>Ga0222716_10002600_pt1 | contig 14627 bp, 17 predicted proteins | sample C33_13DmetaG_FD_165044 | JGI IMG/M metagenome (GOLD analysis project Ga0222716, IMG submission 165044) | Estuarine water microbial communities from San Francisco Bay, California, United States - C33_13D | ecosystem: Environmental > Aquatic > Marine > Unclassified | place: USA: California... | reverse complement strand
CAGAAAATCTAGCAAAATGGGCATTTGAACTAGTTGAACCTCATATCGAATCTAAATATGATCAAAAAATTAAATTACTAGCCATGAATGTAAGAGAAACTCCGAAATCTTGGGCATCTTGGAAAAAGAATTAGGATTTATCTGAGATAATCTCTTCCCATATTTCAGGATTCTTGGAAAAATATTCAAATGCAATATTAGTAGTATGAAGAACTCCTAATAATCGATGAATTTCATCATCTTTCGGTAAACCTCTCATAATTACTCTATGAAGCGTCTCTTCGATTCCAGATCTTCTAAAATCAATTGTTGGAATAATCTCAGATAACAAAGAAATTTCTTTTCGGAGAATATTTTTAAGTTCGGGAGAGAGAAGATTGGCATCGATAGATGTTTGAGTCCCTGAACTTTTTGATCTATACCAGGCATAGCAAATTATTGTAACTGCATGGCTGAGATTCATAATAGGGTAACCTGGCCATGTAGGGATGGTGATTAGTAAATCACAAATTCTCAATTCACTATTTAGCAGCCCTTTTCCTTCAGGACCGAATACAATGGAAATATTCCCCTCTAAATTATTTAGCATCTCGGGCAAATCTTCAGGCTCTAAGAAATGTCTGAAAGATATTTTACTACCTTTTTCCCTTTTACCTGATGTCCCTACAACTAGGCTGGTATCGGAAACAGCAGACTCAATATCATCGAAGAATTTTGCATTATCTAATACTGATTGGGCATGTTTAGCTCTATTTCGGACTTCTTCAGACCAATTAGAATCTCTACCAACAATTCTCAAATCAGAAAAACCAAAGTTCATCATTGAACGAGCAACTGCTCCAATGTTTCCATCGAATTGTGGCCTAACTAGTATGATTGACACTCTATGTGAATAATCAGGTGGGGGTACATCAAGCATCTCGCCCATATGAATCAAATATCCCTGAGGAAGTGATTGAATAATACTTCTCTAATCAACTCTACGCTGTTGATACCTTGTAATGTAACCAGCAATCCAGTTTCTCATACGTTTGTTGGAAACATCGGTATATTCGGAAACAAAGTGTTTATTATTTTCAAAATCATTATTGAAGACATCAGGATATAATTCAACTAATCTCAATGCCCTGATTTTAATGAATGATGGTCTAATATTGCCCATTTTCAGTCCTCCAACAATTTAACTTCTAGAGGGAAACCTTCCTCTCTTGTAACTTGAACACGAATTTTTCTTGGTGGGTTTTGCATACCGCGAGACCAAATTACGTGATTAACAGATTCATCGATCCATATTTCTTCTTCTTCAGTCTTCTTCATGTGTTGTGATACATGTTTCTTAATTTGAGCCATTGCACGGTTAGCTCTACGAGTCCTAGGAACTGACCATGCTGCTCTTAGTGGAATTGTCATCTCTCTTACTTCTGCCATATAACTCACCTCTGTAATTTAGAACGGCGCCACATATGCCTCTTAGGATGGCTAGTTACGTTCCTGTTAGTTCTTAGCATAACCCAAACTGGAACACGACGGTTTTGCTTTGTGACTTTGTTAAGTCTTAGTTTCTTTGCTAATGGTTTTACACGTGCCATATAATCACCTTAATATTTTGAAAGCCCTGGGTACTTCTCTTCAGCAGCACCTCGTACAGAATGAGCAGTTTTATCCAGTAAAGCATGACCTTCTGGAGTTAGTATTTTTCCAAAGTTTACAGTATTAGCAGGATTCCACTTACTAGTAATTAATCCTGCTTCAGTCAATTGTTGAAGAACCGTTCTAGCAACATTGCGAGAACCAGATGCTGCACGTGTTGGTTTTACTCCGCGATCTTTTGGGCCACCAAATAATTGAGCCATGTGGTTAGTTCCAATAGGACCCTTCATTCCGACCTTTCTTAGAACTGCTGCAGAGCGGATAAACCACCAATCTTCTTGAGTAGGAGGTCTTTCACGGTGAGTACCAGTTTTTACGTATTCTGCCCATTCTGGAGGGTTAATTTGCTCGAAACCTTGTAGCTCTGTTGAGAGGCTACCAATAAGCAAATCAGCCGGTACATCGTAATATGTCGTCATACTATCACCTTTGTGCGGACCGCCCGTCCTAGAGTCTGTATTTAACCGTGATGACAAGAGAGCACCCAGTCACAGTAAGATGAATAGAGTAAGATTGAACAACAAGTATTCAAAACCCACCTCCCATCGCATTAGATTATGGAGAAGTCAATGTCCCGTAATCCAAATATGTTGCGTACATTAATTGGACTGGGTTTAGTACTGATTATTATACTTGGATATGCAGTTCATTCAAACACAGTAGATTCAGAATATTACATGTATGAAACTACTAATTCAGAACAAAATCCTGAATTAATTCAATTAGAAGAAAACTCTTCAGAGTGGTATTTTATCTCTAATGTGCCCATTACTTGGATAAATACTACTGTTGAGGGTGCTCCTCAAGGAACTACTCTAGTGATAGATGCATCAGGTGTAGAATGGTTTCACACTCCATCGCTAGGGCAAAATGAAAAAGACTTCAACTGTAAGGAATTCGCTCCCGACTATGTTGATTTAATAGAAACTTGTATCAAGGGGTCATTTCATGAAATTTCACTGGACGAACAAAATGTAATGATAGGTTTAGTATCTACTGAACTTCCTATTGGAGGCCTTGGTTCAATTCAAGCAGATAACTTAGACGCTGCGAATGAAAGCGTTGAAGAAATATTGGATAGTAATACAAAGGCCATAACTTGGAAAATTTCGCTAAAAAATTCTGATGGTGAGGTCATTAGTTCGGAGGGGGTTGAAGTTAACAATTCCATCACTACACACAATTTATTATCAGTTACAGAATTTAAATTAGACCCAGTTCAAGAATCAATCTACAGTTTTGCAACGTTAGTAGGGTGTTTTACACTCCTTCTAATATTACCTATGATAGCATATTTTTCTGCAATGTATAAAGAAAAGAGGGACGAAGAAGCTAGATCGAAAACTCCTGAGTTAGAAGTTAGTGAGTAGAAACAGTTCATTAATGTGAAATAGAGAACATTCTTTAGTGTAATTGTTAACGGATAAATATGGCTAACAGGGGTATCAAGGGATTGAGGAAAGCTAGAAAGATGTTTACTAAAAACAAGCAAAGTACCGGAAAAAAGGTTGTATCATCCTGTGAAGACTCAGGTTGTGGCTGTGGAAACTAAGTCTATTTGAATATCATATTTCATCTATATCTTTAGTTAAAGCTTGAATTCCTAATTCGGTGATGTATAGAGAAACTTTCAGTCCAATACGCTTTCTTTCGACCATGTTCCAATCGATTAGTGAACGTATGTGGTAAGAAAGAACTTGAGCAGAGACTCCTATCTGATTTGACAACTCAGTTCCACTAGGTCCAGCAAGGTCTAACAAGTCTGATTGATTTAATTGCATTAAGATAGAACGTTTAACAGAATTTTTACTGAAATTAATGTCTATCTGAGAACTAGAGAACTCCGAACTTTGAGGTATGGAATCAGCAAAAAATACCAAAAACCTTCCTTCTTTTCGTGACCAAATTCGGCCTTCTTTCTCTAATTTATCCAAATGATATGTAGCATGGTTATTGCCTAGGTCTGATAGTCTAGTTAGAGCCGAAAGGTGAATTCCTGGGTTACTCTCAATAAAACCATAAAGACGACCTCTCTGAAAATCACCATTTTTGGTTTTTCGAACCATTCCAACTATGAGCAGGAAACTTAACCATACTTTCCTCGACATTACCCATCTTATTGGCTCATTAGAATAAATAGTACCAATTGCGAATATTGCGGCCGAAGTCCCTACAGCAACCTGAATAGAATTTTGTTGAAGTAAAGAATTTCTATCTATTGGGTCATGAATAATAGGAAGTGAAATAGAGAGTATTTCACATCTACCATCACCATCTAAATCATGTGGAATACTACTATTATCTACGGGAGAAGATTCACATAAATATTCTTCAAAATCGCTCCATCCATCTTCATCCGTATCTTTATCCAATGAGTCACAAATTCCATCTTTATCTAAATCACTCGGGATTGAATTGCTATCAAGCGGATTTGAGTCACATAAAATTTCAATATTATCCCACCAACCATCATTATCATCATCAGGATCAAGGGAGTCACAAATTCCTGAGGAATCAGTATCTTCAGGTAAAGATTGTGAATCTTGTGAATCAGTACCACATGAATCTTCATGATAATCAGACCACCCATCTGAGTCGCTATCAACATCTTCTGCAGATACTTCAATAATCGCTACGCTCAACATTATCGCCAGGGTAATCAGAACTGTTGAGAAGCGACCCATGCTATTCCACAAATGTCTCTGTTCAAAGGTTATTCTCACAAGTCTGCCCATGATAGTAAGCTGCTGTTCCATCTGGACATGTAGCCCAGTCCCAAGTAACACCAGTAATATCAGCGGGTCCGTATGATGGATTGAGGTAGGCAAGTCTTGCACCAGTTAGATCAGCACCAGTTAGATCAGCATATCGTAGATCCATGTCATACATCCATGCATTTGTTAGGTCGGCGCCTGAAAGATTGACCATTAGCCAATCACTGCCACCATACGCAACTGCGCCCGATAAGTTGGCACCGGACAAATCACTATATCTGAATTCTGTGTAGGCTAATTGACTACCAACGAATAATGCATCATTGAAATCACTATTTCTCCATATTCCATTGTGCATATAAGCACCAGAAAAATCAGTACGATGGAATGTAGCAAAAATACCGTCTGCACCAACCAGGTTAGTGTTAACGAAGCTAGCGTCGGAAAAGTTTGAGTAAGTCAAACTCGCATTCATTAAGTTTGCAAAATCAAAAATTGGGGGGTCCATCATTACTCCAAGACCATTATTGAAATTAAAAAGTTGCGCACCTTGAAAATCTAGGTGGGAAAAATCATTTATTGCCCTAGTATCATTTAATCTTGAATCAAGACTCGCAATTGATGATTCTAAATCTAACTGCAACTCTTGCAATGTTTGTTGTAATAGTAATATTTGAGCTAAAGAATCTCCTGAATCATCACTGTCCATGTCATCAATAGTTAGTATAATTGCATTAATTGAATCCTGACTTCCTTGAAGATTCGATTGTAAGGTATTCATCGTCAGTAATAAATTATCATATGATGCGGCATTAGTTGAATTGATTTCATCTAGAGATTGGCTATTAACGATAGCTGCTGCCTCCATGGCAGCCAGATAACTAGTTTCTAATTCATTCAGAGAATCAAGATAATCTTCTTCCAATGCTTCTATTGCCTGCATATTAGCAGATTCAATTAATGAAATAGAAGCCAATAAATCAGAATTAGTTTGCTCCTGTTCGGCTAATGATAATACTAATTCGAGTTGTTTATTTTCAAGTTCAGTAATTCTATTATCTTGATTAATAGTTTCTATATCGTCAGATGTCGTACAACCAGCAAGACTGGAGGCGATTATCAATAATGTTAGGGCGATTGCTTTCGTATGCATACACATGCGTTTAGGAGGCTAAACATAAGTAGATTGGGTCGATTTATTGATATAGGCACGAAAAACAATGAATTAGAATTTATCAAAACTTCAATAATATCATATATTATTTACATCTAAAATCCATTTTTCTAAAATATCTCTTCTTTCTTTTACATCAACTTTAGATGTGTGTGGCATATCATTAAGAACATGGATATCTGAAATTTCACTAAAATGTTCTTTAAGTAGGATAAAATGGTCATCACCAAGAGTCTCATCATTTGCAGCCTGTAATACTAGAATAGGGACCTTAGGAGTTCCCCAAAAAGGTATCTGAGCATTTGCATACCCAACATTAAGATCAGGATGAATCCTCTGATATTCTCTTCTTAGAATATGTCGAACCCAAGGGCTAGCCATTACAGCTCTACCGGGTAATTTCTTCTCAATAATTAACGGAAAGGATGTTGCAGGGGACTCAAGTATAATGCCCTTGAATGATTTTTTCCACCAACCAGATGGATGAGAGGAAAGCCTAATTGTTAGGAATCCTCCCAAAGAATGCCCATAAATCCAGAATTTCTTTGGTGTAAATCCGAGCACATTTGGGATTTTCTCAAGTAACATTTCAATATCGGCTACTACTTTCAGTATTGTCCACTCATATTTTCCTTTTTGTTCTCCAAATCCTCTTTGATCTAGTCCAATGACATTGAATCCTAAAGAATTAATATGTTGACATCTTGTTTCACCGTTACCGAGACTCGAATTATATCCATGTAAGTAAAGAACAGTATCTTCTACCCCCGTTCTGGATTTTAAGTAATGGGCTTTCATTTTCTCCTCACCCCATCCAGTGAAATAAAATTCATTCCATCTATCGTCACTGATTGTTTTTCCACTCCTAGGTGGTGTGATAAAAACTGAGGAATATATTCTCCACCTCATAGCCAACCAGCCTGCTATTGGGATAAATATCCCGAATACAAACCAAGCAATTCTAGTCTCTCTCCATTCAGAAGAAATCACAATCATAAATATTTGTAGAACTATCAACAAAGTCAAAAATTTAGGTTTACTAGGTAACCACGGAGCAGGAGTTTTTTGGTACACCGCAGCCCTAAATTTGGTTATTGGAGTTTCACTTTTGTTCACCAATTAAGTCACCTAATTCTGCTCTATATTATTACCAAAAACTCGTTATTAATGATATTATGGTAAAATTGATCTTAGAATTTAAAAAAAATATTTAGTATTTCAACATTACAAAAATAGAAAAAAAATTATGTGATGATAAAATTTTAATCAATTAATTACCTTTATATTCAAAGGTTAACTGGATAAAGTATGTCTATAATAGAAGCATACAACGAAGCCTGGGAAAGAGGAGATGTCGAAAAACTTAACATGATTATTCACGATGATTGTGTATTCAATCCACACGTTGGTGGGGTGACTATGAGTAAGTCAAATATCTTAGGATTCGTTACAAATGAAAACAAACCTACATCGGAAAATAACCGAATTCTATATGAAAATGATGAAGTTGGAGTTGCTCATTCCATCGTTCACTTTGCAAATGATTCAGACTCTGAAGCTGTAATGTCATTTATGAGATTCAAAGATGGCCAAATTATTTCTATGGAAACTGGCGCCACACCACTTTCGCCAGATTATAAATTGATTGGGAATTAACACTTGTTTTCTACAAGAAAGTAGTAACTTCATAGCTTTTAAGTTTAGAATTCTATGAATACGGATGAAAAAAAATTAATCTTGCGATGTAAGTAGAATTATTAACAACATGATTATACAGCAAGTGATAGCAGTGAATTCTACCCGTCAAGATTTACGTCTAACAACAATAGTTGTAACTTCAGCGTTTATTATTATCTTTTTGATGGTTAACGCTGTTGGAAGAAACTCTGTAATTATGAATGAATACTCCGCAATACTATATTGTGCAGTGATTTGTATTGGTATACAATGGTTAGCATGGATACCTGCATCTATCGGAAAAACAGAACGCTTCTATGATTTAACTGGTGGTTTAACTTATCTAACAGTAGTAGGATTCAGTCTTTGGGCAGGTTCCCTGTCCGAACCACCAAGTTTGAGAGAATTAATAGTTAGTTTACTTGTTGTAATATGGTCTTTACGTCTATCTTTTTTTCTTTATTTTCGTATCCATCGAACTGGAAAAGATGGGCGCTTTGATCAACTAAAAACATCTCCTATCAGATTTCTTGTTCCATGGACACTTCAAGGCCTGTGGGTTTTCCTTACAATGATAGTAGTTATTGTGATTAATAGCCAAGCAGATTCTGCACCTGCAATAGGGATATGGGATGGTATAGGGTTATCAATGTGGATACTAGGATTCGCTATTGAAGTAATAGCAGACAATCAAAAAACCGTTTTCAACACTGAACCTAAAAATCAGGACAAATGGATTGATAGTGGGCTGTGGTCGTACTCTAGACATCCAAACTATTTTGGAGAAATTCTTCTATGGACAGGTATTGCCATCTTTGGAGTATCTTGTTTTTCAGGTCTAGAGAAAGTTGCTTGGATATCGCCCATATTCATTTATATTCTATTGACAAAAATTAGTGGGACACCCATTCTCGATAGGCGAGCTATAGAAAAGTGGGGTGATAATCCAGAATACCAAATATATAGAGACACTACTCCACTTCTTATCCCCCGATTAAATAAAAAATCATAAATATCTATACAATAAGTAAAAACTTGCCTCCCCATTGTTGATAGTCAGCATACTATCCCCCACTGCATGGATCTTGTCCTGATAGCCTCGTTCCTCCTATTCATGTGTGCCTTCGCAGGTGTAGGATTAGCCAGCATGTGGGTCAAAGAAGATACTACTGATGATTATCTCGTTGCTAGTCGCGGAATGCATCCTGCTCTTGCCGCATTATCTGCTGTAAGCACTTGGAATTCAGGGTATATGTTCATTGGTTTTATTGGTTTTACCTTTACAATGGGTTACTCAATTATTTGGATAGGCTTTGGGTCAATGCTTGGGCAAATTATAGCATGGATTTGGTTATATAAATTTATTCAACAATCTGCAAATGAGCGTGGTGTCCGTTCCCTTTCATCATTAGTTTCTGAAGTTACTGGATCTCCCGACGCGAAGCTAGCTGCAATATTCTCTATTCTTTTCCTTGCTGTGTATGCTGCCGCTCAATTAACTAGTGGAGGAAAAGCGCTCTATGTGATGTTAGGGTGGTCAGAAGTTGTTGGGATTCTAATTGGTTTCGTTTTAGTAGTGGCTTATTGCTATGCAGGCGGTATTCGTGCTTCAATATGGACGGACGCAGCTCAATCCAGTGTAATGATTGTTGGTTCAAGTTTACTTTGCTATGTTGCAATGCAAGAAGTAGGTGGTTTTTCAGGGTTACACGAAGGTTTAGCAGCCGAAAATGCTAATCTGACTAGTATCGTTCCTGCAGACCTTAATTTTGGAGTCAGTTTATGGATTTTCGCGTTTTTCCTCGGTGGACTGAGTGTTGCAGGACAACCTCAAGTAGTTTCACGAGTAATGACATTAGGGACAGATGAAGATAGGAAGACTGCAATGTTATGGTTCTTTGCCTGGCAAACACCATTCCTGCTAATCATGGTAATCATTGGATTAGCAAGTCGCGTAGTTTTCACTGGTGCGGATTTCGACCCTGAACTTGGATTACCGATGTTAGCTATGGAAACACTGGGCCCATTTTGGGTTGGCTTGATTTTAGCATCAATTTTTGCTGCAACTATGTCTACAGCCGATAGTCAGGTTCTCGCCTGTACCGCTGCATTCACAGACGATATTATGCCTGAAATAAGCCAAGATCACAAAAAGGCTAAATTAGTAACTCTGATAATTGCTGTTTTTGCTACATCAATCTCAATTTTTGGGTTATACGTCCCTGGTGGAGATTCAGTGTTTGCTTTGGTTGTACTTGCAGTATATGGCTTAGGATCTATTTTCGTACCAATTCTAATTATCAAGTGGGCGGGATATAAGCCTGATTCGAACCATACAATCGCAATGATGACGGTTGCATTAATCACTGTTATTTTATGGTCTGTAAGTGGATTCGGAGAAGACATATTCCCATCTGTCCCTGGAATGGGAGCCGCATTTATTACTCATTTTATAATGAATCAATTACGTACTTCACACATCTCTCCTTTAGGTAGGTTTGAAATGCCTGATTTCAAGACTTTGGGTATTGCTGCACTAGTAATCATAGCTCCTGTTACCGTTGTTGAAGCAGCATATATTGTTGCAGGCCCTGACTCTCTAGAGGTAGGTGGAAATAATCCAAGTTCCTGGTTTGTAGAGGCTGATTTTGATAGTGAACAGTTAGGGGATGGAATAGAATATATCAATGATGGCCAAACATTCGTAATCGAATTAAGCACTGAATCTCAAACTAATCTAGAAGATATTAATATTGTAGGGGTCAGAGTAACTCTAACATATTCAGAAGATGAAACAAGTTCTGGGATAGGGTGCAATATACCAGGGGCATCTAATCCAGAATCTGATACTATAACGGGAACAATGCTTCATAACGAATATAATAACACATCTAGTGGGCAAAATTCGGCGGGGGTTTCTTCATCACATTTTGTTGAGGTTGAATGGTACGACAGTTCATTGATAGGTAATGTAACCGGTGTATCAAAATCCGATATTAACAAGGGATTGAACGCAGGAAATTCAGGATTGGGTATATACACTCTTGAGATAGATGTGATTGCAGAATCGGGCGGTGGCATTGGATGCACAAACACCGATGATGGTGAAGAAGTAGAATATTTAGTTGAATTAATCACACTTGATTACAGTATTATTCCATTGTGATTTCTCAAACATATAACTTCCAGTACCTAGGCACTTAAATGGCCTACGATAGCCACTAGATTCGCACCATCATCGCATGAATCTAAGCACAAACCTATTATTATTTATTTTTATTTCGGTTACGATTCCATATTTTAATTCGTGGTAGTTGCCATTTAATTATCCCTGTCCAGAATACAATACCCAAGACTACAGTCCCCATTGCCATTGACACCCATGGTTCATCATCCCAAAAATTTATGTCATTATTGAAAGTTATAGCTCCAAAATAAATTGAAAAACAAAAACCAAATATTAGATGAATCCAACGTAGAATATTATTCCAATTTTTTGACAAATTATTCACTATTTTCTTCATCAAACAGTTTCTTCTTTGCAACATATTCTTCTTCGGTTAATCCATGCCATCCAATGCACATTCCTGTTGGAGATCTTCCACAACCACATTTACTCATAAATGTCGCAGAGGAGGAGGGTATTAATATCGAAAAGTTTCTATTTTGAAACTTTAGTATCGTGTATGATACTTACATGTTGATATAGTTAAATTACTTGGTACAACTATGCAACCAATGACCAAAGTAAAACCAATTTGTCTTCAAAAAAACAGTAAAGAAATAATTAATTTACTAGGGAAATCCCATGTATTAGAATTATTATATTTCTTGAGCAGCCAAAATCGGCCTGTAAGATTTAATGAATTAAAGCGAGAATTATCAATTACTGCTACAACATTAAGTAGAAGATTAGAAGATTTTGTTGATACAGAACTGATCGCTAGAGAAGTATTTGCAGAAGTGCCAGCGAGAGTTGAATATTCACTATCTAAAAAAGGGAAGTTATTAGGACCTGTTCTGAAAAATCTATTCAAATGGGTAGAAAATAATAATTCTTGAATTATAGAATCTCAATTATTCAATGGGCACCCCATCCGCCCTTACAGTCCTACCCTTCCGAATATCCATGGATGCATAGGATTCTCTCAATGCTGATAGATAAATAATCTAGTTCTTTCTGCTTCTTCTGTTTCGATTTCGATTATTTCTATTTTTATGCTGCTTACTAGATTCTTGTTGTGATAGAGTGTTTTTTCTGTGATTCTTTTTCTTTGATTCTTTTATCCTTCCAGGTTTCTGATCGGGTTTAGGTATCGCTTTAGAGAAATGGTAAGGATGTTCTTTGAATTGAGGAATTTGTTTACCAATTAAACGTTGAATACCCACTAAATAACCACTTTCACTCTCATCACAGAAAGCGTATGCAACCCCACTTTTTCCTGCCCGCGCAGTTCTTCCAATTCTGTGAACATAACTTTCAGGCTCATTAGGCAAATCATAATTAAAAACATGAGTTACTCCTTCAATATCTATCCCACGACTAGCAATATCAGTTGCCACAAGTAATGGGATATCTCCATTTCTGAATGCTGCAAGAGCTCTTGTTCGCGCGCCTTGACTTTTATTTCCATGAATTGCAGCAGACTCTATCCCTGATCTATCAAGTTTTTTTACTAAACGATTTGCTCCATGCTTAGTTCGAGTAAAAATTATTCCACGCTTTATTCGATTCTCATTTATAATATCTGTAATTAAATTAATTTTATATTGTTTTTCAACAAACATAACAGACTGTTCTATACGTTCTACTGTTATTTCTTCTGGACTCAAATCAATCATTACAGCATTGTTCAAAAATGAATTCGCTAAATCAGCAATTGATGATGGCATTGTTGCACTGAAAAGTAAATTTTGTCGTTTCTTCGGTAGTAATTTAATGACTTTTTTAATGTCTTTGATGAATCCCATGTCTAACATTCTATCCGCTTCATCAAGAACAAAAAATTCTATATTTTCTAGGTCAATAAATCCTTGTTCCATCAAATCTAAAAGTCTTCCTGGCGTTGCAACTAAGATATCAATTCCTCTTCTTAAAGATTTAACTTGAGGTTTCTGACTGACTCCGCCAAAAATTACTTGATGATAGATTGATAAATGTTCGCTATAAGTTGCAAAGCGTTCATTAATTTGTGCTGCTAATTCACGAGTAGGTGTAAGTACGAGTGTTCTAATTTTACGCCTACCTTTTATTTCCTTTCTTGCCAATATTTGTAACACAGGCAATGCGAAAGCCGCGGTCTTTCCTGTTCCAGTTTGGGCTACTCCTAGCACGTCATGACCTTTTAGTAACAATGGAATTGCTTGTTCTTGCACGGGAGTGGGGGCTGTATATCCTTCCCTTTTTACCGACTGAAGTAATTGCTTAGATAAACCTAAAGATTCGAAATTTGACATTGATTAATCTCCAACTAACAAAATCAATATTTCACATAACGAGAGGGTTAGTACATGCTTCGGCCAACATGTCAGTCTTTAACACAAGAGGTAAAGTTACATGTTGAGCAATGGGTACCCCTTGTAGACGTATCAATCAACTAGGGTACCCATTATGATGCCCGCATAATGATGGGTCCCTTGGTTACAACCAACCCTACAGAAGTAGAAGAATAGGATTACACTTTCTCTTGTTTTCTCTCTTCATCAATAGCATCAGCGATCTTGCCAGCATTACGAAGAGCCTTCTGTTTCAAACCATCGAAGTTAAGGTATATCATCCCACCAACTGTCAGGAAAGCTCCCCCAATTATTGTAAAAATACCTCCAATGTAGAGTCCAACTCTAGGCTCGGTATCATCAAGGGTTGCAAATCCAGTTTGTACCATGATAATCCCAGCAATGAGTACAAGTATTCCAGATATTATCAATGAGGATGAGATGATTTTTTTCTTCGTTGTTTTTGTCATTCTATCCATTCCCCATGATATATGAACTGTCCTTACAATACATACTACTTAGTTATCTCTGAAGTATATCATAATCGGTCTAAGGTAGATACTCATATTTACGGATATGAAACAATGTAACCTTGGTACTAGTAGGCATCATATTCCCTAGGCAATGAAAGGGCCCATAGACAGCCGATAAGTTCAGTCTGGATGTAGCAATGGGCTCAAGCAGAAACCCATTGATTTACTCATTAAACGCTTAATCCGTACTTAGATTCATAATACTCTACGTAAGCAGACTATCTATGCGTATCATAGCACCAATGATGATTTTGATAATGATGACCTCAACTTTAGCTGGTTGTACTGGCGGAGATCCTGATGGAGGAGGTAATGATGAGATTGATATGGATGTACTCAATCAGTTGATTGATGATAACCTTCAAGATTTCATAAATAACACCACAATTACTGTTGAAAATCATTATCATAATAATACAACAATTATGAATGATAATACAGACAACTCTATTTCGAACATCAATGGTTCAAGTTCTGCTTCTACACTGAAAATGTTTACTGTCGAATGGGATTATTCACAATATCTTGCGAATGAATATCTAGAAAATCCAGGCGAAAGGATTGTGACTTTGACAGGAGAAAACAATAATTCTACTAATGGTGGAGGAGACAATACTTTACTATTTTCATATGGATATAATGGTTATGTGATTGAACTTAGGTTAAATTGTAGGGATTACATGCACTATGGAGATTACTGGGATCATAGTGAATGGGAAGACTGGCTAATTGATAATTATGGATATCATAGTAATGCCTATCAACTTGGTTATGATATTTATTATGACATTAGAAATAATTGGAATGGAGGATTTGATGCTGAAAATCAATGCCTTAATCTTAATAGTTGGAATCGTGAATATGTCTACGACATAGTTCTTTATGAAATTGAATTGGATGAAGGCGAAGCAATTAGTATTCTTGTCAATGGACCATATATGACTACCGATGTAAATTGCGAAGATGGTTATGGAACGGGTTTAGGTAATGGTACAAATACGGCTTATATCGGTGGACAATCTGTGTGTGCAGTTTCTGGTACCACAAGTCTAAGTTACTATGCCCAGGCATATAATACAGACATTTTTGACATATATACTGAACGATATATACGCGGAATTCAATGGGTTTACGACTGTGACACTCCTGAATCATTTGCCATATATTTCAATTTAAATCAAGTTGAAGTACATGATTTCGAAGAATAATTATTCGAGTTACCCTTTGCTAACCCTATGATTTAGATACGGTCACATGGGTAGCCTCTGAAAGGGCGGATTGCAACCCTATTAATTCAGCAATTGCTAACTCATGGGTCTATGCAGAAACCCATTGATTTACTCATTAAACGCTTAATCCGTGCTTAGGTTGATAATGCCCCGT
>Ga0222716_10002595_pt1 | contig 14640 bp, 47 predicted proteins | sample C33_13DmetaG_FD_165044 | JGI IMG/M metagenome (GOLD analysis project Ga0222716, IMG submission 165044) | Estuarine water microbial communities from San Francisco Bay, California, United States - C33_13D | ecosystem: Environmental > Aquatic > Marine > Unclassified | place: USA: California... | reverse complement strand
TATCTGATAGGTGCTAGGTACGTTATATGTGTCGCTCATATGTATCCTCGTGTTACTTGTAAACCCAACGCTTGTTGGGGTGTATTGTACCCTATAGTACATTTTTAGATAGCCCATAGGGGTAGTAGGGTAGGGGGGTAGGATGTAGCCCTTCTAGGGTGTATTACAACCTTCTATCTGAGAGGGAAGAATTACTGATTTCATTATGTCTATATCAGGATAGATAAGCCTTGTTGCTTGCTTGTTAAACTGTTGATGTGTCCAACACGCTCTTACTCTTATACCTTTAGGGTAAGGGTGATTACCTATGTCACACCATATAAGATTTGGATAGTAGACTTTTCTATGCCAATCATTCATACTGGTCAACAAGTGGTTACTCATATTCAGATAGTTCCACAGATATCCTACGAATACATTTTTATTTTGTTGTGTCTCAACGGAACCAACGGGAATGTATGCTATATATCTGTTTTGTTTGAACAGTTCTGATTGAGCGTCCAACCACTCTTTGTTGTCATGTCCGTAAAAGAAGTTTCTTCTATATACTGTGTTGTCTCTCAATAACCATGTTACAGTTGAAGGATCTACTTCTTTGTTGCCCTCCAAGAGGTCGCTTATAAAGTTGCTCATTGTTCTCTCCTTGTTTGATATATATAATATAACCTGTTCTCGACCACTTGTCAAATCCTTATCGGACAATTTTTGACCGAAGTCATTCCTTGTCCTCTCTCGCAGTACGATATCTATTTATCATTTGCTTTGCTACCACAACCACAAAGAAGGTTGCACATATCACCGTTGTTATTTCTTCTACCATTATGACCTCCGTTTGATTGATGTTTATATTATAATCTGTTTGTTGTTGTTTGTCAAATCTAAAACGGACATTAAATGACCGTTAAATATCCATGCTCTACAAGGTGCTTTGCTGATGCGTGGGCTTGATACCTCGTTGGGTACTGACCAAATGAGGAGCAAGACTCAATAGAACCATTGGCATGCATAATTCTTACAGTATACTTACGATCATAGCCATAGCCTTGTTTCTCAGAAGTAACGAATACACAACCTCCGTATATGTCGGAATGGACACGACTATAAAAGGATCGCATTGTGTTCTCACTGAAGAAGTAATATCCATTACTCTCATTAAGATACTTGAGTTGTCCTACGTGTCCTACGTTTGCATATTTGGTGTTGGGGTTTTTGTAAAAGATTGTCATGATGATCTCCGTTTTGATTGATGTATATAATATAACCGATTGATGAATTTTTGCAAGGACAATTTATGTCCGTTTTTGTTTTAAGTCCTTTACTAGAACAATGTGTCTCTCTTGACAAAGAACTCTGTCCTTGTGAGCATGTATTCCATTCGTGAACTTTACCCACCAGTGCGTATCTTTCCGTTGGCTTGCTTTGAACTTCTCCACTATCACGCCAAATTCAGGCTCCTTTATGCCTTCTCTAACTCTCCAAGTCACTAAGTCACCTACTTTCATATTATGTTCTGTCCTGTGGATCTGAAATGTTTACTTGATATGTGTAACCTTCTGTCGCTTTGTCTTGTCCTTTACAGAATTTATCAAAGTCCAAAGCCTTTTCAAGTTCGTCAAATAGCCAATATTTTGTTAGTTCGTTAGATGGGTTGTATTCTTCTATGATGTATAGTCTCATTATGTCTCCGTTGTTTGATGTATATAATATAACGTGTTCTCAGAATATTGCAAGGACATTATTTGTCCGACTTTAATACAAGGTCGGCTAGTTCGTGGATCTCTATCTCCCAAGACTCACAACACGCTTCAGCGATATCCATCTTAGTGAGAGAAGGAAACTTTGTGAGACACCTGATGTATGAGTCATAGGCTGATTCGATTCTTTCTTTTCTTGTGAATAATGTTTCCATTGTTTTCTCCGTTTGTTTGAATGATGTTTATATTATAACCTCTCCACAGAATTGTGCAAACGTTAAACGGACACATTTTGACCGATATGGATAAAGGCTCCTAAATGGCGAAATAAGAGCCTTTATCATTATCGTGGTGTTGCTACCCTAAATCAATTTGAAGAAGTCGCTATCGCCCTCTAACGTGGTTGGAACAAGTAGATACTGAACCGAACCACTGTATATGAGAGCGTCAATCATTTGACACTTGTACGCTATCTGTTGATCCTTGTCGGGCTTGCCGATCTCTCCGTACTTGAGTTTGATTTTTTCTTGTCTCCAACTGTTGTTGAACCCCCAACTCATGATCTCTGTGGCGAAACATTTGTTACCTCTGTTATAGACAACAGAATACTGTTTGCCGTTGTGTTCGACCCATTCAGCCAATACGACTTTTTGAGTTCCTCCACGTTGCCACCTATTACCAATGTATTTCCAACTGTTTTCTATGCCAATGACCTTTGTGCCGTCAAAGTGTATCCACTTGTCGTACTTGAATGGCGTTCTTGTCGCGAAAGCGTGGGATAATTTAGCGTAACTCATAAGATACCTCCTCTGATTGTTCTTCTTCGTAGTCGAAATATAAATTGATGTGTCGTTTGGCTGATCTCTCAGACAGATAGACTTCGCCTTGCACTATGTCAACTGCTCCATCTTTCAGGGCTTTGTAGATAGAATAAAATATCTTGTCCTGTATGACACTCTCTGTTATGAAGTACCTACCGCAGTATATGGTGGGTAGTACCCTTGTTTTATGTTGTCGTTGTCGATCTTTGTTGAAGAATGTATAACCATTCCTCCTCGACAACTGAATTATTTCATTGATGTTTTCAAACATTATCCCTCCGAAGGTTGTTTTTTGTGTTTATCTTTTCTAGTGTATTTTGATTTATCCTTGTGAGAGCCAGCCTTTCGGTTCTGCTCCACATGAACTTGATGAATTATATTACGTTTCTTAGGTAGATTTTTAGACATAGAGTGTCCTCTGAATAATAGTGTCCTCGCCACTACTCTGTGACAAAGGACACTTTGGGTTTTTATCGTGTGACTACTGACCTGCCGTAAGAATTTTTACAATAAAATCCTGAACGGAACCTTGCTTAGTCTGAAGTCCATGCAATTGAGCCACGTTATGAGTAGCCTCCTCACCTGATCCCATTGCTTGCCATAGAGTCATAGCAATCTCTGAGGGTAATGTTGTGAAGTACTCAGCAAGATTTTGCAACTGCTTTGTCTCCAACTTCACATCAAAGGACTTCTTAGCCTTGAACTTCTCAATCAATGAGTTGTGGTCGTTGATCTTGAATTTCTTAGTTAGAGAGATTTTACCTTTGTCAAGTATATCTTCGGGAGCCACGACCTTACAGTAATTCTTTACATAGTCGTTGAAAGCCATAGCACCCTCAAAGCCGATAAAAGCGTGGGCAAGGTGATACAATGTTGTACCATGCTTGACTGAACCGACCTGAGTGAGAGTGTTAGACAAACGCTCCCAACTACGTCTTGAAGGGTAAATCTTGTTAGGCTCGTAGGTATCCTTGTGTTCCAAGTGGTTGTGGTTGTGATTGATGAAATCCCAAATCTCGCCACAGACATTACCTTCAGCCCAAGCCAACCAATCTTCTACCGTAGGCTCTACGTCAAAGACAGTATAGCGATCCAATTCGGCAGGGTCGAACTCATTGACTTGATACTCTGAACCATGCTGACCACCGTTGACACAAGCGAATATGAGTGTGTCGGGGTGTAGGCTATGACCAGCGATCTTGCGACTATCACACAACTCAAAGATACCTTGTCGCACCTCAAGTGTGGCTCTGTCGACTTCGTCAAGGAATAAGACAACTGGGTTTTTACAAGCAGTGTCCAACCATTCGGGAGCAAGCCACTTTGTAATTTCCTGATCGATCTTTGGAAGACCAAGCAAGTCACCCTCAGTCATTTGTGAGGCACGTCGCTCTACGACAGGTAAGTCACGTTCGTTGGCAATCTGATACACTACTGTGGACTTTCCGATACCATGTCTACCACGAAGTAAGACTGGGAACTTTGCCTCTAGGACATGAGGAAGGATGTTGTTTATGAGGGTTTTGTAATCAATAGACATGAATGTCTCCTATTTTGATTGGTTTTTTGATAAGACAGAATTGTCTTGTGTTTATATTATAACTAGGTTTGAGAATATTGCAAGGACAGAAAATGTCCGTTTTGTTACTTGCTCGCCTTAAAGCCAATTGTTGGCTTGTCCTCCTCGACTTCCTCTAACTTTGGTCGTGGTGGCATACCTCCCAACGCCCCTAACAAGTGCATGGGACTTATGGGCATACCTGTGGGGGTAGTAGACTCTGATAGTATTTTAATAATCTGAACAATAGCCTTATCAGATAGTTTTATTGTAATGTTGTTGCTCATTGCAACCTCCGTTTGTTTGAGTGTAATAGTATTATAACCGTTTTGAATTGTTCTGTCAAATAGGAAACGGTCAATTTTTGTCCAACATTGAATCAACGTCCTCCACCGCATTAATCTTGATCTCGTTGTATGGTGTCTCTACCTTGACAACTGATAATCGTGTGGCACACCCACCGATAAGTAATAGTCCGATACAAGCCCACACAAGTGTGATGGTTAGTGTTTTGTTTCTCATTTCAACCTCCGTTTGTTTCGTTGATGTTTATATTATAACCGTTTGTTGAATTATTGCAAGGACAATTTATGTCCGTTTTCGTATCAGTTCCCTGAAGAAGAACCTACTTGCTATACTTTCGCCAACTCTATTCATCCAATGTACCTTTATGGGGTACTTTGCGTGTGAAAAACGTATCTCCGTAATCAAGCCAATCTCGTCACCATCAAGGCGAACATTGTAATTCTGACTTGTACTCTTTCCGTATGAGGACATTTGTACAAGATCCCCTACTCGAAACTTCCCTTGCTTACCTAAATGTTCTCTATATTTCCATTCTTGTGCCATTACGACCTCCATTATAAAAAGATTTATTGCCCACCCATACCCGACTGTTTCCAGTCACAACCTTTTTTATTACCCCTCTATAGGGATACCGATAACTTTCTCGTTGGTAGAGAAGTACGGATTTTTTGCGTGATACTCGGAAGTAAACCAAATACGTTGACACTTGCTAGCCACAGGTTTTGGAGCCTCCATGTCGGTTAGCACGATATGTCCGTCAAAGCCACCGTTCTTGTTGACCCATTCTGTTGGAGCATTGAAACACGTACCACCACACAGTACCCTCTCGGTAGCCCTACGTTGCCCTTTCTTCCACACAAAGACCTTGCTTTCGTCAACGCTTGTATCGAATGGTACGACAGTGAACTCAGCAAGTTTGGAAAGTCCGTTCAGTTCGGAGAAGAAAGCCGATAGCATAGAGTCCGATACAGAGCCTGATTGATCAATAGAGATAGCAATCTTTGCCGTTCTGTTGACCTTCTTGCCAGCATGAATGTAGGGGTATCGGGGGTTGATACGTCTTACTGTGGATCTCTTGTTACTACGTTGTGACGTTTTGATGAAGTATCTGAGGACTTTCTTCCAATTGACCTTTGGGGTAATCATATCTATGATACGTTCTTGCATACTAGCACCGACATTGCCCCAACCTTGACCACGATTAGCAACCTCTTTCACAGCGTCCTCTACTGCTTGTCTCATACGTTCCTTCGCCATTTGTCTTGTGTCCTCGTCAGACTTCTCCCAACCACTGTGGTCATCCATAGAATCGGGTGTGCCTTGACCTTTGCCCTGACCTTCGCCCTCTCCATCACCTTGCTGACCATGTTTCGGGTCGTACGCACCTTCTTGGTTCTGTTGATCTTGTTGTAGTTTTGAATAGTACCATTCGGCACTTTGTTCCTTTGGATATGACTCGAACACACCCCTAGTAGGTATGCACCCTCCCTCTGGAAGTTCGTCCATAAGGAATGAGTTGATAGCCAAGTCAGTAGCAACATTCCATAGTTTAGACATACCTTCGGGTGGTAGCCGACCTGTGACATGGTCAAAGATGATGTGATAGAATTCGTGCTTGAGGACACCAAGTTTTTGAACATCCGTAAGTCTCTCGAAGAATTCGGGATTGTAAAGCATTTCGAATGTACCACTGCCCTCGTTCAGACAGACACCTGCCGTAGGGATGGAATTCGTTTGGCTTTTGTTGATCCTTCGGGACAAAGCCGCAAAGAAAGGCTCGGCTTGTAGCAAGCGATAAGTGTGTAAGTCCAAGTCGAACTCAGATTTTTTGATAGGTTTGTTTTCGGTAGTCATTGCGACCTCCTTGTTTGAATGTATTTATATTATAACCGTTTTGAGTTGTTCTGTCAAATCGCTAACGGACAGTTTTTGTCCAACCTTTTCATATCCTCGACACTGGCTTCTCTGTAGCGTGATATGATATTCATGCAGTAAGATTTTTGTTCTTGTGTCATATAAGAAACCAAGTCTTTATGAGGGAGAAGAAACTGTGGTATGGGTAACAACCTTGTCGCTATGTATTTTGATAAAGTCAAAGTATCTGTGTTACAAACCTCTGCACCACTAGAAACATGAGTCAGTACCCAATGATTTTCTCTCTGATAGATGAAGAAAGGATAACAAAGATAGTGAATTCCTTGATGTGTTTCCCAAGCAAGTGTTTTACCTTTTGTCTTGTACTCGCCACTCTTTCTCTCGAATTTAAGTATATTTCGCATAGTTACCTCGTAATAGATTGTATTGTAAGTTGTTTATATCTTTGACTAGATCCTCAACGTCTATGTTGTCTTTAATTTTTATGACAACCTTTCCGTTGATCTCTCTTATCCATTCGATATAATCTTCGGGGATAAGTGTCTGTATCGCAATAGAGTTCTTGCTATCAGCGATTATGACATGTCCTGTTTCTACTAACCTACCCACTTCACAACCCTCATTTGAAGTAACAAAGTAACTAGGCTTTCGATTATGTTTATATTATAACCTTTGTGAATTATTTTGCAACCTTGTTTCGGTCATTTTTTGACCATATTCTTATGTTGCTGATAAAAGTTCGGTTATCGCTGATAACATCAGATAACATTTTTCCCTCGATTTTGCAAATTTCGGGATACTCGCTTATCACCCCCTCCCTATCGGAGGTGTAGATGATAACGTGGCAAGAGTCGTCTATCACAAGATAACTCTTGCCTTTACATTCAACAACCACAGCGAAACTACTGCGATAATCGTCAATCCATTTTATTATTTGCATAAGACCTCCAATCTCTCTGAGTGTTCGTGGCACTTGTAATCATCATCAAACCAATAAACCTCGACCATCACATAATCATCAACCAATCTTTCCCAAACAACTATACCGAAGTAAGAGAACCTCCAATCAGTTGTGTCCTTTGCATGTCCTTTTAGTCGCACTAGACTACCCACTTTCATCAGACTTCCTCACCAAGAATTGCCTACCTTGTATCATACTCGTCCTTGTCTTTGGAATGTTTAGATAAACTGCCGTTGGTTCTGTGCCGTTGATGTGGTGCATAGCACTAACCACAGAAGAACCTTGTTTTAATTCGGTTATCACGACATGGTAAGAACCATCAGTGTGCATTATTATGTCTCCGACCTTTGGCTCATATCTGAGCATTTCGTTGATGTTCATTATCCTCTCCCTTGACCACGTTGGTGGTATGGTATTGTTATGTCATGAATTTTATTACCAAGCCGACCATAGCCAAGCAAATAGCAAACTTCAGACAACGGATGTGCAACCATGTTGTGTAAAGTCCACTTGTATCGACCTAGTTTTGCTAATGTTTTACTACCTGTTCGCATACTACCTCCTCATTTGAAATGCGTCTAAATATCCTAATGGGCATGATACCCATACCACACGCCAGCCCCTACAACGTGGGGGTAGGTGTGGGTTAGGTGTACCTTGCAAGCCCTTCTCTATCCACACCTCCACTACAGAACCCCCATCATCATTCCACTTTCTTATCGCAAAGGCTTGCTCGGTTATATCGACCACGATAGATGTTAGTTCCTCTTTCAACTCGTCAAAGGTGAGTTTATCGTCAGGGTTCCAATTGTGTTCATAAGCCATTATTGACCTCCAATGAGAATTTTAGATATTCTACCCTCGTCAACAACGCAAGTCACGTTGCTTGGGAGATAGACTTTGTTGTCTATAGCCCTTTTAAGGTAGTCCATAAACACTTGATTGTTGAAGTTCGCCTTGACAAGCAAGGCATAGAAGTCAAGCACATCCCCTTCCCATGTAGAGGAGGGGTATTCTTTGGCTATGAATTGCATAGCCTCGTCAAGAGCCTCAGTAAAGTTATTGTATTCCATAATCACCTCCGTAAGTTTCGATAAGATTTTTACATTTTGTAAGGAATGTTGACATTTGTTCCTTAGACCACTTCTTGAGAGCATAATCAATGTCCTCTGTGGGTGGTTGTTCAAACCATTCGTCTTTGAATTGATAAGAAGATTTAGCGACTACTTCGACACTCTCGATATTGCCCCAACCATAGGAATAAGTGAACAAAGCACTGGCTTGTGATTCGTTACAAGCCTTGAATAGTGTTCTAGCATTTATAATGTTGCCACCATATTCGGGGTTGTATCCCAACAAAGGTATCTTTACCTCTTGTTGTTTGTTGTCCTCTCCTAGAGCGAACACATTTAGGTTCTCGGGCAATTCAGCACCGACAGTACAAAGGTGTACTCGATTGATGTAAGAACCTTGTTGATAGTTATACGACCTTGTTCCGACTTTTATCAGAGAGGCAGGTGTTAGACCGTATTCTGTGGCTTTTTTAGCCCATATCTTTCGCCATAGTCGGTTGGCTTTCATGATAAACTTTTTATCATCTTCCATTTGGGAACAATCCCTACGACTGTGACCTGTTTCTCGACAGTAACCACACTTTTTTGCTACCTTTGGTTTGCTTTTAGAACCGATACCTTTGCGTTTCTCTATGTATTGAACGGCATAGTTGCCCTTGAAGTCGCGTTCTTCGATAGATAAACCTTTGACTTCCTCATACATAGCGATCATATCAGGACACTTTACAATAGTGTGTCCAGTTGTGTTACAGAATTTGCATGTGGGTTCTGTCCTTGTGTAAGAATTTTGCTTTCTAGCTTTTATAGTCATAAAGACCTCCGTTTGTTGTTGAATGTAATAGTATTATAATCTGTTTGTTGTTGTTTGTCAAATCCAAAACGGTCATATTTTGTCCGTTTCTATTTTCATTAGCATGAAGTCGCTGTACTGGACTCTCTTGCCGTTACGTATGTTCTGTATCCTTATGAAACCACTGAATGAGCCTGCTCTTTCGACACCTTTGCCCAACACAAGCCAAATGTCGTTATTTTCTCTTATGTTTACGCTTGAATGAGCCTTGATATAGACCAAGTCACCTACTTTTATTTGCATGTGTCCTCCAATCCGATAATTACACCTTGTGAATAATGCCCAACTGAACTTTGATTTCTTGATATTCTACTCTCTTTGAGCCATTGTACTGTATAAGGGAAGTGATTCGTACCATCTCTTATGTGTGTGATAACACCGATCCTATCTCTCTCGTAAGAGATTGTAACCAAGTCACCAACTTTGTATTTTAGTTTAGACATTATACACTTTCCCCTCTTATCATTCTGACATAAAGGTCATATTTGTACGTTTGAAACCAATGTTCTGGGTGTATTACGACCTCGTTCGTTCTAAGATTAAGTAACTTACAACACCATTGTGCTTGACCACTTTCGGTTGTGTAGTTCTCCAAGACCGTATATATTTGTCCTTTGAGACAAGGCACTACAGATACCACTATGTCTCCATTGTTATGATGTAATCTCATTGTTACCTCCGTTTGTTGTTGATTGTAATAGTATTATAACCTATTCCTCAGATTTGTCGAGGACAGAATTTGTCCGTTTTAGAAAGTCTGCTCTCATAGAGATAGCAACATAATCGTTTGTTACTATGGTTACACAAGACTTGACACAAGTAAGGTCGTATTTGTTATCCTCTGTGAGAGGACACCACCAAATATCTGAAATTATCCACATAGTTTTGGTCACCATATCCCAACATAAATCACCTACTTGCATACGACCTCCTACTGGTCTGTTTTACGTTTACTGTCTCCAGCATTATTGACCGTAACGGTCTTGAACTTGATATCATTCAGACCTCCCTTGCGTTGGTTGTTCCAACCACGATTAGCCTCCCACTTCTTCTGATAAGAGTCAGCGTCAGACTCTGAGTCAAAGGCTAGGATTGAAATGCATGCTTGCTTACTCTCACCCGACACACACCCCCTGTACCGTACATGGGTTTCAGTACCCAGTTCCTCGACACAATCGGGACACTCGTTGATGTAACCTCCTACACGTTTCTTCTCTGCACTCTGACAGTTGAATTCATCTTCACAATGTTTACATTCTCTCAACATGATAACCTCCGTTGTTGTTGATGTTTATATTATAATCTGTTTATTGTTGTTTGTCAAATCCAAAACGGTCAGAATTTGACCACTTTTATTTTATCTCGTTCAATCTCCTCGTGGTCGTACTCTACAAGGCTATCGTCTGTCCATTGTACGTTAAAATAGTGAAAAAAGTCGCCATCTTCGTACTTCTTGTATTGACTATAGACAACCAACCCCATACAACCGAAGTCAATTGAGTCCTCCACGTTCCACATAACCAAAGTTCCTGTTCTTACTAAACACATACTACCTCCAATACATAAGACCTAGAATCATGAATGACATACTCATTGTCTATAGCCCAATATACCTTACAATTACTTCGTGGTAAAACCTCTGTTACGATTCCCAAGTCTCCATTTGCCACCCACTTTACTAATGTTCCTACTCGCATATTACCACCTCCTCTGAAATTTCCCAATAGCCTATGTCCTTCTCCCATAGGTAGTCCTCTAGTTCCTCTAGGGAGGGGTTATCCTCGCAATACATAGAGAACCACTCTCTGATGATCCTCTCGGCTATTTCGTGGGTTTTACATAGATAGACTATGTTGTCGTCACCACTTTGTCTGATTTGTAATGTTATGATTTTGTCCATAAGAACCTCCGTTTGTTTGAATGTAATAATATTATAATCTGTTATTGTTTATCTGTCAAATCCAAAACGGTCAGAATTTGACCACTTCTATCATACCACTTCTGAGAGCCATTCCTTCAGAGTTGTACCCTACCACATCACCATTGCTCCAAAGAACTTTGAATACAGTACCTTCTTCTTCGACAATTCCATCCCTTCCAAACACAAAGGTGACTAAACCGACAGAACCCTTGTCAAGGATGTGATGTTGTATTGTCCACATAACCAATGTTCCTACCTTTATTCGCATACTACCTCCCATAAAACAGGAATGTGTTCTATATGTATAGCACTTGTTTCGCCATTACCCCAAAGTACTTTGGCTATTGGGGTTGGCGAACCTATCGAAGTGATAACACCAATACCCCAATGGTCAACTACCAATGTTCCTACCTTTATTTGCATATCGACCTCCGTTTGATTGATATAGATAATATAACTGTTCCAAGCAATTCTGTCAAATCGGAAACGGTCAATTTTTGACCACTTCCAATACATCTTCGGCAAATACGGAATAGATTTGACCTCTTATGTCTCCATGAAGTATTCTAATCCTCCGAAAGCCTTTGGATCTTTCTCCCCCATAGCCACTATCAGCATACACCACTAGACCTACGGTATCCTCGTAACCCTTGTATATGCTTTTCCAAGCCTTTTTTATCCTTACTAAATCACCTACTTGCATACTACCTCCAGTTTTCTAGTATCAAAGTCTTCTGTCTTTCCAGTGTCTATTATCTGAATTGTTGCGTTCCAAAGACACCACCTATCTATAATAATAGCCAGTTTGCCAACTTTTTTTTGACTAAATGATTGTCGTATTCTTACTAATGAGCCTACTTGCATAATAACCTCAATTCTGCTAACCACATATCGCCCTCACCAGTACCGTCTAGGTAGTGTACTTTCCATAAATCCTCGTGAATATGTCCTACAATGACACCTATGTCACCACAATAATCTATCACTAAATCACCTACTTTCATAATACCACCTTTAATAGTTTTGTGTGAAAATATTTTACTCTACTCATATTAGAAACGGGAGATATCTCCCACATTTCCTCTCCCAAAGCCTCTACTAATACATAGATTTGAGGCATTACTTCACTATTTCGTCTGTTGATTACTTGTACCAACATACCGACCTTTAGTCGTTTCTTTTTAGACACACTTCCTCCTTTGTGAGTAAATCATCTTCAAATTCAACTGTTTCGTGTTCTCGACCATTGTTGTAAAACCATCTAACACGATAGTAGGGATAGCCTATATTGTCCTCAAAGTCAGCCTTGATTATCACCCCCATAGTTGATATCTCCCACCTTGCCCAAACTAAATCACCTACTTGCATACTACCTCCAAGTCTGACATAAACATATCGTAAGCCTTTCCTGACTTTACACCTACTACACCTACAGAGGGATCGTCTTGAGTATCCTCCAAAGACACCACTATAAACAATTTCTCCATTTTATCTCCACTATATCTCCACTTAACTATTGATCCTATTTTCATGATACCACCCTCAAGTTACGCATACGCTCTTTGTGTTCCTCTGTTCTGTTAGTATAACACCACATTACTTTAGCCCAATTGCTATCGTCATACATGATGTGTATCGCTGTGATAATACCAACAAAGTTGTCACCTCTGATATGTTCTACTAAATCACCTACTTGCATAAGACCTCCAAGTTTTTATCTGTCCACCAGCCGTATTCACTGTTGTGTGCGAATAGGATTTTATATTTCCAATCGCCATTATGGTGGACACCTTTATCCACTATGACACCAATATATCTTCTACTGACTTTTACTAATGTGCCTATTTTGAACATAAGACCTCCAAGTTGTCTATGTGATAATGGTGTCTCTTGTTGGTTCTCAGATTAAGACCAAGAACATACATATCTACACCACTCGATTGTTTCAAACACGCTATCACGTCACCCACTTGTGGATAGGTGTGACCATTACGTATCACCTTATATAATGTACCTACTTTCATATTTTCTCCTAAATTTATTTGACAGATATAGTATAACGTGCTATAATAAAATGTAAAGGTCAATTTTTGTCCGTTTTCAAAAAATAGCGAGCATTAGCATGAAATTTCTCACCAGTTTGAACACAAACAACCTCAATACCGTTGTTAACAAGCCAACACGTTGGATTAACAACAACGTAAAGGCAGTTGTATTGAATGATGGTTCCAGACCTAAGAGAGATACTACAAATGGCTTTAAGCAATTCACCGACATTTACATCTTTTCGTTCAAGCATTTCGTTCTCCTTTTATATAATATAACACGAGGGGAAAATAAATCAAGGACAGAATTTGTCCGTTTTGATTTTGGTTAGCCATTCGGGAGGGAAACCACTTATGTTTCCTGTTGTAACGCTCTTTACCATTGCCATGCAACCGAACGCACCAGTTTTCTCAATACTTATTACAATGAAAAGTTCATTGCTCTGTGAGACTAGATCACCTATTTTCATATTCACCTCGTTTGTTATTCCTTTATATTATAACACGCAAGACAATTCTTTCAAGGACAGAAAATGTCCGCTTTACATAATCTTGAGATATTCTGCGTGTATGCCCATTTGACCAACATCATGGTATCGTGGGTCGCACCATTTTACAATCCAATAGTTGGGATGGCTTCTGCTCTCAGCGACAACAAGTCCAAGACCAAGCTTCGGAACGGTCTTATGTTCGACCAGTTTTCCAACGGTCATTTTTTGTCCGTTTCCAAGTTCCATCGAATTGTAACCCTCTATTGACTTGGCAACAGAACTTACCTTTTTGATTTTATGCATCAACTTCCACGCTGGAGAGTTAGTGCTGATTGTGTTGAGTCCTGCTCTTTGGAGATAGTCTAAGAGATTGTCAATTTCTTCTGTCATTTTTGATCCTTTTGTTGTTATATAACATAACACGCTAGACTTGCTTTGTCAAGTATTATCTTACAAAAAGATAACCTTTTGTTATCTCAGGATGTTCGCGAACATAATTCTCAATATCTTCGTGAGTTATGATTTCTTTGAGTTGATTTAGGATATCTTCCCAATACTCAACAACGGCCATTATCTCTTTGATTTTAACGTGAAAATCAGGATTTTCTTCAGGCTCTAAGTGAGCATCTCGATAGTTCCAGTATTCAAGATAGTCCCACCAAGAACACATCATTTGCTCATCTATGAACAGGTAATACAATATCGCTTGCTCTTTGCTCATTCCTTCTTTGATCTTCACTCTTTCAAGATTCATCATCAAGACCATGGGGTAGTAGTGGGGTAGGGGGGTAGACCTCCACTACATCGTTAGCTATCATGGTGTCTAAAGCCTTGCAGGATACCAGCAGGGTAGTACCGTCTGTATAGGTAATTTCGTAGTTTGCTCTCCATGCAATTATAGGAACCTTGGTATTGAGTTGTCCTACCTCAATGACCTTTGTTATTATGCCTAATTTTTCGTTGTCTCTAATCAGAGTTCCAATCTTTAATGCGTTTTTTTTCATTCATGAGAGCCTCTCTTACAGTCTTCCTAGGAAGAACCATT
>Ga0222716_10002583_pt1 | contig 14662 bp, 13 predicted proteins | sample C33_13DmetaG_FD_165044 | JGI IMG/M metagenome (GOLD analysis project Ga0222716, IMG submission 165044) | Estuarine water microbial communities from San Francisco Bay, California, United States - C33_13D | ecosystem: Environmental > Aquatic > Marine > Unclassified | place: USA: California... | reverse complement strand
TGTCTTTGGAATATCTGTGTCTGTGCGGAGGTCTTTTGAATGTCTGTGCCGAGGTCTTTTGAATGTCTTTTGAATGTCTGTGCCGAGGTCTTTTGAATGTCTTTTGAATGTCTGTATCTGTGCCGAGGTCTTTTGAAGGTGATAGGTGATAGGTGATAAATTCATTTTTATTATGTAGAAAAGTATATAATAAAACCTTTCCATTTCATTTTTAACAACATCTGCTTATTTTTTACACATCCGAGAACATGTACCAATTTACAAATATACCCTTCTTCTAACTCTGCTTTGCGTTTGATAAAAAGGCGCAAAGCCTCATACATATGCATAATATACCCTCTTATTATGTTCCCCCGCCCATGGTTCTCTTTTATTTGATATCATCTTCTATAATAACAATCAAAAGAGTGTATGTGTATAAACCCTATAAAATACTTATCGGGAAATGAGTGGGATATTGAGAAATGAGTTATATACCCTTTTGGCATAGGTTCTCGAATACTTTTAAAAAATTGAATTCTATTATGTAATAAATTATATAATAAAACTTTAAAACTTTAAAACATGTCTGATAATAATATTCCCAAGCCCAAGAGAACCTACAAGAAAAGAGCTCCAAAAACTACTCCCAATGTAGTCGAAGACCCTCCACAGCCCGCTATTGAAAAAATGTCGGATGAAGTATTGGATACAGTCAATACCGCTGGTCAACCCTCTCAACAAACCACTGGTCAAACCTCTCAACAAACCTCGGAACAAACCTTGGAACAAACCTTGGAACAAACCTTGGAACAAACCTCTCAACAAACCTCGGACCAAACCTTGGAACAAACCTCCGAACAAACCTCCGAACAAACCTTGGAACAAACCTTGGAACAAACCTTGGAACAAACCTCCGAACAAACCTCGGAACAAACCTCCGAACAAACCTCGGACCAAACCTCCGAACAAACCTCCGAACAAACCTCCGAACAAACCTCCGAACAAACCTCTAACCAAACCTCTAACCAAACCTCCGAACAAACCTCCGAACAAACCTCCGAACAAACCTCCGAACAAACCTCCAAGAAAAATCTTCCCGCTAAATATGAAAAATTCATTTTATATGGTCTCTATCTCATCAATTCTATTCAATCCTCTAACAATACTTCTCTCAATAATCTGGCCAATCCTTTCGATATCGCTCACGTTTTTGAGAATATTCATCAACAAACTCTTTTCGTCGATTCTTTCCTTAATCAGTTTAAAGATATCAAGGCTTCAGTCAAAAACGAACTCAAAATTAGAAATAACAACACTAACCAACTCATTGTTAATAACATCGTCAATGCTGCTAACTCCATTCCTCTTCAAATTATTATTATAGACAACGTCAAATTCTTCATCACCAAAGATAACAAACTTCTTGACTTTCACACTCAACGATTTATTAAACTCTTTCATCCTTAACTACTTTCTCTTTTGTTTTCTTACTCATCTCTTTTATACATATATTATCATTTACTAATTTAATAACATTAGGGTCATTATTATAATTATTTAAATAAAATATCTTTTTTATTCCAGATGCGCACATGAATTTCATACAATTGAAACATGGATAATGTGTAATATATATAGTTGCCCCGTCACAACTTACACCTCTTTTTGCACAATCAATGATAGCATTCTGTTCAGCATGAATAGTACCTATTTCATGTCCATTTTCCATAATCGATTCATGTGGATAACCTGGTAAATATCCATTATACCCCTGTGATATAATACGATTATCTTTTACTATTACACAACCTACTTGTAAACGTTTACACGGAGAACGTCTTTTAGTTACTGTTGCTATTTCTGCAAAATATTCATTCCAATTAGGTCTTTCATTCTCCATATCAATTAATTATAAAAAATTGAATATAATATTATAATAAATATATATTTATATAATTTTAACAATGGTAAAGAATTTAAAAGGTGGAACTGGGCATAAAAAGCTAGCTAGAAAAAATGAAAATGCTTCTCAGCAAAATAAACTTAGATTACCCGAAGAAGACGGTGAAACGTTTGGTTGTGTTACCAAAATGTTTGGTAATGGAATGTGTGAAGTATATACAAATGAAAATATCCGTTTAATCGGTCATATTCGAGGTAGTTTTAGAGGAAGACAAAAAAGACATAATACTATTACTACTAATACTGTTGTAATAATTGGTTTACGTACTTGGGAAAGTGTATTAAAAAATTGCGATATCCTATGTATTTACAATGATAGTGATATTAAACAAATTATTGATATACCGAATATAAATATTAAACATGTATTGGCTTTACATATGGGTCCATCATATACCCCAGATGCAATTACGAATGATATTGATTTTACAGAAACCATGGATAACGACGAAGAAATGGTATCAAAACTATATGCTACTACTGCTGCTAATAAAAATACAAATGAATTTAAATTAACTAACATAGATGATGTCGATATGGACGATATTTAAATAAAATTTAAAAATTAAAATATTATAATACTTAAGTTTATAATATTTTTTTATGACTCATATAATAATACTGTTTTAGTTTCAAAATAATTAAACTTCTGGATAACTAGCAGACAGTAACATACCACACTGTCCACTTCCTTTGTTAAATTCATCTCCACGACCTAATAGAATGTAACCATTATCACCCCAAGTTGTTCCCCATGAATTTTTTACTTTATAAAATTCAATACCATCCGAAGACTTACCGTACCCCACTGCTAATACACCATGGTCTAATCCAGTACCGCATGAACCAGTAAATATGCCGGATTTATATAGTTGAAAATCTTTTTGGTCAGCTTGTATAGCAATAGAGACTGGTTGTTGCGACAAAGCAGCCATCATAGCATTATCGGATTTAGGTGTAACATCGGTAAAACTGGTAATTTCACTACCAGGAACAACATCACAAGTTGTTTTACAAGAACCTGCTTTTTTACTTGTTCCAGATTCATATGGATAACTATCTTCTGTACAAAGACCCTTATTTTTTTCAATCCAAGAAAAGGCATTATCCATAAGACCTCCATTACAACCCATATCTTTACCTTTATTCTCCTTATTTTGTCTACTATCACAGTCAACCAATTGTTGTTCAGAAAATGAATCTAAAGTACCTGTTTTTAAATAAAATGCTCCTTCTAATGCACCTGTTGTTGAAAAACTCCAACAAGAACCACATTGACCTTGATTTTTTACAGGGGTAACTGCTCCCTTTATTGACCAATCAACATTATCAGGTAATGATTCAGTCATTAAAGTATCACTATCTAAACAACCAGTAACACATTCAACCGTCTTTAATGTACTTACATCTTTATGATGTTTCACACAACTGTACAAGCATTTTGTTGTATCAAATGTCTTTTTAATTTTATCAGGATTAAATTTACGACCAAGCATTCCATCTTCATTAGAATAACCAAGATATTGACTGAATTCATCCGAATCCATACCTGAAAATTGATTATGGTCTAATGTATAAGTTAAATTTTGAGCATTAATTTTTTCAATATAATTATGATTATCTTCCCATTTAATAAATATTTTACGGAAATGTTCATTATCATGGACCTCTATCTTATAATGTTCAACCCACTTATGAAATCTTTCAAACAAAGGTGATTGAATTGCGTCATAAGACAATACTCCGCTACACATACCCACTACAGCAAACGACAAAACTACTAGTTTATTCATCATATATATTATTAACGATAATAATATTTATATTACTTATTTTATTATTAATTGTATTCTTATTTTTCGTTGCACTTTATCTTCATCTTCGAATAAATACATTTTAAAATTATGTGACGAATAGTTATCTAAATTTTCAGTTATTATAATTTTTGATAGCATTTTTAAATCTTCTAAATAAACCATATAGGAATATAACCCGTCATTTTTCATTAATTTATCAAATACAATACCATTATGAATAGCATTTAATATATTTACATCATTTATACATCTGGTTAATAATTCACATTCATTTTGAACTTTACGAATCGAACGCATTGAAGTATTTACAAACTCTAATTCTCCAGACCATTTATTATAAAATTCTTGAGCATCATGACTGATATGATCAACTAAAGAATGTTTACATAAAAATTGGATTTGATTTAATAAATCTACTAGTCTCCGTATAGGACTTGTTATATGAATGTAAGCATTTATATTATCATTTTTACTTTTATATATACTCATCATATCATGCTGTAATGAAATATCCTCTTTATACAGCACATACTGACCGATTGCATTATTCCAATTACGTATAACACGAGTTGCATTATCACTTAACTTTGTATCAATATTCATTCGTAATTCCTTATCTTCAATAAAAGATGTACGAAATATACCTACTTGCTTTTCATTTAACATGGAACCTATGCGCATATTCATAAACACCATCCAAAAAGATACTAACTCATGATTTGATTTTACAGTTTTTGATATTCTTTTACTTAAAGTAAATAAATTATTAAAATGAATATCATTAAACATATTCTCATCATCATAATGATAATTCTTCTTTACTTTAACAATTACATTCTTGTATTCTACTGGAATATCTTGATTTATTGTTCCATCATTATTAATAACAATTTCCATAGTTAATGCGAACCGTTTTTCGTTTTCTTGTAAGCTACACAAAGTATCAGATAAAATAGTCGGTAACATTGGTCGTTTTCGGTCAGGTAAATATATAGTTGATACTCTTTTTGTAAATGAATTCCATAATTTTAATGTTTCTAACCAAAGAAATACATTTGATATATATACATTCACTTTCCACCCAATTTGATTGTTATCTATATTATACTCTTCTATAGAAAACCCATCATCATAATCTGTACTACTTTTAGGGTCAATTGTAAAAATATATTTATCACGATAATCATGTATATGATAATTACCATTTTTTACTATTTCATCAATATATTCTTCATTTGTTTGTTCATTCAATACTTGACGTGTTTGTTTCGTAAAATGTACCATTGAATAATGTAAACTTTTACAATATAATTGGTATTCGTAAAATACATCAAGATTATCAACATCTCCTAGTGTCTCATGTAATAAACCACGTGGATGTTCATCCGTCCAATAGTCATATTTAAATGTAACATATTTATTTTTATAACACTTAGAAAATCCTACTTTTAATTCATATGGAAGTAAAAAAATAGGTAAATGTTTATCATCTGGTATACATTTATATAATAATCTTTTTTTGTTATTTGTCCTTCCAAATGAACGATTATTTTTCAGTATTAATACCCCTGCTAATACAGTTGTTTTACTTTTTATATTTGAAGTAATATTATTATAATTATTCAAATTAATTATATCACCATTAAATAATTTCATATCATACGGTACTATATCTATATCATTTATAAATTCATTGTGTGAACTACTATTTATATCAACAAACTTACATTCGGAATAATTCCGGTCTGATACTAATACTCTAACATGTTTAGCATTGGTCATTACAAATAATATACAAAAATAATATTTATATCATTTCATATATTATCTTATCAGTGTGTAATAATACCACCGATGAAACGTGAAAATTATAATAAAAAACATTTCCAAAGGTGTAAACCTAAATACCATATCAAATTATTTTATTGTTCACCATTATAAATAATATTGTTAAAGATAATAAAAATATTATTACTTAAATATATATGCGTCCGAAAAAATATAAAAAAAAAGACTTATCTGTTTCATTAAATGCTAAATTTTTAATTATAGTAGAATCGCCGTCTAAATGTGCGAAAATAGAACATTATTTAGGTTCTAATTTTGCATGTATTGCTTCTATAGGTCACTTACGAAATATAAATGGATTAAAATCAATCGATACAAAAAACTCATTTGAACCAACATTTTCATTCATTAAAGAAAAGGAAGGACACATTGATAGTATGCGAAAAATTATTAATAAATTCCCAAAACAAAATGTAATATTAGCAAGTGATGATGACCGCGAAGGAGAGGCGATAGCATGGCATATTTGCGAGATATTTGATTTACCAATCGAATCTACCAAACGTATAATTTTTCATGAGATTACCAAAAATGCTATCATTCATGCAGTTGAAAATCCAACAACAGTTAATATGAAAATAGTTAAATCTCAACAAGCACGACAAATATTAGATATTATTGTTGGTTATAAAATTAGTCCTTATTTATGGACACATTTATATAATAATAAAGACAATTCATTATCAGCAGGAAGATGTCAAACCCCAGCATTAAGATTAGTTTACGAAAATGAACAAAATAAAGATACTAATATTTCATTTACTCATAAAATAAAAGGTATATTTACAAATAAACAATTACTCTTTGATTTAACACATGAATTTGATAACATTGATAATATACAATCTTTTTTAGAAATATCTAAAACATTTAATCATGAATTACTGATTAATAAACCAAAAGATACAGAAAAAAAAGCTCCAAAACCATATCATACGTCATCTTTATTACAAAATGCTAGTAATATCTTACATTACTCTCCAAAAGAAACTATGAGTTTATGTCAACAATTATATCAAAATGGTTATATTACTTATATGCGTACAGAAAGTAATAAATATTCAAAGGTATTTGTTGATAATATGAATAAATATATTCAAAAAAATTATAATGAACAATTTATAGGGAACAATGAATTAATTACTAATAATGATAACTCTAATCCACACGAAGCTATTCGTGTAACACAAATAGAAGTCAAAAATATAACATCTGATAATTCTCGTTTATCAACCCTATATAAATTTATATGGAAAAATACTGTTGAAAGTTGTATGGCGAGTGCTAAATACCAAAATATACAATTGAAACTTACTGCACCATCAAAATTTCATTATAGTCATACTATTGAAAATCCAATATTCTATGGTTGGAAAATAATAAGTGAAAATAAACATTGTAATACAGTCCAGAATAATAACAATTCTTTATTATTATATCTACGTTCATTAACTAAAATAGATTACATTAAAATAGATAGTTTTGTATCTTATCATAATAAACATACTTACTATACAGAATCCAGTTTGATTAAAAAACTTGAAAATATGGGGATTGGTCGTCCATCTACATTTGCTAGTATTGTCGATACTATTCAAGAGCGTAATTATGTAAAAAAACAAGATTTAGAAGGTATTAAAATAAATTGTACTGAATACACTTTACAAAATAATATTATTAAAAAAAATGAAGCTGAAAAAACGTTTGGTAATGAAAAAAATAAATTAATAATTCAACCAATTGGTATACTATCCATTGACTTTTTAACAAAATATTTTCAAGAATTATTTTCATATGAATACACAGAAAATATGGAAACAATTTTAGACAAAATATCAGGAGGCGAAGAAGATAATTGGTCTAGCATTTGTAATAACTGTTATGACCAAATAAAAACATTATCCAAAGGACTAACAAAATTAAAAAAATTATCATTCGAAATTGAACCGAATTATGATATTGTATTTGAATGTTATGGACCAACTATTAAACATATTAAAAATGATGGTGCTACTGAATATATACCACTAATTCCTGGTACTGAAATAAATTTAGATAAATTAAAGAAGAATGAATATAAACTAAATGAACTAATAAATACTGATAAAGAAGACTCTTTAGGAACCTATGAAAATGAAAAAATATTTATAAAAACAGGAAGATATGGTGATTATGTTCAATGGGGAGATAATAAAGAAAGTTTAAAAACTATAAAAATACCTATCAAAGATATCACATATGATATTATTATTCAATTTCTAAATAATAGAAAAAAAAATTCCAATGATAAAGGTATTTTAAGAATTATAAATGACGATATTAGTGTTCGTAAAGGGAAATTTGGTCCTTATTTATTTTATAAAACATCTTCTATGAAAAAACCAGAATTTTATAATATTAAAAAATTTAAAGATGGTTATTTATCTTGTGATAAAACTATGTTAATAGATTGGTTAAATATCACATATAAAATACAATTAACTTTATAATCTTACAATTATATAACTATGGATTCTGATGTTAAAAGTTTTTTAAATTTCATTGCCTTTTTTATCTTATATTTAGTATCATTTTACTTTTCATATAAAAATAGTACTGAAATTATTGGATTAAGTCTTTTATTCATAATTAATACTTCCTTTTTATTATTTTTATCTGGTCAAATATTTCCTAAGTTAACAAATGCTAATTCACTAATGAATTTCAATTTATTATCTGTTATAGTTGGATTAATTATACATTTTGTATCATTATTATTTATTAACATTGCAATATTACATTTACAACAAAAATTTGCAAATATACAAGGTGCTCCATTTATATTACCTATTAATCAAAAACAAAAACTAAATAATTTTAAATATTATATGATTATATCACTTATAATTGGAGTTGTTTTAATGCTTACTATTTATAACAATGAAAAAATAATTAATAATACAAGTTTCTCTGATATATTTTTAGATTTCAATCCAGATAGGTTCATTCCATTATTTTCTTTAGTATGCAGTACTTCAATATATATAATATCTTTTTTTCAAATTAATCCTGCATATGATATAATGTTAACACCTAAAAAAATCATTGCTTATTAAATTTATATTACATTAATAATAATATAAATTCGTATAAAAACTAATTATCACTTCTATATAGATATAAATGAAATATTATGAGACTACTTTCGACGAATATATAAATTCTGTTTCTAATTTTAATATTCACAATGATATACAACCTATTATCAACTCTTTTCCAAAAAATATATATAATTTTCAAAATTTAATTATTTATGGACCACCTGGTACGGGTAAATATAGTCAAAGCTTACAAATTATTAAAAAATACAGTCCTACCAACTTAAAATATGATAAAAAAATGATTATACAGACAGACAAGAATAAATATAAATATAAGATTAGCGATATACATTACGAAATAGATATGTCTTTATTGGGATGTAATTCAAAAAATTTATGGCATGAATTATTTTTTCAAATTATTGATATTATTTCTGTTCATCCCACTTGTCGTTGTGGAATAATTGTGTGTAAAAATTTCCATACAATTCATTCTGAATTATTAGAAATATTTTATAGTTATATCCAACATTATAATCATAATTTATCTAATATACATATTAAATTTATTCTAATTACTGAACAACTTAGTTTTATACCAGACAACATAATTAAATGTTCTCATATTTTAAATATTAAACGTCCTACTAAAAAAATATATCAAACTTTACTACATAATTCCAATAAAGAACATAAATTTATTAATAAGTCAACCCTACCACAATTAGACAATAAATATATCAATACCAAACAAAACTTTTTTAATACAATTAATACAAATGATATAATAAATATGAAAGAATTACAGTATTTTAGTTTGTTAGAATTAAATAAAAATATGATTACTAATATTCCAGATGATAATTTTACAATTGTATGTGATAAAATTATATCTGAATGTTCTAATAATAAAAATATCAATTGTGTTACATTACGTGACCTATTGTATGATATGTTAACGTACAATTTAGATATATCCGAATGTATGTGGTATATTATTTATTCATTAATACAAAATAAAAAATTAAATAAAAACAATAGTACTGATATATTAATTAAGTCTTACACATTTTTTAAATTTTTTAATAATAATTATAGACCTATATACCATTTAGAGAGTATTATATTTTATATAATAAGTAAACTTAATAAATATGAATTATGAAAATGCATGTATAAATTTAAATATTAACACAAATGAAACTATAAATTCCGAACTTATAAAAAAAAAATATCGTATATTAGCTTTAAAGTATCACCCTGATAAAAATAATTCAGATGATGCGGCTGAACAATTTATTACAATACAAGAAAGTTATGAGTATTTATTACAACATTATAATTATATTGATAATGAAAAAGGGCATAATTATTATCATATTTTACAAACCTTTTTAAAGAATATGTTCCCTGAACAAGAACATTCTACTTTAATTTTTTATATTTTTGAAAAAATTATATCAAATTGTGAAAAACATGCTTTAAATACTCTTAATAATTTGGATGTAAATATTTTAAATCAATTATATAATATTATTAATAATTATAAAGATTCTTTACATATTAATGATCACCTTATCAAAGAAATTTCTTTGATCATTAAAAATAAACAACTTAATCAAGAAACTATTATTTTAAACCCTACTATAAATGACCTATTTGAAAATAATTTATATAAACTTCTATATGAAAATAAAACATATATTATCCCTTTATGGCATCATGAATTAATATATGATACTGGCGAACACGAATTTACTATAAAATGCATTCCTGTATTACCAAATAATGTAGTAATTGATAATAATAATAATATCACAATTAGCCTTACTTATCATATTAATCATATTTGGGAGCAAACTGTAATTAATTTTCATATAGATAAATTTAAATTTTCTTTTGATAAAAATCAATTAAAATTACAAGAAAATCAAACTATTAAAATTTATAATCAAGGTATTTCCAAAATAAATACGATTGATGTTTTTAATGTTAAGACTAAAAGTAACATTTATGCAAACATAACTCTAAAATTATAATATAAAATTTTTAATTATATTATTATTTATGCGGTATTATTTTTTTAATATGATAATGATTGAGAACTAATTTATTATTGTTTTCTTTATCTACCACCGATGCAGTAACCTCATCTCCATAAATTTCTTCGTATAACTTTATTTTATCATCTCCTTCATATGCGGTAACAAACAAATACATATTACGACATATCTTATGAAACTCTGTTCTCAAAATAACAATATCAATATCGTATATATCTTTTAAACCTTGATATATTATTGGATGTTCTGGTCTACATCCAATAAATCCTTGGAATATAGTTCCAGGAAAATAAGTTGAATTTACTGATAAATAATCATAATCTTTAACAATATTATCAATATTGTCTTCTATCATAGCATCTGTATCAAAATATACCCCACCTTTTACATATAAATAATAATATCGAAATAAATCAGCTCTATGTTCTCCATAATTAAATGTAAAAAATTTTTGAATTACATTTGGAAATTCTTCTAATGGATGTTCTCGAAAAAATTGTATTACTTCACTATCATCATAATGTTTATAGTTCCATCCTTCAGATTTTTCTTTTATTAATTTTACAATATATTCTTGTGGTTTTCCACGAGAAGTTTGAACTATGGTTTTAGGTATCATTTATATATATGATTAATAAATATTTAAGTTTTTCTCTGATTATATAATATAATACATGACTAACAGTTCTATTCCAGGATATGTTTATTTAGATAGCAAGAGAAATATTTTTTATTTTTTAGTTAAAATTGATTATATTAATATTAATAATACAATAATTACACCTTCTGAAAATAATAATATTACTAAGTATTTTAATACTCATTTAAATCATAATTATGACCACACTAAATTATTTTCTAAAAACTTTTTTAATGAAATTTTTAAGTCACTTAGTAATTGTTTTGGTTTAAATGAAAATACTATCGATCTTATGTTATCTAATAATAATTATACAAATTATATACTATTATCAAGTGAAAGTATTTTTAATAATAATCAAATGTTAGGATTTATTACGGTTGAACATAATATTAAAGTTAATAATTATTCGTTTTTTGATGAAGAAACCAAAAACAATACTCCAATTAATTATATTTGGAATGTTTGTAAAAATATAGAATATACTAATTATACAAATATTTGTAGTATTATGATTAATTTAATTACTAAAAACCCATGTAATAATAATCCATTTATATTAGATGTTTTAAATAATAATGATGGAGCTAAATTTTGTTATCAAAAAGCTGGATTTGTTAATCTTCAAAATAGTGTACCACATCCAGATAATGATAAATTATTTATGATGTATACAAATAATAGTTTGAAATCGTTTAAAGAAGATGATGAGACAAATACAACTATATTAGCCAATAATATACAATCATATACACTTATTGCACATGGTATAACTAAAAACAACTTTCAAAACATTATAAAAAATAATGATTTTAATCTCAAAGAAATAGATTTTCCTTTTCAAAAACTAAATTTTTTTGCTAATGAAGGAGAACTTTTAGGATTTCCTACATGTTCATTTAATAATGATACTGTATATGAAAATTTACCTGGAAATATATGCTTTAAAAATATAGAAAATGTAGAAGAAGTTATATCTGAAGAAATGCATAAAATTAATATTACACCTATGGTATTTTCAACAAATCATGATGATGATGAATTGTTAAAAAATACTATAGGTCTTTATTATTGTAATAGTCAAGAACAAATATTAGATTGGAATGATATAAATGATTTTGGGTTATTGGAAGAACCTTTTACATTTGAACTCTTGTTTAATACTATAAATGAGCATGCTGCTAAAAATAAAATAAATAAAAATAATATTCAAATTAATATTTATGCTTGTCGTGGTTATTGTAATGTTATGTATCAACCTAAAATTGTACATAAAGGTGGAAGCACAACCAATATGACTCAAACCCAATTAATTAATTGGTTAGATACATGTGATATGCCTATGAAAGGTGGTGCAGAAACAGTATTTGATAAAGAAATTGAAAATAATGAATTAAAAAATTTCGAATCATCAGATGAAAATATTCAAAATAGAAACAATATTGATAGTATCAAAATAATAGATGGTACTTTTACTAATAGCTATATAAGTAATTGTAATTTTTATAACTGTGAACTTGAAAATATTATTTTTCAATCAGAAACAATACTATCTACTGTTAGTTTTCATAATTGTACATTTAAAAATACATCAATACAAAATTGCTCATTACAAAATGTAGATTTCATAAATTGTACTGTATATAATGATGAAATTAATCCAGGGTTTAATATCTATTATTCTTCGCTTGATTTTTGTGATTTACGTAATATAGATTTAAATTACTGTAAATTTATTGAGGGTAAGATAATAAATTCAGATTTTAGAGGTGCTAATCTATCAAATGCTATTTTTGAAAATATAAATTTAACTGGAATAATATTTGATGAAACTACTATTTTAACAAATACAACTTTTAAAAATATTAGGGGATTAAACGCCGATGATAGTGATATATCAAGAGCTTCATTTGATGATTCTATTTTAATACCTAATTTGAATAATTCTCCTTCAACTGTTTTAGCAAACCCAAGTGATGATAATTTGAGTGAAGTTAGTACTGTTGCTACAGACATATTAGATGGACCTAATAATTTATCAATGGATGAAGACAGTAACTGGATTGATTATTTTGAACCACAATCTCCAGATGGACCTCCTCCTTTAGAATTAGAAGATTTATTAACAGAAAATGATTTATTATTACGAGAACCTGTAAATATTAAACAATACACACATCAAAAATTCGATAAATTAGAACATTTTGATGTTATTGAACAAGAAGATGTTAATTATTGTAATTATATTAGAGAAGACCCGAATAATTTAGTTTTTTTATATGATGAACAAACTTGTTTTATAACAAAAGATTTATTACGTAAATATATTTCTACAGACATTGATAATGATAAAATTGTATTTATATGTAAAGAACAACAAGATGCTTATGTTCCACGAAGAGAAAATATATATGAAGTTCCGCAATTAAATATGGATATATTTGGTTTATTTGGAGTAATGGTACCATTACAAGAATTAGATTCCATCTTAAATAATGATTATCAAATATATGTTATACAAACTAATTATTATAGTAAACCTGTTCCTATTGCTTCATTAAATACAAGATTAGGCAGTAATGTTGTAAGTGCAAATTTCTGTCAAGCATTAGTTGCGATAAAATCTGGTTATATTAGTTATGTTCGAAATGAAGTATTATTTAATAAATGTTCAGAACAAGGTAATAAATAAAAAATAAATAAATTAACATAATGTATTTATTTTTAGATAATTTACTCGCGCTGGGAATCGAACCCAGTTCTCTTCCGTGTAAAGGAAACATACTAACCGTTATACGACGCAAGCATAAAAAAAGTTTTTTGACTTATTCAGGTCATTTGTTCCCACGCCGGGAATCGAACCCGGGCATCAGCCTTGAAAGGGCTACATCCTAACCGTTAGACCACGTGGGACAATTAAATAGTTTAATGACTTATTCAGGTCATTTGTTCCCACGCCGGGAATCGAACCCGGGCATCAGCCTTGAAAGGGCTACATCCTAACCGTTAGACCACGTGGGATTATTGTTATAATACGGTCTCTATCAAACTGAGATATAAGAACAGTGTATTCTCCTCCAATAGGGATCGAACCTATGACCTCGCGGTTAACAGCCGCACGCTCTAACCAACTGAGCCATAGAGGAATAGTTATATAATTGCACGAAGTGGGGTTCGAACCCACGCAGCTTATGCTACCAGGTCTTAAGTCTGGCTCCTTAGACCACTCGGACATCCGTGCTTAAATAGTTTTAAGACATATTTAGGTCT
>Ga0222716_10002576_pt1 | contig 14681 bp, 17 predicted proteins | sample C33_13DmetaG_FD_165044 | JGI IMG/M metagenome (GOLD analysis project Ga0222716, IMG submission 165044) | Estuarine water microbial communities from San Francisco Bay, California, United States - C33_13D | ecosystem: Environmental > Aquatic > Marine > Unclassified | place: USA: California... | reverse complement strand
TAGCACCTTCAATGAACCCAGAAAATCCTGACCAGGTTGAAGTTTCAAGACCTTCGGATGCATTAGAAGCACAGCAAGCTGTTGAAGCTTCGTTTACAAACTTATTACTTGGACTTGGCTCCGTAGCCCTTCTAGTCGGTGGTGTAGCTATAGCTAATGTTATGGTTATGTCTGTTTTAGAGAGAAGAATGGAGATTGGAGTTAGAAGATCGATTGGTGCTACGAGAAGGGAAATCAGGTATCAATTTTTACTAGAAAGCATTGTACTATCGGGAATTGGAGGACTGGTTGGTGTTATTTTAGGTTCACTCATTACGCTGGCTTACACTAATTACACAAATATTGTATTCTCAATACCAGTATGGCAAATTTTAGGAGCAGTAGTTTTAGCGTTATTAATTGGGGCCATTTCAGGGGTTTATCCAGCAATAAAAGCATCAAAAATACAACCAGCAGAAGCAGTTCGAAAATAAAACTACTTTTTTTTATCCTTCTTTTATCCTCGTGCACTATTGGTGGTGAGGAAACAACACAGGGGGTTGTCACTATAGATGACTCGACAGTAACAACTACCTTAGATGAAGAAACAACATTTGAAGAGGGAGTACTAAATTTCGCTCAGTGCATGAGAGAGGAGGGAATTAACTTTCCAGATCCAACCTTTGATATTGACGGAAATCCAGAGTTTGACAATTTAGAAATAGAAAATGAAGATGAATTTGAAACAGCATTTGAAAATTGTGAAGAAATTTTAAGAAATGCTCTTCCGGAACAATTCGACCTAGATCCAGAAGTTGAAGCAGCATTAGTAGATGCTTCATTAGAGTTTTCTCAGTGCATGAGAGAAGAAGGTATTGATTTCCCAGACCCCAAACCAGGCGAATTTGGTTTCTTTGCTTTTAGAGATGCCGATATAGACTTTAGCTCAGAAGCTGTCCAACAAGCTTTTGAAATATGTCAGCCTGAAAACCCACTTGATAATCTTGATGATTAGTTAAAGCCGTTACTTATGTGGATTAACTAAAAATTTATTACCAGTGCTTTGCTTAGCATATGAATTTATAACCTCTGGTTGAAGCATCTCCTCAAAAGATATTTCTTCAGCGTACTGACTAGCAAAAGTGGTTTTTATTTCTTTAGCAATCCTTACACGCATTTCCTGGACTCTCTCCATTCCAATCTTTCCAAGCATGGGAGTAAGCAACCAGCCACCAAGACCCCAAGACATTCCATAAGATCTCTTCAAAACTGTTGGAGATTGATCTAGACCACCATAGATATAAACCTGTTTATATGTTTCTGATCCATATCTTGAATATTGTTCAGTATTCTTATTAGCAGCTACCTCCATAGCTGTAAGGATTTGTCCAGGCAACTCTCCATTATTACCTCCTCCAGTTGCGTCGAAACCTAAGGTTGCTCCGGTTTCTACTAATGCATTTATTAAACTTTCCATAAAATCAGGCGCACTTGTATTACAAACATACTTCGCACCAATATCTTTCAACTTCTCTACCTGCTCTTCTTTTCTAACTATATTTACGAGAGGAATGTCATCACTTTTACAAATTTTTACAAGCATCTGACCTAGATTAGAAGCAGCTGCAGTATGAACAATTGCAGAATGATTTTCCATTTTCATTGTTTCAACAAAAGATAAAGCAGTTAGTGGGTTTACGAAAGAAGAGGCTGCCTCAGCAGGAGTAATCCCATCTTCCATAACCAAACAATTAAATGCAGAAGCAGATTTATATTGTGAATACATAGAACCCCCTGCAAGACCTACTGTCTTTCCAATGAGGCCCTTTGCATTAGCTCCCGCATCAACAACTACTCCCGCACCCTCGTTTCCTGCTGGCATTGATTTATCTATTCTAGATTTCATCGACCTCATTACGGTGGGATGCACTTTCATTGAGGCAACTGTATCATCTCCTGCACCAGAAATATTAATATTTGAGAGGTCAGCACCAAAAGTTGTAAGTAGTGCTAAGTCAGATGGATTGATTGGAGCTGCTAATACTTCAATCAAAACTTCATCATCAGTTGGTATTGGAGTATCAATCTTAACTATAGATAGCTCAACATTTCCATCACTCGTGACCTTCGATCTTATTTCCTTAGAGTATTTGCTTAGCACTGTTTCTCCCCAATTTTTTAAAACATATGAAGTCTAACTGGATTTTAAATGGTTGATATCTTAAAAATTATACGTTTAATTAAATACCAGATTCAATATATGAAGGAGCAGTCACGGCAATAGTAAGCCAGCATTGTTCTTTTAGATCAGGGCATTCAGTTTTTTCAAAAACCCAGGTGATAACAAAATAGTTATTTGTTTTTGCTAGAACTTTTACTTCATAGTGAACATTGCTTTCATTTTCATACGTAACTTCATAAGAGTAATCTTTTAAATCGATTATTGAGTTGTACGGCTCTGACACCAGCATTTGAGAAAACCGCTCTTTTGGTCCTGTAATTTCTTTATTATCTTCATGAGCAAATCCCCAAATTGTATCAGCGGCCTTTTCTGGGTTGCTTGAAAAATTTTTATAACTATCAAATATTAAATTAAGAACTTCTTCTGAATTAAGAGCTTTTGGTGACTCTCTAACAACTGTTTGACCACCAGAACACGAAACTAAAAGCATTAGAAGAATTAAAGCTTTTTTAACCACCTAAGAACAGTGACACCACAAGATATACATGTAATACAAAAGCAATAGCTAGAAAACCAAAAAACGACTTTTTTTCAACTTTATTCACAATCAAATACTAGCAACGGTTTAATTTATACGTAAACTGAGTTATTTGTTTGCTTGTTCGTAAGCTTGGCTGTACAGGATAAGTGTTGGAGCCCAGAGACCTACATATATCGCAAGTTGAGAATCGTCTAAAACAATATATATAACTACAGACGCCAATACCGATACCATGCTTGCGTATAATCCAAGTTTTTGCATTTATTTCCTCTCTTGATTTAATTATACTATGTGATTTTGTTATGATAAAAATATGATAGATACTATAACTTCATCTCCTTTTTTCTTAATTCTCCTATTTCCAGTTGGCACACTTACTGTTTTTGTAATTGGCCTAATTCGCTTAGACATTAAGGACTTAAGAGGAAAACAAACAGCAGGTCAAAAACTTGCCCTAGAAGAAGAAGAATAGTAATTTGTCTCACCTGACTGTTTATATTTAATTATGGACAGAGAAAACCTAGAAAGTTTAGATGAAGAATCATTATTTAAGATTCAAAATACAATTTCTGAAATTATAAGAGAAAGAAATTTTAAAAAAGGTGACATAGAAGCAATTGTGGACAATGCATTCAATGTTGCTTTTCCTAAAATCGACGGACTAGGTTTAAATCCATGGGTAGAGGGCTCAATATTAGTCTGTCCTGGTGCAAGAATTGACAAGTCTCAAACAAAGCATATCTGTAAATTTGTTGTTATCGAAGAAGATTGGTCTTGGGAATCGAGCAATATGATAAATGATGTGATTAGAAGAGATCAATCTTCTAAAAACTTTAGACAACATTCAATTACATTAATTTCACCCTTCGAAGGCATGTCTTTAGAAGTTGTGACGCAAAAATCACAAAACGGAAAACACTTAGTCAACACAGTTGAATCTTATAAATTTACAAATGGAAATTTGGAAAAAATCATGACTAAATCTACTAGATCAAGAGACCATTAAACAAATAGAGATAGTGCTCTCCATCCAAATATATATACAAGAACAACAAAAACAAAAAACAAAAACAGAACCGCAAGTCTCTTAAATAATGAGTTTTCTAAAAACACCCCTTCGTCATTTGATTTCAACCGTGCCCTAAGTATGGTCACTATACGAGCAAAAGGAAAAAACTCATTAGTTTTTAAATCAACAATAAATGAATTTTTATTTCTTGAAAATGTATGTATTCCCCTGTAGCAAGACTCACCAGAGGTTTTAATTTCACCTACAAGAGTTTCTTTAAATTCATGAGGGCTTAGGTTTTCAATTTTATTAAATAATAAAGAAGTTCCATAGCTAGGATAACAATTTTGTGTAGGTCTTATAATTGACTCCCCTTCTTTAAAAATTTCTCCACCACCTCTTGAATTGTGTGTGTTTATTTTTACAGGGTTTAATTCATGATGACTCCAATTTGATAAAGGGTCTTTTGCATAGAAAATATATAAAAAAGAATTACTCCCAACAGACCCATCTGTAGCAAATAGATACCACATCCCGTTATGTTCAAAAATTGTTGGGTCAATTCCAGCAAAATCATCAACAACAGTAGTTACAGGAGTGATAGAGTTGTCTTCATTTTTTTTATAAATGGTTATCCCATTACTTTGTGCAGCTTCTGGTATCACGTAATTATTTTTTTTGTATTCAAACAGGCAGGGATAAGAAAAATGAAGATTGCTATTAGTCTCAATATTGACTAAATTTTTTGAGTCAAATGAATACTTGGCTAATTTTCCTCTTCCAAGAAAATAATTAAACCTTTCAATAAAAAGACTGTTTTCAGACTCAAGATAGAAAGGATCTGCTTTAAAGTTCCAACTCTTGTCATTAAATAAATTTTTTAATCTACTGTCTTCTAGTACATTTTTATTAAAAACATTTATAACCATTGGGTACGTATAAATGCTCCAAGAAGTGTAGTAAAAAAGTAGAAAATACAATTTTTGTAAAATAGTAAAAATTTTAGAACTTTTATTATTAACAGAAGTAGTTTTGTCAATTTTAAAAATTTCAAATTGGTCGTTATTGTTTCTACCATCAACTAAATATTGCAATGAAGACAAATTATTTGAAACTGTTTTATTGTCACTAAATTTTGCTTCTTCAGTCCAACATCCGTTTACAATTACAACTTTATTTTTGTTTTTCTTCGCAAGGTAGGTAATTGATTTAAATCTTAAATTTTCTTTTGAGAACAGGGACGATTCGAACTTCTGTTTTTTTATTTCATTGCAGAAATAAAAAATGTTATCAATATATTCAAAATTAATTAACCCTTCAGATAACCAGACCAAATCTCCCGTTGGTTTTGCACCGGTTTTTAGTGAAAGTCTTTTGATGTCACCGAAATATTCAGAGATGGTAATTCGTGATAAGCTAGTGCAAACAATTCTCTTAAATGCCAATCTAAAACTTTTTGACGATTTTTCAGTTACATAAATGGTTCCTAGTAAACCATTCTTATATAAAGTTAGAATAATTTCATACTTCCAATAACTAATTGTCTGATTATCAATAACAACTGATATTTTATTCATTACCCTTAGTCTATTTACATAAATTAAATAATTACATAAGAATTATTACAATAACAAATCTCATTAGTTTATGACTTTAGGTTAAGTGATTTTCATGCCAGTTAATTATATGTTCAAATCTTTGTTTTCTATGTTTAGGCTTTCCCGATCTTGATAGTTCATGACTTTCTCCAGGAAATCTTAACATTGCTGATTCCACACCACGTTTTTTGAGATTTGTAAAAAGTTGCTCAGCTTGTTCTACTGGGCATCTATAGTCTTCTTCCGAGTGGATTATAAGTGTAGGAGTTTTTATATTTGAAGCAAATGTGATAGGACTTTTCTCCCTATAAAGATTAATATTTTTAGACATATCATCTAAAAGATACATTTCAGGAAAGCCAATACCAATATCTGAAGTTCCAACCATTGTTTCCCAATTTAGCAACGCACGTTCAACAATTGCAGACTTAAACATATTTGGTTTGTGGCTAATAATCCAAGATGTCATGAATCCACCATATGAGCCACCCATGATTCCATAGTTTTTATTAGTAATCCCCATAATTTTTACCATTTTTTTAAAAGAAGTAAGAACATCATGCATATCTGAAACACCCCATTGGTCTCCACAGACATCTTTAAGAAAGTCATGACCCCTGCCACTCGAACCCCTCGGATTACAAGCTATTACGTTGAAACCCGCCGATGCATAAGTTTGAAATTCATCAAAGAAGGTAAACCCATATTGTGATGCGGGACCACCATGGATATTTAAAAGAGTTGGTCGATCTTTATCTACAAATATTCCCCATGTGTCTATTTCTGATTCACCAGTATTAATTCTTTCATATACACACTTGTGTGTTTTTACTTTACTGACAAAATAATCATTTGCTTTTGAATTCTTCATAAGTTGACCATTTTCTATTTGATAAATTTCATCAGGTCCTGAAAAAGAATTAGCAATTACGTAAAGTCCATCATTATTAAATGCAAAGTCCTTAATGGTTATGTCAAGATCAACTAAATCAAAATTATTTGTACCATCGCGAAGTAATGTTCTTCCTGAATCTTCATATAGAAAATAAAGTAAAGAATTATTAATTTTAGCTTTTAAAATATTCCTATCAAAGAGTTTGAATTTAAATGTAGCATTTCCAGGTTTAGAAAATTTAAGAATTGTTGTATTTGTAGGCCAGTCGAAACGATTTCTTAGACCAATACCGTGTAAAGTATCTTCATAGTAAAAGAGGTTACTTATTGAACCTTTTTGAAAAATATTATCTATAGATTTATTTTTTATGACACCAATACTCTCTTCAAGCATTGTGCCTGCTGTGTTATATTGGCTATAAGAAAGTGTTATTGAATTTTTATGTTCAACCAATGAGTCAATTGAAATTATATTTTCTTTATCACCATTAATAATTCTTGTATGTTTTTTAGATTGAAGATTTACTTTATAAACATGACTTCTTTTGTTATAAATGATTCCAACACTATCAAAATGAAATGGAAGATTTTCATAATACATAGGCTCTTCTTCCTTTTTTTCAATATTTTTAAAATCTTTAGACCATTCATTAGTTATGACGTAAATGAATTTTTCATTTTTACTCAAAATATAATTAGAAATCTTTCCTTCAGTCTGAAAGAGAGTATCTGTTGTTCTTCCATTTTGAACTTGAATAGTTGAAGATATTTTTGCTTCTTTATTTCTGGGAATTCTGGTTGATTTTATATAAAAAATAGAGTTAGTTAATTTTGCAAATTTTGGATTAGTAAAATTATAACTTCCTGATTTATATTTTTTCCAAGAACCTTTGTCTCTTTTCCACAATTCAGATATATAAGTATTAACCTCTAGATCCATGTGAGTGCTTTGTACTACCAAGCTTGAACCTTTTCCGTCTAAATTAGACAGGGAGTTAAATTCTGGTAAGTTATTAGGCTTCATATTAGTTCTTATTCTATTTAATTACTTTATCCGCAACAAGCGTAATTATAACTGAAGAAAATAAGGCAATTGCAAAAGTGTTTAGGTCTGCTAAACCATAAAGATCTGTAGGTATAAACACCCCTCCAGGATTTGCTTGAAGATCAATATATTGAAATCTATATACAAAAGCAGAAACAAGAGACCCAACAAAAGGAACTATAAGTAATAGATCTTTGCTAGTTTTTTTTATTCTATAGAACGCTGGAAACACTAGGCTAGCAGCAAACAAGTCAGCCACTAAAAACACATTAAAAATACTAGTTACTTCAATTGATAGTACTAATGCAACACATACAATTAATAATGTTAATAATTTAGCTTCTTCAGATTTTTTCTTAAAAATATCTAGTGAAATAGTTGATGCAATTGCATTTTCTAGAGTATCAATACTTGATGTCACCAGAAGGGTTGCTAAAGAGACTAGTAATATAATTGTAAAATTATTCAAATCTAACTGCTCAATGAAACTTAATGCAGGAGATTCTAAACCTTTTCCTGCTCCAACTGCACCACCAATTCCCAAAAGAAGAATAGTTAAGAATGCACCAATTCCAGAAAAGATGCTTGCTTTTTTAATAGCTTTTGAATTTTCTGCTGAAAAAGTTCTTTGCCAGTATCCCATAGAAAAAACCTCAGCCGCAGTTACAGCAATTATTACAGCCAAAGCAGATTTAAGACTAAAAGTTTCGAAAGAGTTTAATCCTCCTATATTTGCAAAATTTACCAATTCAGAAAGACTGTTTTGACTAATCCATATGGTGAAAACAATAGTCAACAATAAAATTATTCCATAACTTTGAAGCTTATCTGTAAAATAAGATGCTTTAAATCCATGTCTAAATAAGTAAGCCAACGTAGTCATAGCAATAAGTAAACTTATCAAAACTCCTCGAACAGATGATATTGATTCAAAAACGAAACCAATTGATGCAAACTCGGCTATTAAAAAAGCTCCCATGTAAATCACCGCTACCATGGAAACTATTTTTTGAGCAATACTTCCGTATTTTGTTTCTACAAATTGTGCAAGAGTAGCCCCCTTTGGCAACAAATCTGCAATCCGAGGGCCAAAAATATATATCAAAATAAAAGGAGTAGCCGATGAAATAGCATAACCATAAATATCGTATCCCAAACCATACCAAGCAACTTCAGCCGGAGAGGTTAGAATCCAAAGCCCCATACCACTTGCGTAAAAGCTTAAACTTAAGCCAACTACACCTTCTGATTTATTTAAAACAAAATACTCATCTTCGTTTGATTTCAAACCTCTTGTTTGAAAGTAGATCCAAGTCAAAATTACTACAACTATTAAATAGACTAGATTTGCGTTCATACATACCTCATTCCTATAAAAGTAATGGGATTTGAGCTTGAGTTCCCTTCGTTAGAATTACCTAACAGGTTCATACGGTCGGCTTTTAAACCCTCTCAGCTTTTGCTCCCGATATTTTTATAATAGTCACCATTACTATATAAAGTTATCTTTTTAGCAACATTAACATCCCTCTAATGAGTTCACACAATCTAGAAAAACCACCTCAGCCTTCAATGATTCAAACATTCTCAGCAATAATTGTTGCAGCTATTGGATGGGGGTCGGGAAATGTAATCTCTCGAAGCTTGTTGATTGATGGAATAAATGAAATTTATTTAATAACAATAAGAGTTGTTGTAATAGGAACAATCTTATTTGCTTACTATCTTTTCTTTATTAGGGAAAAATTTCAAATAACAATATTTAAAGAAGCCACTTTGACTAGCATTTTTTCTTTATTTGCTGTAAGTTGGTTTTTTATTTTTGCTCTTCAATATATTTCTTCCGGTTTAGTAACTTTACTCATAAGCTCTGCTCCAGTCTTTACTGCAATATGGTTAAAGATACTACTTAAAGAGGAAAATATTTCAAAAACAAGATATATCTCTATCTTTATCGGGTTAATTGGAGTGTCATATCTATTTTTGACTAAAGAAACAGGATTGCTTAATCAAGGCGACATAGTAATAGGCGGAACCCTGGCTTTTTTAGGTGTTCAGTGTATTGCACTAGCTACAGTACTCAATAGAAAGTATGCACCAAAATATAAAGTCTTTACATGGCTTACATACCAGTACCCACTAGTTATGTTTTTAACAATAAGTGTATTTTTAATTTTTGATACTACAGTTGAGACACTTAGTACAACTCAAGTTATAAGAATAACCTTTCTAATAGTGGCAAACTTAAGTGCTTTTACATCATTTACTTGGCTTATAAGAAGAGTTAGCGCTTTACAGGTTGCTTCTGTAGATTATCTTGTACCTATTATCGGTGTTTCGGCAGGAGTTATATTTTTAGATGAATCGTTTAATTTCAATGTAGTTATAGCTGGAGCATTTATATTTGTATCCTTAATTTTGAATACTAAAGAAGAATTTTCAAACTGACTCCAATTCTTTCTTAATTTTTTTTAAGTCCTGGAGTGTTAACCATTTTGGCTTCCCTTTTTTATCAGAGGGATTTCTAAGTAAATATGAAGGATGAAATATAGGCATATACTTTACACCACCTTTATTTATCCACTTACCTCTAATTTTTGATATTGGTTGATTAATATCTAAGTAAGACTGAACAGCAGTAGATCCAGCAAGAACTATAACTTTTGGATTAATTAACTCGATTTGACCACTAAGCCAGATACTACAGTTTTTAACTTCAACCTTTTCTGGCTTTCTGTTGTTTGGAGGCCTACATTTAACAACATTAGAAATATAACAATCCTTATTTGTATCAATACCTACAGATAGAAATGACTTATCCAACATTTTTCCAGCTCTGCCAACAAAAGCTAATCCCTGTTCATCTTCCTGCTGACCAGGACCCTCTCCAATAATAAAGATTTCTGCTTTTGGATTTCCTCTTCCAAAAACTACATTGATTCTTTCTTTAGATAAAGAGCATTTTGTACAAGAGACACAGCTTTTCTCTAATAAATTAAATTTTGCTAGATTAACCATTTATAAAATTTTACTAAATCTTTTTTTTTTAAACACACCTCAGAATATAAGTTCTAAGGTGTGTTTTTTACATACTACCAACATAGGGGAACATTGAGTAAGTACTAATTATGTAAAGCAAGCTTAAATACGAGGTAAATTTGGTATAAATACTACATAAATGAGAAAACCCTTGAAAACTCCGCAATCTGTTTCCAGATTTCCTGCTTCAAGGGTTATCTCTTTTTACTTCTTGTAATGATTATCTATAAAGACTTTCTTCACAAAAAGTAATATAAATTTACATTAAAAAATTGTAAAAATCAAAAAATTTTAGTCAGAATTTTTCCCACTTTTTCTTCTGTTAACAATAATTGTGAACACAGCAGCAATTACTATTACGCCAAGTAATCCACTTAGTACAGTCGAAATAAAGTTGTTATTTATGGCATTTATTCCATAGTCATCTAATAACAAGACAACGCCATCTGTTTCTTGAAATCCAAAGTTTCCTGCAACAGATTCTAACCCATCAGGAGAAGACGAAGCAAAAGGAGTAATTAAGGTTAGTAACAGAATTAAAACTACGAATAGTCCATATAGGGAAACACTAGAAGTGTTACTATCGTTTCTATCATATGCATAAACTAAATCAGGCCTAACACGTATTAATAGACCAACTATTAGCGCGGTTATAATACCTTCGCCAATTCCTATCAAAAAATGGGTTGACATCATTGCAACCAGAACACTACTTACTGGAATAGAGATCGTGCCTCCAATGGCGTACTCAAGTGTAAAAGCAACAGAAGATAACACTACGGTTATGATTCCTGATACAACACTAACAGCAACTATTGATGTTTTATTTTTTCCAATAAACTTTAACCAGTACTTAACAATCACCCAGCCAGTCGAGCATGTTACTATCGCCATATTTAAAACATTTACTCCTAGTGCACTCAAACCTCCATCAGCAAAAAGTAAGGATTGAATAATAACTACAACAGATAAGCAAATGAGACTTAGTCTTGGCCCCAAGACAATTACTGCTAACGCACCGCCTAATAAGTGACCACTAGTACCAGCAGCTATAGGAAAATTAATCATTTGAAGAACAAAAATTAATGCTGACATCATCCCTGTTAATGCAATAAATTTATCCGCGATTAGAGTTTTTGCTGACCTTATATATGCCCATAAAGTTCCAAAGCTTAACAAACCGGTAGCTGCAGAAACTTGAACATTTATAAATCCGTCAGGTACGTGCATGAATACATTTTATATTCAAATTTTATTATTGCAAATAGTTTGCAATAAGATTCAAATTAATTTGTTTTGATTTAACCAACTATGTAGCTCACTTAGTACAAAAGGTCTTGTGTCCTGATTAAGAAGCTCATGTTTAGAGCCTTGTATAGGGATGTATGTTACATTTTGTAACTTACTTAACTCAAGAGATGATTCAATTGGTACAATCTTGTCTTCCTCACCATGAAATAAAATGGTTGGAAGTGAGAGTTGTTCAATATTTTTATTTACTAGTTCCTGAGATTTTAAAAGCTCATTTCCGTATCTAGCTGTAACCGATCTAAAAACTAAAGGATCTGAAAAATAGTCAGTAACTACATTTTTATCAGTTGATAAGTTCTTTTTGTTCACAGATGATGGGATTCTTAATTTTGGAAATATAGTTGCTACTGATTTAGATAAGGTCTTTATTATTTTCGGATAGTTATCTCCTAATGTTGGAGCTGAGAGTATTAAAAAATCAGGATTAATTAACTTAGTTAGTATTGAGTGAAGCGCTACTTGCCCGCCAACAGAATGACCAAAAACAATTTTATTTTCATATTTATTAATTTTTGCAAATCCATCTGTAACAACTTTATCAACCTCTCCCCATGTTTCTAAATCACCTTTAACCAAAGTGTTTTCCCCGTGTCCTGGTAAATCAATTAAGTAGGTATCAATGCCAAGATTGTTGAACCAGTCAGCATTAATTCTATGCCTTTCTTTATGTTCAAAAAATCCGTGAATTAATAAGAGTCCAGTTTTATTCATAATTTTAATAATTTATATACAATGAATACTAATGCATATTGATTATGTCAAGACACCATTTAATAATAATCCTTCTATGCAAAAATATTCTGGACCCTTGCTTGAAGAAAACCCTAGGAAAATATATTTAGACGAAAAGTTACTTCAACTTTCATCCTATGGAGAAGATTTATATAGAGAATCTAGAATTTTTACTAAAAATAATTTGATTCAACTCGTAAGTAATACATTAGGCATAGCCCCACAGGAAACCTTAAAAGACCTTTCACTTTTAATTGAGGAGGATATTGCAGTAATGCATAAGGGAAAACTTGAAGCTATAAGTTTCTGCTTTCCAAGCGGCTGGGTTCCCTCTAAGGCTATAGGAGAAGACTTTATATTTTTACACACTCCAGTTGCAGATAACCAGCTTTTAATAAAATCTAGTGAAAAGCTAACAAAATATATGTGTAAAAACACTATTCAGAGATGGGTTTGGAATATTACAACTATTAATGGGCTAAGCAACCATCCTAAAGTTCCAAGACCAGTACTGAATAATTTTAATGATCTCTACTTTCGTGTTGAAACACAAATATCCACACCTCTTGATGAAGAAACCAGCTTGTTCTTGGTTTCAGTAGAAGTGGTTAAGTTAGAAGAAGTTTGGGACGAAAAAATACTAAAAAGCCTTAACTCAATGAGTGAAAGTATTCTGGAATATAAACAATTAACTAAAATAAAAGATTATTTAAATAGTTTTATAATTTAAGTACTTATGAAATACGTATATATAGCTGGACCATTGTTTGATGATCATGAAAGACAATATTTGGAGGAAATTGCATTAGTTCTTGAAAATAATAAATTTGAGACATTTCTTCCCCACAGAGATGCGGGACTTGTTGAGGGTGAGTTTACTGATAAGTTAAGGGAGGATATATTTACAACTGACATCGAAGCACTTGAAAAAGCTGATATGGTAGTCGCATTACTGACAGGACGAGACATTGATTCTGGTACAGCTGCTGAAATAGGATATGCGTATGCGCATAAAAAAAAATTAATTGGAGTTAGTGCAAATAATTTAAAAGTACTAAATACTTTTGTATGGGGTTTATTTGATAGTGGAAAAAATATAGTTAATGACATAAATGACTTAGAGGAGTTTTTAGGTGCAGAATAAATATTTAGGTATTTTTATCACTTTCTTTTTCTCAGGTACATTATTAAGTTTGGCTTTTAGACTCCTTGACAGTTCGGTTTTTAGAAATGCTGAATTTAAAATTCAGGATTGGGCTTATGGTAACTTACTAATCTTGTTGACTTCAGTATTAATAACTTATCTTTGGGTTATAAAAAACAAAACCTAACTTCCATGTTTTTCTAGAAAGTCATCCAAGTCTTTTTTTGCTTCATCCACCTGTTCATTAGATATCTCTTGATCTCCACTAATTAAACATTCTGAATTATTTGCATAGAGAATGTTGATTGATTTATAAACTTTTAATCGAACTTCTAAATAGTTTTTATATACTTCTTGATGGTTCCAATTTTTCTCTATATTATCAAAAAAAGAATTCCTATCTTCATTTACAGAATTGGGAGAAATATCATCTATATACTTATTTAGTTCAAAGCTAGTGTTAAATAGTTCATTTGATAGATCGATATATTCCTTTTCTGTTTGCTCACAAAGTGTCAAGATTTTCGTAGTAGATGTCGTTGTTTCTATAGTTTCATTAGATAAACTTATAGAACAAGAAGTAAAAAAAATAAGAATTATTAATAGTTTTTTTTCTTTCATGTTGATATAAATTTTAAACCAATTTTTATAAGTAAAATATAGTTTAAATTAACAATACTGAAATTAGTAACTAATTTTTATTTTTTAAAATGATAAAGACAATGAAGAAGGTAAAAACTGTTGTTAAAGTATTTGTTGCAACTAGAGGAACGTCTTTGCTGTAAATTCCATAGATGAGCCAAAAAAGAGAACCAAAGAATAGAAATACATAAGTTATTAAAGAAAGCCCTCCCGTATTTTTTGTTTTAACAGTTTTTATAGCTTGCGGTAAGAATGAGACAGCGGTACATATTGCTGCTAAATAACCAAATATAGAGAAATCCATCTATCTAAATTTTAGTATGGTCCCAAAAGATAAACTTTGAAAAATCCAGTGGGCCTAGTTAGATTTGAACTAACGACCTCATCCTCATCAGATAATAATCAAATGTCTGAGTACTTAAAGAAGTCTACAATTTTAGAAATTGGCTTTTCTGGAAAGAATCCTAAAGGTGGAGGATCATCAGAATTTCCTTCTCTCATAAAGGAATTAAATTTATCGTAAAATTCCTCTAGTGTCATATTTGTATGCTTTTCAAAAGATCCC
>Ga0222716_10002573_pt1 | contig 14693 bp, 4 predicted proteins | sample C33_13DmetaG_FD_165044 | JGI IMG/M metagenome (GOLD analysis project Ga0222716, IMG submission 165044) | Estuarine water microbial communities from San Francisco Bay, California, United States - C33_13D | ecosystem: Environmental > Aquatic > Marine > Unclassified | place: USA: California... | reverse complement strand
TGAATTACTAACGTAACTAGAAAGTTCGCTAGCGTTAATATCTATATTTGTTCCTGATCTTCTTTGCTTTAAAAACGTAGAGTTGAATATCATTGAAAAATCTGCCCAGAACTGACCTTGATTAGCAAATGCTTTCGCTGCGGCTAAAACGTTGTTATCTTGCCAATTTATAAAATTGACAGTAGACAATGTTTGTAAAACAGCAGATCTAGAGTTGAAGAACATGGTTGTACCTATAGATCCGTTTATCCAATTCATAAATCTATTAACAAGTCTATTACTACCAAAACTTCTATTGGTTCCATTTTCTATTCTATAAAGCATGTCTACTAGCGCCTCTCTAAAGTTGGTACCATATATAGCTTCTATTTTATTTAAATTTTCTTCTGAAAATATTATTTTAGCATTTTCTAAAAACTCAGCAAAGAATTTTTTTCTATGAATTTTAGACATACTGTTCATGAGATCAACTCTAATATCTTCCATTTGCCAGTTATCAGTAGGCTCAACGTAACCATCTTTAGATCTAGATATAACACTTAATGTTTCAGCATAAGCTTTCATTTCAGAATCGTTTTCCACCATCATCACTAGCTTAGTTTTATCTGAAGCCGTTAAGCCAGGTATTTTAAAACCAGCTTTATCCCAAAGATAAACTCTAATAGCATCACCATAAGTGTATTCTGTTCCAGGTAACTTCTCGTACATATTCTTTTTAAGATTAGGGAACTGTTCTTGTAATTTCTTATAATCATTCGCTATTGCTTGTCTAGCTGCGTTAAGTTGATCATAAGCTTTGTTCAAAGGTTTAAATAAAGTTTTTTTGAAAAACTCAAATTGTTTTTCTCCTAGCTTACCTTTACTTAAAAAAGAGTATATTAAACCTACAAAATCCTCTGCTGACGGTGGTATAAATACATTGTACTTACCTTTGTCCTCGCCCCTAACCCTAGCTTTTGCTCTAGAGTATCTTTTTTCAGAACTCTCACCTGTAGTTTGTTCTATTATATCGTTAAACTGAGTGTTTATTGATTTGCTAAAATTAACTTTAGCTTGTTGTATTTTAGACTTAACGTCAAATTGCTCTAACACGTTTTTCACGGCCTGAACATTTTGAAGCGCATCGTCAGCGAAGTAAAAATCATTATAACCCTCACCAACCTTTTGAGCCATCCAAAGTGCTTTTGCTTCTGGCGTTGAGTTTGCTAATCCGGTAATATTTTTTAAAGGTATGTTTAAACCGTTTGCTTTCAAAAACTCATATATAGCTGGAGCGGAGTCAGCCGGCCTAGCTGTTAGTACGAACATATTTTTAGGCCCGAACTTACCTTGTAGCTTCATGGCTTTGTTAAACAAAGGTGCTGTTTTACCATCAACCACCTTACTAAATTCAGAGAAATCATAAACATAACCTTCTTCCAAAAGATCAGCACCTTGCTTAGCAAATTCCTCAGCTGTCAACTTACCTTGAGTACCATCTGGAGCTGTGTATAGCACATTTGACTTGCTCGTAGCTAAAGTGTCATCAAAGTCTAAAACAGTTATACCTTTTATTTCGCTATTATAATTGATAGATTTAGCAAAACTAATACCATCGCTTATTTTTCTATCAATATTTATCTCAGCTATAGATTTAGGTACAACGTTTATTGATTTAGAAAACTCTGTACCATGTTCAGTGTTTTTACCGTCTAAACTAATTATAGGACTAATATCTTTATGTCCAAAGTTTAGCGTGTTGTAAAGACGTTGCACCCAACCATTAACAGTTCCTTCGGTATAACCAGAAAACATATTGTTCTTAACGCCAGATGAAGTTAAAGTATTGTCGAACTTTTTAGTTATAATGTTAACCACATAATCAACAAAAACTAAGTCCATGTCTTTGCTTTTAGCTTTTTCACTTTTTTTGCTAACAGCAATTTTTAGTAAGCTAACCATTGTTTTTAAATGCGGCTTACCATGCTCAAATTCTAAGTCTTTACCTATTTTAGATAAGGATCCATATATATAGCTACCACTAGTATCATTGCTTAACAAGCCTTTTTGTATACCGTACACGTAAGCCGCTCTTCTAGACGAAGTACCCATATTACTACCAAACGTAGCCATATGAACCGCTAACTCTTGTTTAGACACCATTTTATTTTGAGCATAAAAAATAACTTGCATTTTAGTTAGCTCTCTAGCCAGCATAGCCTCGTTGTATCTTTGTTTATAGTTGAATACTTTGTCTATTAAAGACTCTATAACGTTTTTAGATTTCTGTTGCGTTAGAGAATCTATATCGTATTTTCTTTTAATATCATTATTTTGCTTTGTCGTTAGGCCTAGCTCAATACCGCTGCCAGCTAAAAAAGTGTTTATAAACTTAGCAAAATCCACCGGAGCTCCTTGTTCAGACCCAAACAATTGATATCTTAGCGTATCATTGTTTCCAACAAGTTTTCCAGCATTAGGATGTTTTTTACCATCTTTAGTTTTTTTGTTTGGACTATGATAAGCTGGTACAGTTTCGTTAGTACCGTCCAAAAACCAACTTCTACCATTACCAGCTTTAGCAGCGGTAGTGTGCTGCTGCATTAGCATGAATAGTTGTTCGTATATTCTCTTTTTGGCTACTTTATTTTTTTTACTATTATTATACTCTTTCAACAACACGTCTAAGACAAATTGGCCAACTCTTGATCTAGATTTACGCATTATTTTGTCAGTGTACAAATCTGCCCATTTTTTAACTTTAACCTTAAGGACTGTTAAAAGTGTTTCTGTGTATGCTGTCTGCTCTAACTGCTCGCTCATAAACAGGCCTAAATCCTCTTTAAAGTCGCCAGCTCTTTCTATCGTGTCTTTGTATTTAGCTATTATACCAGCGTCTTCTGTTAAAGACTTGGCAAAAGCTTTACCGTCAACTTTAGTGCCCTCAAACTCTTGTATTATTATGTCGTTTATTTTATCAATATCTAAAACATCTAAAACTTGTATTTTACTAGCTATAGAGGGAAGATTTTCCTGTATCAAAGGTTGTAAATTTATGTTTGTTCTATAGTATATTGATTTGCTAGAGTTAGATAAACCATCTTCAAGAGAATACTTTACTTTAGCTGTTATATCACCAGTTTCAACTAAACTTTCGTTTATAGCTTGTAAGCTCATATTTCTGTCTACCATCGATGCTATAGCTATAAGTTTAGTACCTGTGTTTCTATCAATCTTAAACTCATACCCACCTTTAACCTTGTACACACCAACAAACTCTAGTAAATCTTTTTCAGATAAGTTAGGTTTTTTATACTGCGGGAAGTTGTTTTTTATTCTTTTAGAACCTTTATTGTAACCAAACTTTAACAACGAATTTGGCATGCCAGAGGATTTAAACGCTGCTGTGTGGCCTTCGTTAAATACAGTAGACAATATTAGTTGAGCGTGTTTAACAACAGCTCTTTGAGCTGCCCTAACCTCGTTACTACCTCTTTTGTCGTTTTTTCTAAGGTTTGCTAACCATTTTGTGCTTTTAGGATTTAACTTATCCTGATCAATACCAAACAGCTCAGAGGTAAATTTGTAAAGCAAGTTTGGAGCCTTTTTAACAGTTATAGATTCTTGAGTAAGATCAGCAATACCTTGAGACTCTAGTTCGGCTATCATGTTTTCAGTCTCTTCACTATATTGTTCTGATATTTGCTCTCTTAGCTCTATTAGTTTTTTAACCTTTTTCATTTTAGCCTCAACAAAAGGTTTAGTTTTATCTTTCAAGCCTAACCGCTTAGCAGTATCAACTTTTGGAGTACTTGAGATATCGTCCGGTGTTAAATCTGTGTCTTCTTCAACAAAACTGTCGGGCACAAAATCCATACCCATTGAATCGCCTTCAACTGCTCCCTTCTTTTCAGCTTCTAAAATTCCACCATACCTAACAGGTAGTATTGTATTTAGGTATTGACCAAACTCATTAACAGAGGCGTCGTAAGTTCTAGCCAAATTACTTAACTCTAAATAATAACCAGATAAAAATTGCTCGTAAGTAACTCTTTTACCAGCCTCTAAACCCATTATATTAGGATTTTTTGCAGCAAATTTAGCCAAAGCTATAGCTGCAGGTAAATTATTTTCAACAAGTTTGTTTTGTAAGTCTTCAGATGCTACTATCTTTTTACCATCTTTTAAATTTTCTTCTAGTATTAAGTCTCTTAACCTTTTATTTTCTTCTACTATTTGTTTAGTGTTTTCTGATAGTTGTAAGTCTTTTTTAATTTTTTCAGACTTATAAATACTTGTGCTAGGTTTTCCACCAATAGACATGGATGCGCCTGAGAATTTAGGATTCCAGAATTTTTTTATTTCACCTTTTTTCTTTGCTATTTTTTCCATTTGGTTAGCTGCCTCTAAAGCATCTGGATCTGTTGTTATTAAAGTTTTCTTAAAACCTATGATTCCAGCTCCTTTTCTACCGTCTTTAAATATGTTTTTCATACCACGACTAAATCTACCTCTCATAACTTCATGGTGAAAATCTCTTAAAAAATTAACCATTTCATCGGTCTCTTCAATTTGAAAGTTTAAACCAAACTCTCTTAATATTCTTCTTATAAAATCAGATATTTTACCTATAAGACTGTTGTCATATGATATTTGACCCTGAGCTAAAGCTTCAGTAAAAACAGTAAACATTTCATCAAATGACATTTCTCCAGTGGCTTTCTTGTATTGATCAAACTTACCTACAACCTCACTAACCGCGTGCTTATATTTCTGTGGGTTTTTTAGTATTTCTTGTCGCAACATATAGGACATAGATTTAACTGCGTTAGGGTTGTTTAAAACAGTTTCTCTAAGAACAACATGTAAAAGTTCATGTAAAGCTACAGCGTAGTTTTTAGACGTTATTACCGCGTCTTTTTTAATAAAAATTTCATGCTTACCAGTAGCATCGTTATAAATAACTAAACCAGGACCATCAAACTCCGGCATTTCCCTAAGTCCTTCTTGAAGTTCTTCAATTCTTAGCCTTTGTTCTTTAGTAAGTTTAGCTTCTTTACCACCGTCTTTTCTAGCTTTTTCTTTTACCTTTTCTATCTCCTTGCTTATTTTTTTATTGCTGTCTGTTATCTGTTTTCTTTTTAACTCAACAAGATCGTAAAAATCTTTTTTACCCTGCTCTGTAGATGTGTCTATTTCTATAGGAGTTGCAACACCAAGAACTCCAGCTAGTTTTTTTGTATTTTTTAACAGCCTAGCATACAATTTTGATTCAAACTTTTCAGCAGTGTTCTCTCTTATTTTTACATCAATAGCATCTATCTTTTCGCTAATACTTTTGAATTCACCTTCGTTAGCAACTTTGTCTTTGTTTTTTAGTTTAGCTTTTTTGTCTAGCAGTTTTTGCTTTTCTATTAAAAGTGATAACTGAGTGTCCGTAACCATTTCCGGAGCAGCATTAATAGCTCTTCTTATATCTTCAGCTGCTTCTTTTTGGTTTTCAACCTGTGATAACTCTGCTTGTAATATCTCTCTAAGAGCTGCATCTTTAGGTGTGTTTTTAAGATTAGAAATTCTATGTTTTAAAGCTTTTATTGTATTTTGACCATAAATAACTACCCTATCAGCGTCAGTTCTCATTTCATTGAAAACAGTTGCTCTTGTGTTTCTATATGCCGCACTTGATCCTAAACCAGCCAAAGGAATAGTAAGCATGGTTGTAGCTCTAAAAACCTCAGCAACCGTTTCCGCTTTGTATATTTCAGGCGAGTGACCTGCTATATACATGCTTTTGACTATATCATGACCTCCCACATCTGCAAACTCTTCAATTTGCTCTTTTGTAAAGTTTGCTAAAAAACCTGGTAGAGCTTTTTTCATAGCTTTTTCTCTAGCTAACTTAGTCATTGTTTTATTAGTTGTGCCTTTAACAAACGACAAAGCAAATTCTTTCATTGCTTTTTTTGTAGTGCTTTTAGTTATGGCATCAACGTACTTATAATCAGGCATTATAGACTGAGTTAAACCTGTAACAAACGTTAAAGCATTTCCATAGGTAAATGAATCCGCGTGATTTAGTCCTTGTGCTCTACCATCAGCTATGTTACCTAAAAGCGTTATCCTGTAGTTGATTTTGTTCATCTCTAAAACCTTAGCAAAACTATCGCTTGTTAGTTTTGACTTGTTAAGCGATGACACTATTTTGTCTCCAATTCTTGGCATTCCAGCGTTACCAATTTTACCACCTAATTTCTCCACGCCTTTTTTCAACATAGCTCCAGATGCAAATCTAGCTTGAGATATCATCATTACATAAGGTATCATTCTAGCTAACCCAACAGCTCCACTATAAAAACTCATGTTACTACCTTCTCCAAATAAAGTATCTACAGCTCTACCACCCCAAGTTTCTTTTTTACTCTCAAAACCTTTAATCATCCACTCTGCTTCTTGACTATTTGTTTTTGGCCCCCAAGACTTGTTGAATGAATTTAGTAATCCATCTAAAAATTGGCCTGTATGAGTGTAACCTTTATTTGTTTCTGTTTGTTTGTAAGGTCCGTACTCAGGAAACAGCTCTCCTAGTAAGTTGTTGTTGGCTGCAACGCTAAAACCACCAATAGCAAGCGCGCTCTTAATGCTTACAGCTTTGCTCATGACCCAAAACTTAGCATAACCTTGTATGCCTTCGTTTAAAGCATTTAAAGCTTTACCAATAAAAGGTATATCTGCGTAAAATTCATTGTAACGATCCATAACGCTTGTAAGTTTAAACTCTGGATCAAACATACGCGTAGTTTCGTTCCATTTGAAATCTCTTAAAATTTGCTCTTGCTGTGCCGCTAGGTCTGAGGTTTTTGTAGTGAAGTTGTCGTAATTTTCTTGGTAGCTTTTTTGATCTATAACTAACTTGGCCCTCATGCCTTCTATGTCTTCAATAGATTGATTTATAACACTTAAACTTTCTTGGTCTCCATCTGGCCATTTAGACGAATCTAACCTAGGTATGTAAACTCTATCACCCTTAGGTCCATACGCCCACTCTCCATGTTTTTCCCTTAGTATACCCAGTTGTTTTCGTGTTGTTTCTTGTAGGTTTATAAAGTCATCGTAGTTTTTTTGTAGGTTTTTACCTTCATTTTCAACTTTAGTTTTTTCTACTTTTAGCTTTTTAAATGCATTATCTATTATTGCTACTTGATCGTTTAAAATGTTAGTCTTAGCGTTAGCTATTAAATTTTCTTTTTGTTTTAGCGACATAGACTCTATAATAGGAAGTCTAGTAAAAAAGCTTTTCTCCTCGTTAAAGTATTTTTCTATCTCATCTAAAGGTATCTCGTTTAATATTTCTCTTTTTATAGCGTTTTCATACTTTCCAAAATCTATAGTTTCCTCCATGCTACTGTTTCTAAGCAAGTAGTTTGAAAAATCAACAACCATATCGCCAGTCTCGGTTTCAAAGCTTGATTTGAAATATTCATAAGCCCCATCTATTTTATCTTGAGTTGTTTTAAAACCCTTGTATTCATCGCTTTTAAACTGATTGCTAGTGTTGTTGTATATAACATCTCCGTTTTTAAAACCTAAACCACCTTTGTCCTTTGGTTTACTAGCAAAGTTTAACCAATCGTCTTTAGTTAAAATTGAATTACCATTATTATCAGTTACAACTCCATCTTCAATATTTAAAACATCTGGGTTTTGTAAAGCTAGAGTTTCTATAGTACTCTTATTAATACCAAAGTCCATTTTTTCTAACATGGAGCTTCTACTTTCGTAAAGATTACCTGTTAAATTTGCTACTCTTTCTATTTCAATTTCTTTTTTTCTACGATCAGCTTCTTTTTTAGCATCAAAAATAGCTCTTTCTTGCTCTCTAGCTTTTATTAGATTTTCATTATCTATAGCTTTTTTAACCTCTGTTTTTTCTGGATCCATGTCAACCTCCGCATCGGAAACAGTTTCACCTATTGGTTCAAAATCACCTTGGATATCTGGTGGTGCACCTGTTGTTGTTGTTTTCGTTTGATATGGACCTGTTCCGCTAACAACTCCACCACCACCAGTAACCGTTGTTTCAGTATTACTATTAGTAGTAGAAGCTGTTGAAGTACTATTGTTAGCAAACGCAGATGTTAAACTTGTAGAAGTCGACTGAGTGCTGCTAGATATACCTTTTAAAAATTTATCTACATTTCCAATTATACCCTTAAACAGATCATTTCCTTTGCTGTTGTTTAAAATACTTCTTTGGCTAGCATCTATAGGTGTCTGTTCTTCTTCTTGGTTTGAAACTATATCTGTTATATCTTCATCTGAAATATCGATACTATCGTCTTGATCTATCTCCTCGCTTTCTAATTGCTTATAGTAATTCATTCTAGCGCGCATATAATCTCTTGACGAGTTGAAGTCTCTAGCTTTTGGTTTTTGTAAAACTGGTTTTTCAACAATCTCTTCTTCAGTGCTAGCAGTCTCTGGAGCAACAACAGTCTCGTTGTCATCTAATAAATCTTCACTATCAGTAACTTCGGCAGCTGGAGTTGTAACTGTTGATATATCACCGTTAGAGTTCATAACTTCAACATCAACCGTTTCTGGTATGTCTAAATCTTTTAACTGCTTTCTTTCCCACGCTTCTAGAGCTTCTTCTTCTTCTTTTAGTTTTTTGTTTTCTTCTTCTTTTACTTCTTCTTGTATTTTTTTATCTTCTGGTTGACCAGTGTAAGGAGTGTCTGTTGCTAACGGTTTGTCTTCAACTTTAATATCATCTACAATTTCTTCTTCAGTAGACTCTTCTACTTTTTCTTCAACTTCTTCTTTAGTAGACTCTATAATTTGTTTATTTTCATCATCACTTTGCTCTATGATCTCGTTAGACTTACTTTCCATCCATTGATCTCTAGTTGGTAAGTCAGTAATAATTGGCCCAGGCGTTATTGTAGGTGTTATTACAGTTGGATCTTGCGTTTGAGTTTGGTTTCCTACGGCTGTTGTAGTATCCATATCAAGCCCCTCTGTTACGTTAGGTTCTTTCTTTGCAAGAATTTGCGGTACAGCTGCACTTAGAGAATCAGGTATAGAATCGCTATAAATTCTATTGTATAACTCAATTTTTTGTTGTTGTATTTTTTTACCGTTTTTCTGCGTTAATATTTTATCCCAAGAATATTTAGGATCATAAACAGCGGTTGATAACTGCGTGTTGTATTTATTTTTCCAACCTTCTGGCCTTGCACCTAATATTATTAAGTTTTTTGAAGTTTTAACATAGTCTCTATGACCTTTAGGGTAAAAAGCTTGCCATCTAGAACCACCAAGCATTTCTCCTTTTTTATTTTCTTTAAGATCTGAAACTCCAAAGACATTTTCAAAATCACCTCTAGCTACTTTGTCTAAGTCCCGGTCCATATCTAAAAGAGCTATAGTTGCTATTAGCTGCTCGTTAAGATCATCAGACCAAGCATCTACACCATAAGCGTCGATAACTTCTTTTCTTGTGCTACCTATAAATTGACCAGCGCCAAAAGCAGAGGAACCTCCACCACCTTGATTAAAGCCACCGTAATTTACAATTTTACCTTTTTCTATGCTATCAGATTCGTGAGAAAGTATATTGTACAAAAACCACTGTACATGCTCATTTTTTAAGTATTCTTGTAATTCCTCTTTAGTCTTTGCCATGTATTATTTTATTATTAAAGAACTGGTGCAGATCCAATCTGCGAGTTTATTGGGCCTGACTGTGTATTATTCGTTGAAGTGCCACGATTAAGATTTGGCGTATCAATATTACCACTGTAATAATTGTATTTTTCATCTCTTAAAGCTTGCCAACCCTGACCGTTGATATCGTTACCTAAATCAATGTCAAAGTTTGCATCTTTTGGCTCAGCTGTTTTCATGTACTTTTTTAACCTTGCTAGCTCACCTTCTTTGTCATCACCCGTGAAATCATAAGTTTCACCATCTACAGTTACAATTCCTTTTTTTATTTTATATTTAACATCAAAATCATCAAACATATTAGTAAGGGCCTTGGTTCCATTGCCACCATCGCTTAGTTGATTTTTTAAATCAGCGTTATTCAAAAGAGTTTGTGGAAACGCAGCGTCAAACCTTGTTGTCGTATAAGCTTTCCTCTTATTGCCTTGTTGTGCTGCTTTAGTATTAAAAACATCTATACCGCCACTACCATCATTAAAATAAAGTCCTTTTGCGTCAAAATGCTGTATTCTTTTTGTTTCTACAGCGTCTTGAGTTACTTCACCCATAAATTTAGAATATTTTTCCTTAACCCAGACAGAGTTTTGATCTGGGTTTATAGTTCCGTCTGTACCATAACCTCTAAGATACTTTTCTTTTAAATCCTCTTGCTCTTCACTGCTTTTGGCTTTCCACTCGTCAGAACCGTAGGTAACAGCTTCGCTTTCGTTGCCAAAACTAAACAATAAAGGGTTTCCATTAAGGTCTTTGTACATACTCTCATCTTTAGCGCCTTTTATAAAAATACTAGCAAAAGAATTGTCTATCTCGTCTTCTGAAAAATCGCCAAATATAGCATGTTGAAGCTCCATGCCGTTTACGTCTTCTAAAGATGCTTTCCATTGCGTAGCTTTTTGAGAAGCTGTTCCAATGTTTATTTTTTGTAAATCTGTACTTGTTTTTTTCTTACTAACATTATTGTTGTATACAGAAAAAAGTTTAGCTTTGTTTTCGTAGCTTTGTCCTTTTCTAGGCATGTTACCCTCATTATATATTTGGTACTTTTCAGTATTATAGCGACCATCTACTTCGTCGGGCAGCTTTTTCCAATCATTATAACTTTTTGTTGCCTTTGTGTACCTGTTTTTCAAGTCTTTCATTTCATCCGTTAAAACCGCATTTGGATCATCACTAAGCATTTTGTTTATACCAGCCACAGTAACATTGTTTGAAGTTTTACCATAAGTCTCTGGGTTTGGTTCTACCCTTTTTGGAACCGCTACGTTAACCTGTGTGTACCCATTGTTTTTCGTGGGATCGCTTATAGTTTCTATCAAATAGTTACCACTACTCAAAGTATTGTTAAAATACTCGTGATCACCATTAGAGCCAGGTCCAAAAGTTTTTTGATCTGCATTAGTTGATAGTATTCCAGTTATGCTGTCAATTTGCTGTATAATACCATTGTAATCATCAGTAACAAAAGCCTGAGCTTGCCTAGATGCAACACTGTTACCTTTTAAACCTACGTATCTTTCTTTAAAACCAGGTGTTATCCTAGATATTTCATCCATCATTTGTTTGGACGGGTTACCAGTTACAGTGTTAAAGTTTTCTTGTATTTCCTTCTCTAAACCAGCGTTTATATCTGCTTGAACCTGAGCCTTAGCATTAATACTGTTTATTGCAGAGCCTAAAACAGCTCCGGTTGCTAAGTTTTGGTCTATAGATAAGCCAGCTTCTGCGCCAGCTGTTGATTTTATTAATCCTATGTCTGCTTTTCCAAATGCCATTATTTGATGTTTTTAAGATTAAACTTACCGTCTTTTCCAAAACCAGGCATAAGAGAGCTAGCAGCGGTACTTAAACCTGACATAACTTGTTGTTCCCCTTGCATTTGCGCGGCTTGAGCTCCAGTGAAAGCTTGCGCGTCCATACCTAATATTGTTGCCTGCTTAGACTGCTCCATTTGCATCGACTGTAACTCGCCTTTACCTCTCAACGCGTCAACAGCTGTTTGTCCAGCAGCTTCTAGTTGTTGGTTTTTACTAGCTTGCTGCGCTAACAGTAATCTGTTTTGTGCTTCTTGCTTACCTATAGCTGCGGCTGTTTTTTGTGATTGAGTCATCGCTTGGTTTGACATAGCTTGCGCTAAGCCAGCAATACCAGATCCACCAGCTGCACCAGATAGAGCTTGCATTGTATTAGCCTGAGATTGTTGAAACATCTGTCTTTCAAACTCAGCTTGTTGTTTGTTAACTGTTAAGTCTTCAGCTGTATTTTCAAGACCTTCATACTGGTTTTTTAAGTCTTTATAAACGTTACTAGTATCTAGGTCTCTATATACAGCTTTTTGTTCCTCATATGCCGCTTTAGCATTTTTAACAGCAGCTCTTCTTTTTCCACCCCAATCGTAACCCATAGCCGCTTGAGCTAAACCAAGGCCAGCTGTTACCAACCCCAAGTATGCTTTGCTAACATATGGGTCGCTAGTACCAACAAGTATTTCTTTAATAATTTCTAACATGTTTGTATTTTATCTGTTTATAATCACAGTTTTCACTGTTTTTTTACTATGCTGATGTGGATAACAGCTTCTCTACGTCAAATCTTAATGTCGCGTCAGCCGTACCAGCCTTTACTATTTCAATGTTACCAGATATAGTAGCTATCCTACCAGTATTTTCTATAGTTAGTTCAATACCATTCTCTAAGCTTTGAACTGATTCCATAACCCAATCACCAAGACCATCAGCGCCACCACCACTTGTTATTAGCGGGTTTTGAAGTGTGGCATCAATACCTATACCGCTAACTCTAGAAACGTTATTTATAACGCCCTCTCTATCGGCTACTTCTATTGTTGCGTGATCACTAGTAGCTTCTGTTGTTGTTGTAACGGGTTTTGTTAGTGATATTTTTAAATCAGTAAACTTAACGTTATAACCATGTACATTTAATATTTGATCTTCTCCATAACCACCTATTTTTAATGTGTCACCAGCTAAAGCAAAAGCTTGTTGGTTATTAAACACTATATTTCCAGGTTGAACAGTTGTAACTCCATTTACAATAGTTGGACTTCCGGTAGCTGTTGTAGCTTGAAATTGGTTTTTTATAATTACAGTTTCTTCTTCTTGACCTGGAAATAAAGTTATTTTATCCTCGTACTTACTAACAACACTATTTGCCGTAACGTTAGTATCAGCTACAACAAACATACCAGCTTTTATACTATTTATATTGTTAACTGGCCACTGGTAGTTTAACCTGTTTGCAAAACTTAACGTTGTACCGTCCGCTATTGCTATAGCTTCAGACATAGTAAATGTATAAGTACCTGTTAAAGCGGTGACCGTAACAGTGGCAACTCTTAGAGCTGAGTTACCAGTTATCCTATCACCAACTTTCATTTTGCTTGCTACTGCCGAGTCCATAGTTACAGTTATTCCACTGGTTACATCACCATTAACAGTATCAGTAGAAGGTTCGTTTGGAAACTCATTTTCACCTGGAAGTAACAATGGCTCACTGCCAACAACGGGAGACACAAAAGATAGTAGATCTACTACTTCTGGGTTTTTTAAAACCCTATAAGCAGCGGTGGCTCCAGCGGTAAATGCGAAAGAAAAAGGTATTTTTGGCTTACTTTTACCTCTATCAGTAGATGTTGTAAAGCTTGAAGAAGTACCACTTACGGTTGAGTTAGGTGAATAACCATTTACAGTTAGCGTTAGAGCTGGGTATTGGTATATTACTTTTTGCATCATCAAAGAGTCAGAGCCACTAGAAGAGTTTAAATCTAAAGAACCATCATTAAACCTAACCTCATTATACTCACTATGTTTAGAGCCTGGTTTTGCGTATAAATATACGTCGTATTGATCATCACTACCTGTTATGCTAGGAAATATAATTTGACCATTATAATTTACAGTCCCAACAGCATCTTCTAATCTAGACTTTGCAGTTTGAAATAAATTTGTTACAAAGTTGTAGTACTTCTTAGTTGTGTTATCTATTATTTCTAAAATAAACTCAGCACCATTGTCAGCCGTAATGGCAAAACCTCTTGTTTCACCCGCGCTGGGCAGGTCAGATAAATCTAAATTAAAACTTTTTATAATCTTATCCATTGTTTATTTTTTATTTATTTACTACTTTCAGAAATTTCAGATCCTAAAGAAAATAATGTTGCTTTTTCATTAGAGTTGTTAACAAGTTTTATCTCTGCATAATAACCTATTAAACTAGCAGAATTTACTTTTTTATCTTTTTCAAACATAATATAAGCGCCAGCTGGAACCGGAAGCCCTGTAAACACTAACTCGTCGTAATCAACATCTATATAGGAGTTTCCAATTTGATGTATTATATCTTTAACAATACCTAACTTTTTAATATCTGCGGTTGAAGATTTAACTATATTACTACCTGGCGAATTACTAGTTACTGCGAAATAAACTATATCTCCAACTTGAAGACTAGAATTAATAGAGTTATCAAAATATATTTGTGCTATCATAATTTATTTATTAAGGTGTTTGTGTCCAATAATCAACCCAAGGCCCAACTTGCAGTATGTTATCTACTGTTTTCTCCCAACGAACTCTATAGTGGTTCCAATTGCCAGAAGGCGGATTGCTATAAATTTCATTAATTGTTCCGCTTTGAGAATTAGAATTATCATAAACTACAGTTTCATCATAAACAATATTATTGTTTATAAAACTAGCAGATTGTACGTTGTCACCTGTCGTGCTACCTAGCTGGAATCTGTAGCTATCAGGATTAGTAGTGTTGTTGGCTGGAGGTACGTAATTCCAGTTTAAAACGTGGGTGATATCATAGTAACCATCATACCAACCACCAACAATTTGAGTGGACACTGGGATTAGTGAGCTAAAGTTTTGTATACTACCACTATATTCACAAAGATTATTATCATAAAAAGAAATTTCCCCGTTATAACCAGCCCAAGCGTTAGGATCGTTACAACCTAATACAAC
>Ga0222716_10002572_pt1 | contig 14705 bp, 8 predicted proteins | sample C33_13DmetaG_FD_165044 | JGI IMG/M metagenome (GOLD analysis project Ga0222716, IMG submission 165044) | Estuarine water microbial communities from San Francisco Bay, California, United States - C33_13D | ecosystem: Environmental > Aquatic > Marine > Unclassified | place: USA: California... | reverse complement strand
GCGCCTTCGGCGGCCTCGATGGTGGGTGCCGGGGTGGGTGCCGGGGTGGGTGCCGCCGCGATGGCCCTTTGCTGGCTCTAGGGAGGAGGGAGGACCACGAGGACTGAGCGCGGAATTTGCGATGATGCGGTGTATGTGATGTCGATCGAGAGGGAGGGAGCTCCCTCGAGGCTCAAATCGCTTCAAATTTAAACATTTTACACCAGGTTCTCTCTCTCTCCTTCCGTTCGCATCACAGCGGCGCCGCCATCGTCGAAGGAACCACATATAAGCTTCGTACTCCCGCTGCGGGAGCGAACGCTTGCCTTTTTCCTCGTCCTCCTGGCGATCGTCGCATAGGAGAGAACGCAACGCCATGACCGCCACGACCGCGTACGCGCTCCTGGTGCGTCTCGCGTCGGAACACGCCTCCCACGTCGCCAAGATCAAGTGCCTGTACGCGGCACGGTCGGCCCCCGAAGTCACGCCCCAGCAGCGCGCCTGCGCCTCCTTCGCCGCCGCGCGGCTCCTCGTCCATCACCACGCCTCGTCGGAGCGCGTGCTCGAGGAGGCCAAGTCGCTGCTGCTGAGCGCCGAGCGCGACCTCAAGTCGAGTCACGCCTCGACGTCGAGCTACCTGGCGACGCTGTCCATGCTGGGACAGGTGCACCTCCTGCTGGGCGACGACGCGTCGGCAGTCTCTGCATTTCAGCTGGGCGCCCGCGAGGCGGCCGCGGGCGCGGGTGCGACGATGGGAGCGACGACGGGAGCGATGTCGGGAGCGACGATGGAAGCGACGACGGGAGCGATGTCGGGAGCGACGATGGAAGCGACGGAAGCGACGAGGTGGCATGCCCACTTCCTGCTCTTCCTCGCCCGCGTCGATCCGAGCGAGAAGCGGGTTGGCGAGCATCTGCGGGCCGCCGAGGCCCTCAAGATCGACGATCCCGTCAATAAGACCGTGCTGGCGCTCTCTCAGGCGATCGTTGCGATGCAGCGGAACGACACTGAGCTGGCCGACCAGCACCTGACGACCACCGCCACCGAGCTCGGCGGCGCCCTGCGGCGATCGTCGGCGGCCCAGTCGGCGTCCAAGCACTGTGTCGAGAGCCTTCGGGCGCACTACTACCTGCTGTACGCGCTCAACGCGCAGCTGAGCGGGCGGACGGCGCAGCTGGCGTCCGAGGGCTCGTACCCGGCCTTTGACGAGTTCTTCAAGGCCGTCGACCGGCTCGACAAGATGGCGGGCAACGAGGGGGTGGCAGACTTCGAGACGTTCTTCTCCCCGTTGGACGACGGCGAGCTCAAGGCGTGCGGCGACATGATGTACGAGAACGTCCTGCGGATGAGCGACGGCGGCGTGGTCCCCATGGAGACGGGCGAGCGGGCGACGACAAACGCGACGACGGCCTCGACGACCACCGGCCACAAAAAGTCTGTGCAGCAGCTGGAGTACGAGGCGATGCGGGCTCTTGCCGTGTGCGACTTCCGGCAGGCCGCCAAGACGCTCGTCGAGGCGGTCCACGCGGACAGGGCCAACACCATGCACGACGCAAGCGCGATTTCCAAGTCGGGATTCAAACCGGGATTCAAATGGGGGTCCAAGTCACTCCCGCTGCTGATCGGTGAGTACTTCCACAGCACGCGCGAGTACGATGCGGCGCTCGCCCTGCTGACCGGCCCGTTGCTCTCGGGCGACCCGCGCGCCGCCCCGCGCGCCGCCCTCGTCGAGCTCGAGCGGAACGACGTCAGCGCCGCCGCGTCGAGGATGGTAGCCCACAAAGACGCGATAGATATGGACGCGCTCCCCACGCACGAGCGGGCGGTCGTCCAGATGGTCAACGGGCTCGTGCTCCTCCGCCAGGACGACACAACCGGCGCACGCCTGCTCCTCACCAAGGCCCTCAAGCAGGCGCACGGCATGGTGGGCAGCGGCCAGTTCGTCGGCCAGATTCTCAACTGTCTGGCTCCCGTCCAGCAGCTGCGCCATGACCACTCGGGCGCCCTGCAGATGCTCGAGTCGGCGGCGACCCTGCTCAAGTCGGCCAAGGACGTCATGTCCCTGGTCACGACCCTCGTCTGCATGGAGAAGCTCTACCTGGCCATGAAGCAGCACGACAAGGCTGCGTCCTGCAGGCAGTACCTGGAGAAGAAGAACGCCGAGCTGACCAAGCGTCTGCAGCTCGTGCATTCCACCAGCGAACATAAAGAGCTCGTCTACTCGTTCTCGATGCAGTAGTCATCGTAATATCATCGCATCACCCACGTTTACGTTCGAGCTGGCCGTCGCTCGCCGCCCTCCCTCCACTGGACAACGACGACGACGCGCTGAGCATGAACGTGCTGAATGCAGCGATTCCGTCTCGGGGCCTCGCTCGCTCGACCAGGACGACCGTTCGGACCATGGCCGCGCCTCCACAGGCCAACACGTACATTAGGGAGCACCTATTGGGCCTGGCGCCGTACACGCCGATCGAGCCCTTCGAAATCCTCTCGGCCAGACTCGGTCGCCGGCCCGAAGACATCGTCAAACTCGACGCCAACGAAAACCCGTACGGCCCGCCGCCCGAGGTCCTGCAGGCGCTGGGATCGATGAAGTTCCCGAATATCTACCCGGACCCCGAGTCCAGGACGTTGCGGAGCGCCCTGAGCGAGTGGACGAACGTCCCGATCGAGCACCTGCTCGTCGGGTGCGGTGCGGACGAGCTCATCGACCTGCTGATGCGCTGCGTCCTGGAGCCGGGAGACACCATCGTCGACTGCCCGCCGACCTTCACCATGTACAAGTTCGACGCGGCCGTGAACGCGGCGGGCGTGGTCACCGTGCCTCGGCTCGACGGCTTCAAGCTCGACGTCCCGGCCATCAAGCGGGCGGTCGAGGAACGCCGGCCTAAGATCGTCTTCCTGACGTCGCCCAACAACCCGGACGGCGGTATGATCAGCGAGCCGGAGCTTTTGGAGCTCCTGGACCTGCCGGTGCTGGTGGTCCTCGACGAGGCCTACATCGAGTTTTCCGAGGAAGCGTCGAGGATGAACTGGGTGCAGACCAGGGATAACCTGGTGGTCCTCCGCACGTTTAGCAAGTGTGCTGCGCTCGCCGGCCTGCGGGTCGGCTACGGCGCCTTCCCGCTCAACATGATTGAGTATCTGTGGCGAGCAAAGCAGCCTTACAACGTGAGTGTCGCGGCGGAGGTCGCCGCCGTCGCCGCCCTGTCGAACGTGGAGTACATCAACACGGTGCGGGACGCCCTCGTCAGCGAGCGGGAGGTCCTGTTCGCCGCCCTCCGGGACCAGGTGGCGTACCTCGAGCCGTACCCGAGCTCGTCCAACTTTGTCCTCTGCAAAGTGCTGGGGCGGTCGGCGGCCGAGCTGCGACGGGATCTCGCGCAGCGCGCCGGCGTGATGATCAGGCACTACGCGACGAAGGAGCTGGACGACTACGTGCGCATCAGCGTCGGGACGCCGGAGCAGACTCAGCGGTTGCTCGAGGCATTGCTGGACTAGTACTGCAACTTCAATGGCTCTCGACGGCAGAAAATCGAAAATTTTTCGCGTGTGACTGACACGAATCGTCGTCGCTCCCGCATATAGTCCGGGCGTATACCGTCTCAGCGCACCCACCGACGGGCGGAACGCGCTCGCCGTGCCGGCCTTTTTGAATTTTCGTTAACGAACTAGAAGGAAGAATCTCCGTTGTTCCCTCGCAAATTCGTCGCACCGCGCTGCGCCAGGCACGACGATCCGATGAGCAATAAACACGTCAAGAAGGTGACGAAGAGTGCGTCGTGGTTCCCGCCCTGGTCGAGGTGCAACAGGAAGGTTGACGGGGGGATCGTTCCAGACAGCACCTCGCTCCAGACGCTCGCGCGCTCAACCTCACCCTCGCTCACCCTCCCGCTCGCGTATCTCCGCAGACTATGAGATCATAGAGGTCAACGGGTTCCAGATCAAGCGGAAAAAGAAACCCAAGACGGACGAGGGTCCCGCGACGTACGCGACGCCCCCCGTCGTCAAGCTCAATAGACACGCGCAAGCGACGCCGCAGCGGACGCCAAACGTGGAGGAGTACGAAATCTCCGCCGAGCTCTATAACCGTCTGACGGAAGCGCTTCATGACGACCTGAACGAGAACTCGCGGCTGCTGGCCGTGTGCTCGAGCGTGTGCGCTGCCGAGCTCGACGAGGTAAACAAGAATGGAGACGAGCGCGTGTCGGGCGCGCTGGAGGCGGTCTTCGGCAACTTCATGGACGGCATCGCGGCTGCGCTGGACGACGAGTCGATACAGATGGCGCCCGCCCCGGACGAGTTGGAGGGCGGCGAAGATTTCAAGGTTGACGTCGCGTCGAGGAAGTTGGGTCTCCAGCGGAGACTGGATGTGCTGAAGAAGGAGGAGGAGGAGTGGCGCGAGCTGCTGGCGAAGGTGGACGCGATCGACCTTTCGATCGGCGGACTTGGGGCAGAGGCGGCGGCGACGTCCGGGCGCGTGGACGAGTCGCTCGCTCCGGACGAGATTCGCGGGCTGCAGCGGCTGCACGAGTCCATGCAGAAGAAGGTCACGACACAGGTCGAGGGCGTCTCGATGGTCATCGGGAACATCGAGCAGGTGTTGGAGCGGGCGGGCGAGCGGGCGGCAGACGCGCAGAAGAACCTGCACGCCCGGCGGTACAGGGCGTACAACGAGGTGGGCGAGGATGCAAAGACGCTCATCAAGGCCATCGTCCGGAAATGACGACGACGTGAGGAGGTTCCCTTTCACGCTGCTGTTTAACTGCTGCCTTTCACAGAAAGGCGCTTTGATCAAAACGCCTTTCATTTCGTTTCTTCGGCTTGTGGCGCCGATCCGCGTCCGGGTTTCGCATCGAGTCGTGTACAGTTGCGCGATGCCGCTTCCTTGTTAGGGCGTTCGTCGTCGTGGTATCGAGGACGATGCAAATCAAGCAGGCGGAGAAGCTTCTCCGCCTGACGTTGGCTCGCTCCGTCGGAGCTCAATACCCAAACCCACCGAGCTTGCAGGGCATCAGAGCGATCGTGGAAGGCGAAGGCAGGCAGGCGCTTTCCGTGCCTGCCGCGTGGTTCGGCACGTCCGCGCCGTCTGCGAACGCTCCCGCGTGCTCGGCGAACGCCGACGCCGACGCCATCTCCGCCGAGGAGGCCGAGGCTCGCTTCAAGGCCTTCCATGCGCGGAACGAGAACAATCCGTATTTTCTGGGACCAGGGCGCTTTGTGCTCGCGGGCGAGGATCGTCGGTGGTCGTTCGTGCGCATCCCGTTTTTTGTGTTTACGGGTGGCACCTTCGGGTACCGATATCGAGATCAGCAGAAGAGTGGTTCTCGATGGTCCGAGGAGCAGCGGGTGACGTTCGACGGACGTGACGCGGCGATGCAGACGTGCGGTACGTTCCAGTATCGTCACGACTTTGTGGAAATGCTCAAGGGCGATCGCGTGCTCGCTGCCCTGGACGGAAACGAGGACGGGGACAGGGACGAGGACGGGGGCAGCGCCGGGGACGTCGAGGTGACGCGCGGCGTGGCGTGGGACTTTGCCGTGCGCAACGTCGAGCGAGCGCTCCGAGACCGGCTGCGGGAACGCCACGGTGACGGCGTCCGGGTGCGTGTCACGACAGGGACGCCGCACGGATCGAAGCGGGTGCTCGTTCCCGCGCATGTCGTCGAGTACACGTACGCCGAAAAGGTCGACGTCCACAACGAGCGCTCGAAGGACCGCTTTTATGCCATCGTCAGTGCCGACGGCCGGGAGGTGGCCAGCGAACGGCACGTGTCGGTGCGACGAGCGGCCGTGGTAGGCGGCAGCGCCGCCGTCGTCGCCATGGGTCTGGCATCTGTCGTCGGATACGAGAGCGTGCTCGGCTGGTCGGCATTCGACTATGGTTTCATCGGCGCCGGATCTGCGGCTGCAGCGGCCCTGTCGGCCCAAGTCGTGCGTTCCCCACAGCGACGGCGACGGGCGATCGACGGGGCCACGAATGACGACGACGGCGACGACGACGAAACCAACGACTTTGCAGACGCGGGAGACGGCAATGACGAGTCCGCCGCGTTGGAACGACAGTACAAGAGCGAGTGGGCGCGGTGGGAGGACGGCAGTGTCGGCTTTGACGTCGAGCCGGAGAAGCGAAAGAGGTGGGCCGAGTCGATCTGGAGCGAGCACCGCCGGCGGAAGAAAGCCCTGCGGCGGGTGCTTGAAGAGCGTGCCGAGGCCAAGCTTCGGGAGGCGGAAAACGAACGACGTCGAGCTCGTCTCGGGGACTCGGGATCGCCCCGGAGCCGTCTCGGAGCCGTGGCCAGGGACAGGGACTGGTTGGGGCATTACGCGGCACTTGAATTGGATGTTCGGGACGAGCTGCCTACCAGGGCGGAGATCAAGCGAGCGTTCCTGCGGCGCGTGAGAACGCTCCACCCGGACAGGCACCACGTCCGACGGCGGCGGGCAGGTGCCACAAAGGGGCAGGCAGAAGCAGAGGCAGAGGAGAAGACTGACCCGAGATGGCTGGCTGCGCTGGAGGCGTACGAGTTTCTGAAAGACGACGAGAGGCGCGCTCGGTACGACCGCGGAGAACGAAGCGCGTAGCGTGAGAGAGAGTGAGTGCCGTGCGCCGCACGCGGCGTATATACGAATCGCGACAAGTCATAGTTGCAATTGGAACTCTTGCTGCTTGCAATACCGGAAAAAAAACGATTCGTGGCCCGTCCGTCGAGCATAGACTCTAGTATGCGCAGCTCATTTGTGTAAGCTACCTATTGACGTGATGGCGAAGCGAAGGAAGAAAGTCTTCCTGTCTGATTTACTCCCAGAATTTGCGGTTGAGAATGGGCGGGAGACCCACCAGGAGCTGGTAGTAGAGGGGGGAGAGAGGCAGGAGGAGCCGGCGAGGGAAGAGCCGGCGAGGGAGCAGCCGGAGAGTGAGGAGCCGGAGAGGAAGCCGGAGAGGGAGGATCCGGAGAGGGAGGATCCGGAGAGGAAGGCGCAGAAGGTCAGTGAGAGTGGACATCCTGCTGGTTCGTTGGCTGCTCGAAGAAGGATCAAGGCTGAAGAGAAGTGGAACGCCCGCCTGGAAGTGTTCAAGCAGTGGAGGCGGACGAAAGGGCGGTTTCCCAAGGGGAACAAGGAGGACAAGGAGGAGCACGGCTTGTACAAGTGGCTGCACAATTGCAAGCCTGGTGGACTGATGTGGACCAAAGAGCGCTGGGAGAAGGTGGTCGAGGTGTTCAAGGAGGGACCGGGGAAGAGTTGCCCCCCCTGCCCGGATGTCCCCCCGCGGAGCCACCAGATCAGGAACTCGGAGGACGAGGCCCATTGGGACGCGACCCTGGAGGTCGTGAAGGAGTTCAAGTGGACCCGCGACAGGTTCCCGAGGTCGGTCGCCGAAGACGCGGGCGAGCGGAGGCTGTACAAGTGGCTGTACGACAACATGGACGACACGTCCGACACGTACACCGACGCTCGGGCCAGGAAGCTCGTCGCTGCCTTCGACGAAGACTGGGAGGTCGAGTGCTTCACCAGGTCTTCCGATTAGTAAGATTAAACCACGCGCCAGACCACCAAAACCGACGCCACGGCCTGAACCACCTCGCGGACGCGCCCACCGCGCGTCGCGGATCGGGCGGCGATTCAGGGTCCGACCACAGAGCGCACGGAACGACTCACATTTCAACCAAACTCAACCCATGACCATGTTAAGTTCATCAGACCAGTATTCAGAGATTTGACGGGCGTCTCCTCGGCCAAACGTGCGATCGGCCGACATCGATCGCGGCGCTCTCGCCGGTGCGCGCGGCGCTCTGGACGTCCCCGACGATCGCGATTTTGCCTCGTCAGGCCTTAAAATCACGATATATGCCGTAGACAGCGATCTCGATCCCCTGACGACCCCCGATGGAGCGATCTTTGCAGAGCCCTTCGATCGTCCACCGGACGGCGCTCATTCGCGCGTCGCACAGACGAGTTCCGCTCGAACGGAAGCACATGTACAGTGTTCATACGTATTACATTCATCTGTTGCGCCCATAGAAACAGGCCAGTCGCAAGACGGCGGCGACGGGGTAGCGATCTTCCGCCCCGCGATCGGTCGTCGGTCCCTCTGTATTCGGCTTGGAGCAATTCTGCTGGTTGGTTCTTTCACACATATGATCTGAAATCGTATCTATAATTCGTATTATACCGCAGAATCCTCGATCAAATCCCTTCACGAGCCGCAAAATGAGATCGCGATCCGGTCACGTGCGTCGCGAGCCCAACGGGCGCCGTCGGCAGAACGATCGCCCTTTTAACGGCGTCCATGGATCACACGTACAAATTAGGAACATATGTCGATCGTACGTTGCTCTGCACTGGGTGCCTGGCCTTCGAACGGGGTCCCTTGCGTAGATCGATCGTGCGCTCGACCGGCCCGATGTACCGAGTTTCAGCGTCCAACGTCAGCCTCGCGGTATATTGGCCGTATAGAAATACCATACACGGGATCATCGCGACTGTTGGCTCATTCGCGCGCGCCCGACCACCGGGGACGATCGACCGAAATCAGGAGGCCGGTCTCGCCGATCGTCGGCGGCGTTCGCGATCGCCAGGACAGGATCGCGATATGACGTGATGATCTAGAGACTGTACGAGAAACAGCGATCTTCTTCGGGGCGTCGTCGAGCGTCGGCTGCCCGCCTCGAGAAATCGGGGCCATCGTCGATCGTGCGGTTTGAGGACGATTCTGGAGGTTTCGTCCACTCATGTTGTACTGAGTTACATATTTGGAGAGATTTATGGAGTTAAAGGAGAAGGAATGGCGAAATGGCGTTGGGTCGGCGTATCGGTCGATGCGGGTGTGCCCATCGGGGCGATCCGCCCGACGTCGTGCCCGCTGCCCGCTGCCCGCGCCCTGCCGAGTCGGTACCTAGAGAGTCGACCCACCAAACAGCCAGCTATACGCAAGGCGGGGCACCGCATACAAGACCGCCGCCTTGACGTGACTGGTCACTCACCAGAATGCCTCGCTGGTCGCCTCGACGTTGGGCTTGATCGCGATCGCGAGCGATACCGGTATCGATTGGACGTGTACCTCTCCAGTCTCGTCATTCTCACCTAGGCCGCTGGCGGCTTGTTGTGCTCCCGCAGCCAGTCGGTCGTCTCTGCCAGCGTGTGCAGAATCGATTCTGGCGATACGTTTGAAAATGAGTACGTGAGTACGTGAGGGCGGGTACAGGTCGTCGCAGTCAGCCGTACCTCTCGCAGAATATCCGTGTGATTCGTACGGCAGAATAACCTGGCGAACGAACGAAGCGCGTAGCGTGAGTGAGAGAGTCAGAGCGCGCGTCCGCACGGCGGTCGAGTTCAATACCCACGAGTCGTGTCGTCACGCCGTGCCCCTTCAGTGCCGCGAAAAACCGTTCGGACTGCAGAGGGAACGTGCCAGCGTTGTTGTCGGCCTCGCCGTGGATCAGAAGAACGGGCCTCGTCACCTTGTTGGCGTGCATGAACGGAGCCATCAGACTGTATGTTTCTGGGCTCTGCCAGATGGTCCGTTCTTCGGACTGGAACCCGAACGGCGTCAAGGTCCGGTTGTAGGCGCCCGACCGGGCGACGGCGCAAGTGAAAAGTTCGGAGGCGTGACACATCAGTCCAGCCGCCATGAACGCGCCGTACGAATGCCCACCGACCGCAACACGTGTGGTATCCACGTATCCGGTTTCGGCGAGGGCAGCCACCGCAGCCTCTGCGCTCATCACCAGCTGATCCACGTAGGTATCGTTCGGCTCGTCATCCCCTTCGCCAAAGATGGGCATGCTCGGACCGTCAAACACGCAGTACCCCTCGGTCAGCATCATCAGCGGCGACGTCGCCCCGATCGACACGAACTGATGGGGGCTCTTCCGCAGCTGCCCCGCACTGTCCTTCGTCTTGAACTCCCTCGGGTACGCCCAAAGCACGCACGGCAGTTTTTCCCCGGACGTCTTGTCGAACCCGGGCGGCGTGTACAGCGTGCCGTTCAGCTTCACGCCGTCCTTCCGCTCGTACTGCAAGATCTCCTTCTTCATTCCGACCAGGCCGGGGTAGGGGTGGTCGAAGTTCGAGATCTGCACGTCCTTGTCGAGCTCGCCGTCCTTCGTGAAGGTGGCGATGCTGAACTGAGCGGGCTCGTCCTCAGTCTCGCGCCTGGCCAACATTTCGAGGTCCTCGAGCTTGATCACGCCGGGAACGGTGTCGCTGAGTATGGTCGACATCGACTCGAACTGCGGCGGCGAGCTCCTCCAGAGCCGGCGCTTCTCGCCCGAGTCCAGGTCGAGCAGATCGAGGAAGGGCTTGGAGCCCTCCGGGCAAGCGCCCGCCCCGCTGAGCAGGATCTGCCGCTTCTTGTCGACTTCGGCGAGAATATAGCTGCCGTTCTCGTCCCTCCGGAGAACGGGCGACCCAGGGTCGTTGTACGAGTCCTCGTAGTTGAGGTCAAAGAGGAGCTTCTTGTCGGCGCCGCCGTTCCCAGGGGCGATGACCCACGTCTTGCTCGTTCTCGTCTTCCACTCGGATTCGTACATCAGCGCCAGGGAATCATCGCACCAAAGCACGCCGCTGTACCGCATGTCGGTCTGACCGAGGATGGTCGGGGCCGTCCCGGCCGCCTCGGCCGCCTCGGAGGCGTCGAGGCCGTACAAGACGTCTCTCGGAGAAACGTCCACACTCGGATCGCCGCCGTCCTGGCACTCGACCCAAGTCACCTCGTGCGGCTTGTCATCGCGCCAACCCACGCTCCTAGGGCCCTCGCGACAGGAATCAAAGGCCAGCGGGATGTCCCTGGCGAGGGGGAGGTCGGCGAGCCGCTTGACAAAGTTGCCGTCCTTGTCCCACAGCTCCACGACCTTGGGGAACCGACCGCAAGGCAGCGAGTAGCTCCACGGCTTCTGCAGCCACGCCACCATGACGTACTCGCCCGACGGCGACGTCGAGCACGCCGTGTACACCCTGCCGTTCCCTTCGCCGAGCGGGCTGATCGTCCCCGACGCCACGTCCACCTTGACCAGCGTCGACGTGCAGAAATGCTCGAACAGCGCCTCGTCGTGGGCATCCTTCAGCAGGTCCTGGTACGTGCGCGACTGGGATTTGCCCTGGCTCGACTCGACCCGCGGTCCGAAGGACTTGGGGCCGTCGAGCGGCGACGGACCGTTCCTGACGGGTTCTGGGATGGTCGCGACAATCAACGAGTCGTTGCCGAGCCAAGTGTACGACACGAAGACGCTGTTGAGGCCGCCCACCAGCTTTCGAGCGTGGCACTCCTCCACCGACGCGACCCACAGCTCGGCGGGGGGCGGCGACTCGTCCGGACGATCGGGGAGCTTCCTGACGGTGAACGCAATCTGCCTTCCGTCCGTTGACCACGAGACGTCGCGGATGCCGTGGCCCGGAGGGATCCCCGAAACCGACTTGACGTGCTCGGCCCCTTCGGGAAACGGGAGCTTGAGATCGTCGACCGTCCGGTCGCCGAACGCCAGCGACAAGTAGTGCGATTGCTTCGACCGACAGAACCCGCTCGGGTCGATCCGGACGCCCGCCAGCTTCAGCTCCGGCCTTGAGTATTCCAGTATGGTGGGATGGGCAGCCGGTCGCCTCATCTCGAGCACCTTGTTCCTGAGCGGCGAGAACGAGTAGAGCGGCTCGCGCGGCTGGTCCACGATGTCCGTCATCGCCGCGGGGGGCGTTTTGTAGCCCACCAAGAGCCCTGGCGAGGCGGGTGGTGGGGCGGGTGGGGCGTGTGGGGCGGGTGGTGGGGCGCCACCGCTCGTTGCTCGAGCAGCCATCCGCGGGTTATACGTAACTCTCGACGTGATGCGCCCGATCACTACACTGGTCGATGAACTCCTACACACACTACACGAGGCGAGCGACATCGGTGCGTTTCGAGACTGCACAGACTTAGGAGCCAGCCAAGTGACACTTCAAATCGTTTTCTCCCACCTCGTACTTTCCAGCGGGGCTCAATGATGTATGCATCGTGCGCAAAGACGTCGGCGACGGTGTCCAAGCCGCTCGTTCAACGTGCGAGCAGGGGGAGGACGAGGACGAGCGTGAACGTGAACGTGAGAGCCTCGTGGTCGACGACGACGACCGTGAACAAGCGCGAGCTCATGTCTGCCCTGCTGCTTTCGGCCGTTGCTGCTGCGCTCCCTGCCGCACCCGCCTCGGCAAAGCAGGCAACGCGTACCGCTGGCGACTTTTGCCCGCCGTCGTCCCGCAGCGATGGATACGTCCGATATACGCCGGATGCCCGCGCAACCCCGTCGATCCGGGCCGGGGTCATCCCGGGGAATTACTATAACTTCGACCTCCCCGCGAACTGGTCGGAGGGCACGATCCTCAATATTCTCTCCGGCAACTTTTGTATGCCCAAGTGCGACGAGCCTTGGGTGGAGACCATCTGGGAGTCCAAGGCCGATGGGTTCTGCCAGCTGGTCGTTTCCCCGGTGTACAGGCTCGTCTCGAAGGCGAACGCCACCGTTCGTGACCTTGGAACGCCCGAAGGAGTCATCGAGAGCCTCGGCGCGTTCATCACGGGCAACTACCTGGACTCTTCCGACGATGCCGAGAAGATCACCATCGAAAACTTCTCCGACGGCCGGGAATACTACGTCTACGAAATAAACGCGCCTTACGCCAAAGTCGGGAGTCGCTTCGGCGCCGCTGTCACCGTGAAGGACGACCTGGTCTACCTCTTCGTGGTCGGAGCGACGGAGAAACAATGGAGTGCCGGGAAGGACGCGCTCATGGACAAGACGCTGAGGAGCTTCAAGGCTTGATGACGGTTGGCGGGAACGGAGGCGGGAACGAAGAGATGGCGACCGTTGAATTTCAATTTTGCACTATAACAACGCTGTAGAAGAGGAGAAGAAAGGAGATAGTAACTGACTACATGGTCATGCCCGCCGGCATGCCTCCGGCCATGCCACCCGGCGCCTTGGCCTTGTTCTCGGGCTTCTCGGTCATGACGGCCTGGGTCGTCAGCATGATTCCGGCGATGGAGGCGGCGTTGGACAGTCCGCTGCGAGTCACCTTGGTCGGGTCGAGGACACCCGACTCGATCAGGTTCTCGACCCGGTCGTACATTGCGTTGTAACCAACCTCGAACGGCTGGCCAAGGACCTTCTGGACGATGACCTCGCCCTCGACTCCGGAGTTCTCGGCGATCCGGCGGCAGGGAGCGCGGAGCGCTTTCATGACGATGTCGGCGCCGAGGATCTCCTCGGGGTGCGTCAGCGTCTCCTTGAACGCGGGGACGAACTCGGAGAGGTGCAGCAGGGCCGTGCCGCCTCCCGGCACGATGCCCTCCTCGACGGCGGCAAACGTGGCGTTCTTGGCGTCCTCAATCCTCAGCTTGCGGTCCTCCAGCTCTGTCTCGGTGGCGGCACCGACCTTGATGACGGCGACACCTCCCGCGAGCTTGGCGATACGCTCAGACAGCTTCTCCGTGTCGTAGACGCTGTCGGTTTCGGCCAGCTCCTTCTTGATCTGTCGGATACGGGCCGAGATCTCGTCCTTGTTGGCGGCGTCCGCGATGAGCGTGCACGTGGTGTTGGCGATCGTCGCCTTCCTCGCCGTTCCCAGCATGTCGAGGGACGTCTCCTCCACCTTCATTCCGAGGTCCTTGGCGATGAACTCCGCGCCCGTCACGATCGCGATATCCTGCAGCAGGCTCTTGCGACGCTCGCCAAACCCGGGTGCCTTGATCGCACACACCGACACGATTCCCCTGAGCTTGTTCACCACCAGCGTGGCCAGAGCCTCTCCAGAAACGTCCTCGGCGATGATGAGGAGCGGCTTGTTGGCCCTCGTCACCTGCTCCAGGACCGGCACCAGGTCCTTGACCTGCTCGATCTTCTGGTCGGTGATGAGCACCAGGCAGTTCTCGAACTCCGTCAGCAGCCTCTCGTTGTTGGTGACAAACTGCGGGCTGATGTATCCCCTATCGATCTCCATACCCTCCTGGACGTCCACGGTCGTGTCCAGCCCCTGCCCGCTCTCGATCGCCAGCACGCCGTCCGCGCCGACCTTGTCGAGCGCATCGGCGATCATCCGTCCGATCTCCTCATCGTTTCCGGCAGAAATAGACGCCACGGCCAGAATATCGTTGCTTCCCTTGACCGGCCTCGAGTTCTCGAGCAGCTTCTCCATCAAGAAGGCCGTCGTCTTGTCAATCCCCTTCTTGATCGAGATGGGGTTCGCCCCGGACGTCACGGCCTGCAGGCCGAAGTGGATCATCTCCCTCGCCAGCACGGTCGCCGTCGTGGTACCATCTCCGGCCGCATCGTTCGTGCGACCAGCCACCTCCTTGATGAGCTGCGCCCCGGCATTCTCGACCGGGTCCTCCAGCTCGATCGCACGCGCGATCGACACACCATCGTTGATCACCTGCGGAACACCGTAGTCCTGCTCGAGCACCACGTTACGTCCACGGGGACCCAGCGTGATGGCCACGGCGTCGGCGACCTTGTTGATACCCTTCTGCATCTTGCGCCTGGAATCGTTGTCGAAGACGATATCCTTCGCGTCCGCGCGCACGACCTAGACACGAGTTATGACAAGCAGAGCGGTATGTGAGAGGCGCGGTTGCGGATGCGAGGCACACGAGCGTGCACTGCCGTTCATGAGCGTGCGAAACTTCCATGAATCGGCCCGACGTACCAGACCGCCCCTCCTGGACGGCTTGACCGACAGCGGAGAACGGAAAACCTGCA
>Ga0222716_10002571_pt1 | contig 14705 bp, 8 predicted proteins | sample C33_13DmetaG_FD_165044 | JGI IMG/M metagenome (GOLD analysis project Ga0222716, IMG submission 165044) | Estuarine water microbial communities from San Francisco Bay, California, United States - C33_13D | ecosystem: Environmental > Aquatic > Marine > Unclassified | place: USA: California... | reverse complement strand
TTGAGGTTGCCGTCAGGTCGTTGAAGGTATGATGGCCGTTTCCTGAAAGAGCGAGCCCCCAAACTGTGTTGCTGATCACTGTGTTATTCCATGTGCACGACCCACTGCACCGTTGATCGAGCACTGCTCTCGATTCGTTTAGGTTTCCAGTGAAAGTAATGTCTTGAGCTTGAATTTGTGTTGCCCCGTTTGCAAGGAGGAGGCGATGGCCAGAGATAACCATCGTGTCCAGTGTGAGGTCGTCACTGTCACCGGCGTCGACGGCCAATGCAACATTCGAGCCGATGACGCTTGCTACTGATGTCGTGGCGCCTGCTTGGCTGGCAATACCAACAGTAACGCCATCGAAAGCGATGCCCGACGCCTGCAGGTGGCCTGATGTGGCCTTGAGAGCGAGGCCGGTCTGGTAAAAGGAAACATCAGAAACATCACTTGTCCCAGAGGAAATAATGCCGCCAGCAACATTCGTGAAGGTGGCATCCTCGACTGACAATGTGCCAGTGCTTCGAACCACGTCATAATCGATATCATTTGCAACAACGTCCGAAAGCGTGGCGCTACCCCCGTTGTTGATGCCAATGTAGGCGTCGTTAATCGTGAGCACCGAGGCGGTTAGGCTTCCGTGGTTTCGGACGGCTGTTTTGCTGTTGTTGATGACCACATTCGTCAACTGAGCATGGCCGTTCGATTCGATTTGAAGTCCAACCCATAGCCCGGCTCCATGAGATCCTTGTGTGAGCGGTGTTGCTGAAGACAGGAACGTGGTGTCCGTTGCAAACAACGACCCTTCAACACGAAGCCAGTGATCGTCACCAGCATCGATGGTTGTGCCTGGTGAGATGGTGAGCGTTGTTCCGTTGGCCACTGTGACGTTTCCAGTGAGGACGATGGTGCCTGACCAGGTGGTCTCACTCGTCACCGTTGTGTCTGCTGCCGAAGCGGGTTGCAGAACTGTGCCGAGTGATGCAAGAAGAAGGAGCAAGACAAGCGTCGAAGCCTGAACGGTTCGCATGGTCCAATCTTTGAATGCATTCCATATCAATCTAAAGGGTCCGCGCCCTTCGATTCAAATGGTTCGAACCACTGGTTGAGAATGAAAGATCAGGTGGGCCCGCCCAGATTTGAACTGGGGTCTGACGGCCCCCAGCCGCCAAGTATAGGCCAAGCTAACCCACGGGCCCCCGTGTTCTGATCTTCTAAATCGAGACTCATTGAGTCGAAGCGCTGAATGGTGCAGCCTCGTAGATGAGGTCAATGTGACCCACATACATTCGGCGGCAGCAGTAGCGCATCAAGCCAATCTTGTCGAGAGCTTCTGCGTCCTCAAGACCTGCGGCCTTGAGTTCCTTGAATTCTTCCCATTTGTGGGCAATAACGCCACCGCAACTAAAACATCGTACTGGAATAATCATTCAATCACCTCATCGATACGACTTCTGCTTCTTGCGTCGAGCACCGCGACCAAGTTGGTGCTTTGCTTCCTTACGACGTGGATCGTTGACCAAAAGGCTACGATCAAAGCGCAGGTATTCGTCTCGAAGTTCTTCGTCAATGCCTTCTGCGCCGCCGTTGTAGTGAACAAGTCCACGTGCAATTGCGGTTCGGATGGCGTCGGTTTGACCCATGATTCCGCCACCGAGGGTGGTGATGTTAATGTCGACCTTGCTGAGTCGGTTCATTGCATCAGCGATGATCAATGGTTCCATTGCCTTGCGTCGAGCAAGGGAAGGTTGCAGAATTTCGATTGGTGCGCTGTTCACACGAACCCGTCCCTTTCCAGCCTTCACCGATGCACGGGCGACGGCGGTCTTACGCTTTCCAGAGGATTGAACTGACTTTTGCTTTTTGCGAGCCATCATTGCTCACCTCCGTCCCAGCGGTGGGTTGGTGCGCCGAGGTCGGCGCTGATGTCACCAAGGCGAATGAATCGCTCTGGCATTCCCTTGCGGATTTTGCTGAGGTCACCATGTTGGTGGCCTTCAGGTAGATCGCCTGCAAGGTGAGCAGGGCAGCCGATTTCGACCCGGAGGTTACGAAGGGCTCGGCGTCCACTGGACTTCTTTTGATATGGCAACATACCACGAACTGCACGCTTGAGGATCATGTCAGGCATACGTGGGTAGAACGGACCCTTACGGGCGTGGTTCAACTCATACTTTGCGTGGTAGGTGTTCAGGACAGAGCGAGGTCGTCCGGAGACGATGGCTTTCTCTGCGTTGATGATGATAACCTTGTCATCACGGTGGTCACGTGCAGCCTTAAGCAGAATATCTGCCGAGGCTGATGCGAGACGGCCCATGATGAGGCCATCAGCGTCAAAGACGTAGGTTGTTTCATCCAAGGATAACAACCCCCGTGCCTGTTGGGTTTTCGTTCATCAGCTCGCCGTAGGTCACAACTCGACCTCCAGCGGCTTCTATTTTCTCACGTGCACCATTGCTGACACTGTAGGCGGCGATCGTGTGGTTGGCAGACAATTCACCTGAGCCGAGCAGCTTGCCTGGTACGAGGATGGTTGCACCCTCGGGGGCGTAGCGGCTCACACGGCTCAAGTTCGGCTGCGCCCAATTTTTACGACTCTTAGAGAGTCTCATGGCCACATCTCGCCAAACAGCGGCTCCGGTGTCACGCGACTGGGCTTTCAACTGGTTGATGACATCAACCAGTCGTGCGTTTGTCTTTCGTGTCGGATTGCTCATTTGACTCCCTCGATGCTTTGAAGCAATTCGCCGACTCGCCATCCCATTATCAATGCACCGACGCGGTTGGTCGCTCCTTCGCGCCGCAGTGACCCGAATTCGCCTAAGCCGGCTTCATTCATCGCGAGGCGGCGGTAGCGACTCACTCAAGCAGAATATCGCCTTGTGCGTCAAGCAGTTCCACGGTCAACCCAGCGGCTCGGCCTTGGATAATGATCTCGTCGTGAAGGGTATCGGAAAAGGCATCCATAGCGCCAAGTTCTGTGCCCCCTGTGATGTCGGTAAGCTTGTCGATCAAGTGGTTGAGAACGCATGAAACGCCGTAGGCTTGACCCGCACGGAAGGCATGGTCGACACCGCCGATTTCAGGGTCCTCTGCTTTCATACGTAGCATGACCGTTTGCGAGTAAGCGACCAGGGCTCCATAGATGGCTTCGATGATCTGAGCCGCTTCCACGTCATCGAGAAGGTTTTGGGCGGTTGTAAGGCCTGCAAACACCGCACGCTCGTAAATCTTGAACGCCGCGATGGTGTCTGTCGTTTCTATTTGCATTGCTTCGCCGATAAGTTGCTTCCAATCGTCCATGGTGTCACCACACCGCACCTGCTCCTTGAAGGTTAAGGCGACAATACCGCACAGAGGGCCTCAAAAGAGGCCCTCTTTACGATGCTGTTTGGCTTCAAATTTTGAAGTCGGTGCCTTCGCCTTCAACAATACCTGCTTGTCGAACGGTTCCATCTGCTGCGACGAATTCGCCAGCCTTGGTCTGCTTGTCATACAAGCCAACCAATTCCTTTCGGGACACGCTGCCTTCTTCGCCGAGTGCCACTGTCAACGAGCTCACGATGGTCTGGAGTGTTTGGAGGGCGCGGTCTCGGTGAGAAGCGTCGATGGTGTGATCGGAGTAACGTGCCTCTTCGAAGATGGAGAGGAAATCACTGAGTTGCTCTGCTGGGACCATGTTGAACGCTGAACGAACTGCCGACTCGAATTCACGCGTCGTTTCGTACACCTTCTTCATGAAACCATACCGCTTGAAGTGCTTCACCAGACTCTTGTAACAATCGAAGATTGCAGCAATGTATTCGTTGCTTGCTTCGAGTTGCATCATTGTGTCAGTGAGGATACCCTTCAGGGCCTGCACCTGTCGGCGTTCTTGAGCTCGCTGATAGTAAATCAGTCCACCAATCAACAAGGCCATCAACAGCACACCAAGGGCCATTCCACGCGCTGGGGTGAAGAAGCTTGATTGTGTATCAATTGAAGATCTGATTTCATAGACAAGTTCGTGAGTGATGTTATCTTGAGATTCTGCGAAGTAGGTAGATCCTGGATAGTAAGCGATGATTCGCCATTGTCCATCACATGGTTCGCCGTCACAGGTTGTTCCTGCGAACGCCCATTCAAACTCAGCAACACCTTGCTCATTTGTCTTGGATTTGTTTGTTCCTTCAATGACCCATTGGGCGTCTGCTTCCGACCAGTACTGTCGGACAAACCACACTTCTTCGTTCTCAACTGCAAGGTCGAGACGGTCACGGAGAAGAGCCACTGAACCAGTGACGGCTTCACCATTGTCGAGTCCGTTTCCTGCAAGATGGCTCCAGGTCTGCTTGACTTGCAAGTCGATGCGAGAGCGGACAAGAATGTCCATATCGACAAAGGAGCCGTTCAAAACATTGGATGAATCCTTATCACAACCACCTGGAACGTTGACATCAGGTTCGAAAGCGAGTCGAAGTGTTCTGAATCCTTCCAACTTACCACCAGTGGTTTCGACACCTTTGAGGGTCGGGTTTTGGCTTGGATCACCACTGAACCACTCGATTGTACCATCGATTTCACTGGTGCGAATCGTTGACACTGGGCGGATGTTCTGGTCTGGGTCGAGGTAAATGTTGAGACACTTTCCACCAACGAACTGTCCGTTGGATTGTGTCAACTTCGCATCAAGGTGGAACGATTCCTTGAGGTAGAGGACAGGATAAATCGAACCATTTGGCGCAGTCCATGACTCGACGCTGGACTTGAAAGGCCCAACTTCGTTGATTGCAAGGGTTGAGTTCGAGAACACATCAAATTCGGTCTGAACCGTCTTGTTCTCGTATCGGTATGCGTCGTTGTTGTCGTAGGAGGAGTAGGTAACGCTCACCTTCGCCTTACCAGCTAACACATCGGAGAGTGGGCAGAGGATGGAGTATCGACCGTCCATGTCCGTCATACCTGCTTGGCACGAGGTTGGGTTGGATTGACCGTTGATCATCTCGTAAGTTACACGGATGTTCCTGTTGGTAAGGTTGGTTCCCAATTCATCTTGGAGTTGGCCAGTGACCACCATTGGCTTAGGTACGACTTCACCGGTAACTGGGTTGATTTCGCTTGTGTAAACGATTTGATCGTCAACGGTGAGCGAAGTTCGTCCAATCAACGAGAAACCATTTGCATTGTTGGTCATCTTCAGCCTGAAGTGGTCGTTTCCAGGAACGCTGGTGCACGGGTCCCATGCGCCTTGAATTGTCAAGGAGGTTGGTTGCAGAGCTTGGCAGCCTTCGTTTGGAAGGTTCTCTTCGAATCGAAGGATGACGTTGACTGGTCCAAATCCATCAGGAAGGAAAGATTCTGGGTCGTCACGCAGCAACTGTGGGTTGAGTGGACTGATGTTGGACTTCAAGCAGCCAACCGTTTCGTTTCGGTCGAGGATGCCGTCTTGGTTGAAGTCACGGTCAGGAACATTGTCGCCATTGCCATCATAGAAGCACAGGTGGGAATTATCCGGTTGTGGTTCTGGCAAGGAGATTAATCCGGCCGCTGGAGCAAGGGTTGCAATCACTTGTCTGTGGAAGACACCGTTGAAGTCAGAACCTTCGAAAATTACGTCCACGAGGCCTGAACTCGCACCGTCAAGTGCGGCGCCGCCAGAATCACGAATCGAGGTTTTATTGTCATCCACCACTTGGGCAGTGAAATCCCACCGGTCGCCAGATTGACGGAGGTTTGGATCAACCGATACAACGGAGAGGTATGTTCGAGAAACGACCCACACTTCTTGCACCATTGTATTGCCCTTGAGCAATGTCGTGCCTGCAAACTCAAACTGCAAGGAGTACTTACCGAGTGGGTCTTGTGCAGAGATGTTGAATGGCACTTCGAAGAATCCGTTCTCATCTGTGTAATTCACACCACTTCTTCCATCAGCAGACCAGGTGTAATTGACGGCTGCATTGCGAACTGGTTGCAATGAGTTGTCGACCAACTTGGCTTGGATGGTTGTGCTGCTGTTTCGATACAAACGAGGCAAAGAGGTGGTCTGGAAGTCAGTGGTTCCAACAACGGTGACGTTGATGTAAGCACCAGTCGCTGACAAGGTGGAACTGTTTCCAGTGAAGTAGTATGCAGAATTCGTGAAATCAACACGCATTCCATAGGTTCCAGAACCATATTGGCTGTACCATGACCAGTTGTAATCGAACTCTGCAACGCCGTTGCTGAGGACCGGGCGTTGGGTGTAAGCAGTTTCACCTGCACCCAAGAATTGTCCATTTCCGTCAACGTCAACTTGGAGAGCCACCGGATCTGCATCCCATGGATCGTTGGTTCGGTTGCTGACCTCTCCAATCACTTGAAGCGAGTCCCCTGTGTTCATTTCAGGAACGATTTCACACCGAACAAGGCTGTTTGGATCGGTTGGGTCAACTGCACCACAAGGTGGCAAGTCGCCGTCGCCGCCGTTCACGAGATTGATGAACCAATGCGTCGAGTTTGTGCTGATGAAGTTGCGGAGGTTTGCTGCTTCACCGACCAATGTCTCTGGTGCACCATCCCAGTTGGTTGGGTATGGTTTCGACTTGGAGATATCGCTGAACACGAGGCCCGCTCCGTTGAGCGCCTCTGCATGGTACAAAGTTGCCCAGTTACCGAAGCTACCGTCGCCGTTGTTGATGGTCCCATCGAAGTAGGACACCGGGTTGACACCGGAGAGGATCATTTGAGCCTCGATGTTCATGCGGTGCATCACACGGATCGATTGCGCTTCTGTATCATCGCCATGCAAGTAAGGGAACGGCCATTCTGTGGCGAGTTCCGGCTTTACACTGGCTGTGACTTCATAATCGCCTGCTGGCAAACTGGTGTTCGTGTAATCATACTCGATGATGTCGCCATTGCTGTCAAGCAGTGGTTCAAGCATGTTCGTGTTGGAGTTCCAAGCGACTTCTTCGTAGCCGCCGGGTACCTTTCCTACGCCGTTGTCACGGGTGGAGTTCCACTGAATTTGCTTCCAAATTCCATTGATTCCGATGTCTTGGACGAAGGTCACTGACACAAGGCCGGATGGTCCGCTTCGGTATCCATCGCCGCCCAATCCTGTGAAATTGGTTGGGGATGTGAGGTTACCAAAGACGCCGCCACGAACGGAGAACGTCATAGGGACACTTGGGATCAAATTGTTGAAAATACCACGTTGCACGTCAGCGGTGTAGTACGACCACATGTCGATCCAGAACGGTTGTTCATCGCTTCGGAAGTAGCTGTTCATGAAGATGTCAGCGGTCAAGTTTGCTTCTGCTCCGACGTAGTAGGATTGCGACTGGGCGCCATTGAATAGGAACATTTCAGTCACCTCTGCGTAGACTCTGTACGTCGTGTTGTCTCCAACAGTCAGGTCCTCCGGGTAAAGGAACTGTCCAACGCTAAAGTTTCCAGATGCGGTGGTGAGGACGTCAATCGTTTCGATCGCAGTTGTGTTGTTACCGGTCCACTCGATGTGAACTTGCACAGGGAGGCCCACCGCAGGTTCGAGTACGGCCGTGATTGGGTTCACCCAATCCACATGCCCACTGAAGATGGCTGGTGCTTGTGCATCGAGCCAGAGTTCGTTTGGCATGTTGAGCGTGATGTAGGTCGGCGCCTTGTCATCTGCGTCAAGGGTACAATCGTTGTCAGAATCCCAATCACTGGACTCGCCGCCATTGTAACACGGCGTGCTTGTGTATGTTTCTTCCAAGTGGTTGAAATCCAAATCCTCACGTGTGTCGTTGTCGTCATCTTGGTCGATCGCGTCGGGCCCTGTGTTGCTGTCAAGCGGGTTAGCGATTCCTTCGCCATCGCCAAAGTCGTCGTGGTCCCAAGGGTTCGTGGAGTTTCGGTCAAAGCGGGTTGGCCAAAGAAGCACTTCGTCTTCGTCGTTCATACCGTCTTCGTCATCGTCTTCGTCGATGTCGTCTCGGGCGCCGTCATTGTCGTGGTCGAACGCTTGCGTGATGCTGATTGCAAGTTCAACGTTGTTCGGAATACCGTCGCCATCCCAGTCATTGTCTGCCCAATTGACGATTCCGTCATTGTCGTGATCGAATGGGGATTCTTCTTCACCCCAGAAGCAACCTGGGAGAAGTGCTTGATCAACATCGAGGATACCGTTGTTATCGTCATCGGTGTCTTCTGCGTCTGGGACACCGTCGTTATCGTTGTCGACGTCGTACAGCGATGGCTCTCGGAGGCCTTGCGACATGATTCCTTGGTCCCAAACTGCTTGGAAGAATCCGTCTTCATCGACGTCAGCATCATTGCCATCGTCATCGTTGTCCTCACAGTTTGTTCCACTGAAGAAGTTGCCATTCTCTTGATTTGCATCGTTGTCATAGTCGTCATCGGTATCGATTTCAAAGTAATCCCAGATACCGTCGTTGTCGTCATCGACATCGTACCAGTCATAGACTGAATCGTAATCATTATCCAAGTCAACAGTCATGTTGGTGAAATCACCATCAACATCTCCGTCCACATCGTTCTTGAGAAGATCTGCACCCAATTCGTCAGGGAAATCAGCCACTGGGCCGTTGTCGGAAGTCCATTGCCATAGGCCTGTGGAAAGTCCGACCCATGTGACGAACGCGTCACGGTTGTCGGTCATCTGGAAATGAGTGATTCCGGATTCAATGGTGCCGTCACCGCCGAAGTCGTAGTGGTAACATCCACCTTGAGCGCCTGGAGTGCAACTCCAGTTGCCGGATGGGCCGCCCGCTGTTGCGCCTTGATCGACAAAGGCATCGGGGCGCGTGGAGTACGGAGAGCCGAATTGTGCGTTCACACCATTGAGTGGCATGTGGTAGGCCACAGCGTACTGATATCCACAAGCATAGCCGCTTCCTAAGTTTCCTGCTGTCCAACCACAATGAGTGAGGTTGAATGAGCCGCCCATCTTTGGATCGTCTGTGTCCATGATTCCATCGTTGGATTCATCTTGGTCCCACCAATCTGGGAGACCATCGGCGTCTTGATCGGTGTCAAGGCCATTTGTGAGTGAATCTCCATCGGCGTCTATGTCCCACTCGTTTCCACCATTGTATGGAGACCATCGAGCAAACATGAACCAATAGAATTCTGGGACTGTGCCAGGAGTTGCTGGTGAAGTTGTTGCATCATAGCCGTTGTAGTTGAGCATCACATCAGCAAATGGGTTGTGCCAGAAAAGGAGGTTCCAGTGGTCATCAGGTGCATCGCCGTATGGAGTGCTGTCTTGGCTTCCGTCAAGATCGCCACCATCGTCGACCGGGTAATATGGTCGGGCAAAGGCATCGCTTGGATCGTAATCGACCACACCACAGTTCCCATCATCTGGGTCGTAGATGTCGGCGATACCGTCGTTGTCATCATCCCAATCAATGTCGTTCTCGAGGCCGTCGCCGTCGATGTCGGAATCGACCGAGTTTGGTCCATCGTCACGGTACAATGCTCCGTTGATGGCGTGTAGGTCTCCGTCGTTGTCCAAATCACAGTCCGGGTCAATGTCAAGTGCATCGATGATTCCATCGTTGTCATCGTCGACGTCGTCCCAATTTGCGATTCCGTCGCCATCCCAGTCATTGAATTGGGAGAAAGACGCACGTCGTGTTGTGCAGCGAGGGTCCGGGTTTGTGGGGTTTGGATTTGCCGCTGTTGGGCAGTTCCATGTTGCGACATCAGCGGTTGTGTCCAATGGGAATGCGTCGAATTCATTCTCGATTTGGTCATCGTCAAGATCGTACTCAAAGTTGCTTGCGTCGCCACTTACGGTGATATCGCCCAAGTTGTCAGGTGTTGTGGTCCCGCCCATGTCAGGGTCGAGCCAATCGTAGATAGCGTTGTAGTTCTGGTCGAATGGTCGCAAGCGGTCGTCGTCGAGGTCTTGGTCGTAATCGATTTCACAATCGGTGCTTCCATCGTTATCGCCGTCCGCTCCTGGAATTTCGAAGTTCACACTGTTGACGCTTGCAACTGCGATGGACGCTCCACCGTTTCCACCACTGATGGTGATTTGAGTGCCAACATTGTAGCCGTATCCAGCCCTGTTGATCGTGACTGCGGTGACTGCCCCGCCAGAGGCAGCGTCTGCCACGATATCGACGGTGAGTGCTGTACCGTCTTGAGAAGTTGTTGCCACGTTTGTTGCCGACACATAGCCGAGGCCGCCAGCAAGGGTAGCGGCATCAAGCGCAGTTGGCTCGCCATTTAGCAAGCCATTGTAATCGCCCTTGTTGTCGCCGTTCACGTCGATGTTTACGCACACATCATGGATACCGTCGTTGTCGTCATCAGGGTCTGACATGTCAAGAATACCATCGTTGTCGTCGTCTGTGTCAGCGCTGTCTGGTGTTCCATCGTTATCGTTGTCGGGGTCGAGGAAATTCGGGATGAGGTCGCCGTCGAGGTCACCATCAATGATGGTGGTGAACGCTGGAACGCCGTTTGGGGCATCTGCCGTCACCAATGGTGCGGTTGCTGCGTTCACTCGGTTGAGTTCAGCATTGAGGAAGTTAACGCCGCCCGAGTAGATTCGGTAGGAGTTGAAGTCCCAAGTTTGTGCTGCGTCGAAGAGGTTGCCAGCTTCTGTGTGGCTGGTTGTGATTGATGCATCGTATGGGTGGGAGTCTTCGACGTCGTCAACACCGTCACCGTCGTCATCGTTGTCGAAGTAGTCCTGGACGCCATCGTTATCGAGGTCACAAGGCCACTTGAATTGGTCAATTCGTGCGTCATTGTCATCATCTTCGTCGTATCGTCCTGGTCCCGAGCCATCGGTGTCTTCATCGGTAACACCGTCGTTGTCGTGATCCATTGGATTCTGATCTGCAAGGTAGAACGCGCCGACAGCCTGTCCAGTCCACGGGTGGATGATGTTCTCATCGAGGCGGCGGTCAGTCGAAACATTGCGTGGGTCCAAGCCAAGGGCTTCGAGTGCATCAATGTCAATTGGACCTTCGAGAATTCCGTCGTTGTCGTCGTCCCAGTCATCTGCGTCGAGAATTCCATCGTTGTCGTGATCGAATGGGTGGGTGCCGTAGCAACCGTCAAATCGCTCGAGGAGGTCGTAAATTCCATCGTTGTCGTCGTCAAGATCGGCAAGGTCGTTGATCCCATCGTTGTCGTGGTCATCTTTGCTCGATTCTTCAAGCAAACCGGCATACATTGGCGCAAGGGCTTCGATGGCGCTCAAGTCGGTGATGATTCCAGACATCACACCAGGGTCGGCCCACATCAAATCAGTGATTGAGGGGTGGCCGGTTTCGTGCCATGGATCATGGTCACCATTCCAGTCGCCTTGTCCGCCTTGGGCGGTTGATTGGGCGATGCTTTGCCCAATGCGTTGCCCTTCGACGAAGCCGATTGTTTCGGTTTCATCTTCTGCGCTGAAGTCCTGGACAACTGCAAGAAGGGTACTGGTCAGCATAAGGAATACAATTGTCAGCGACATGCTGAGTTTTTGTCGGTTTTGTAAGGTTTCTTTGTGTACGTTTGAGAGCATATTAACACCTCTGGAATCACCTTTCCACCGTCATGCCCTATTTCAAAGGCGTGGCGCGAGTGGAACTAAGGGTATCACAGAACCCATTGAGTATCATCGCCGAAGAAATGAAATTCTGAGTGAAAAGCAAGGCTCAATGCGTTGATTAGAAAAAAAGGAAAAAGGGATTCTCGAGGGGCGAACCCCTCGAGAATCCGGCTCACCCGATGCCTCGACATCGGTGGTATCGATGTTCAATCAATCAAACTTCAAGCTTCGAGTTCATCGAGAATGCCGTCGTCATCGTCGTCGTCATCTTCGTTGTCGTCGAGTCCATCGTTGTCGTGATCGAATTGACCGGTAAGGGAGTTACCGTCGTTTTGCTCAAACCAGTCGAGCAATCCGTCGTTATCGTCGTCGTTGTCGGTTGCGTCCCAAATTCCGTCGTTGTCATGGTCGTAGCGGTAAGCACCGGTAGCACCGTTGATTTCGTCGACGTCAAGAATGTCGTCGTTGTCGTCATCGGTGTCATCAGCGTCGTTCATGCCATCGTTGTCGTGGTCACGAGAGAGGTCTGCGCCGTTTTCGTCCATGTCGTTTCGGTTGTCAATGCCATCGTTGTCGATGTCGAGGTCCACAGCATCGGTGATGCCGTCGTTGTCGTGATCATAGATGTTGGAGTTAGGATCGGCGTCGTTCACTTCTTCAGTGTCGTCGATTCCATCACCGTCATCGTCTGAGTCTTCTGCGTCGTCAAGTCCATCGTTGTCGTGATCCATAGGGTTCTCGTCAACGGTGTCTGGAATGCCGTCGTTGTCATCGTCGTTGTCAACATCGTTAGGGATGCCGTCGCCGTCGTTGTCATTGTCGCCATTTTCAGCTTGGTTGTCAAGTTGTTGACCTTGCTGCTGGTCGGTCTGTTGTCCCTGTTGGCCTTGTTGACCGTTTTGGGTTTGACCTTGCTGCTGCTCGCTCTGACCGTTCTGGTTTTGTCCGTTCTGATCTTCGCTTTGTTGGTCACCTTGCTGGCCGCCTTGTTCGCCGCCTTGCTGTTGTTGACCTTGGCCGTTGTCTTGTTGCTGACCCTGCTGACCTTGCTGACCTTGCTGACCTTGCTGACCTTGTTGGCCCTGCTGTCCTTGCTGTCCTTGCTGTCCTTGCTGGCCCTGCTGACCTTGCTGTCCTTGCTGTCCTTGCTGACCTTGTTGACCTTGTTGACCCTGTTGTCCTTGACCTTGGCCTTGTTGTTGGCCTTGTCCTTGTCCTTGTCCCTGACCTTGTCCTTGACCTTGTCCTTGACCTTGTCCCTGACCTTGTCCTTGACCTTGTCCTTGACCTTGTCCTTGACCTTGTCCTTGACCTTGTCCTTGACCTTGTCCCTGACCTTGTCCTTGACCTTGTCCAGGTGCTGGGTTTTGGGCTCCGGCATCGGATTCGCCGCCGCCTTCAGTGCCGCCGTCGCCAGCGCCTGCGTCAGATTCCGAGAAATCTGGGTCGTATGCGTCTGGGATACCGTCACCGTCAGAATCGGAGTATTCACCGTCGTTCGGATCGTTCGGGAACGAGTCAACGTTGTCGGCCTTGCCGTCACCATCGGTGTCGGCGTTGTTCGGGTTGGTACCCGATGCATACTCTTGGGCGTTGGTCAAGCCATCGCCGTCAGGATCTGCATTTCCGTCGCCACCATTGGTTGGGTTAAGGCCGTTGGAGACTTCCCAACCATCTGGTAGTCCGTCGCCATCGCTGTCTGCATTGTTCATATTAGTGCCTTGGTTCTGTTCCTCGGAGTTGGTGAGACCGTCACCGTCCCAATCGGCGCCACCATCAGATGGGTCGAGTGGGTCAGATCCGTCACCGCTCACTGCAGAAACTGCAGAGAGAGCAAGGAACATTGCAATTAGCACGCTCATTATTTTCTTATTCATGTTTTTCACTTCCTATTTTTTTTTGGTTGTTTTTACACAGAGAACCCGCTGTTCTCTCTTTCCAGATCGCTGGCCCAGCTGGTGGGAAGGCAATTCTGGGATTGTGTTGATGCTGCGCACTGAATTGTGTTGTTTTCCAAGCGCTCAACAAGGGGGAAAATGGACACTTTAGCTGGGCTAAATTGCGCATCGAACTGGCTCGCAGTCCTTTGATTCATTCCCTTGTTGTATGTCTTGTCTTTATCCTCCGAATGCATCGTTATTTCACGGGTCGGTTATAGGGAACCCAACGTTCCCTCTGATAACCACAACAGTCCAACCCTATATCAAAGGCGCGACGCGATGTTTGGAAGTCATTGTGCATGAACCATGGCAGGTGGCAACAGGATTGACGCCCGCATCGAGAGCACGAACCTGGTCACAAGATCTGCGAGGTTTTCATCGGCAAAAGCGTGAAGGCGTGCATCACCGTTTCCTTTTGATGGCGAAAAGAGGTTAAGCGGTTTTGCTTGCCTGCTAAGTGCGATCTTCGCTGCGCGTATGGCGTTTGAACTTGGCAATCCGCCAATTCCGTCGAGACCGTTACCGAGGAAATGTGCAAGCTTGCCTTGCTTAACACCGTCTTTTCCTTCCATGGCAAGCATGCCAAGAATGATGAATTGATCTCTTGTTGGTGCATCCCAGCGTTGGTAATCTCCAGAAAATCGCTGTTCGAGTTTTGAAAAGAATTTAGAATGGAGTTCGGAAAGATTTTCTTTTCTTGGCGCTGCAACATTTATTCTTTTTGTGAGGTGTGCATCGTTTGGTAAAATTTCTTTGAAATCTTCCCACTTGTATGCAACTTCAAACCAATTGGATAATTTCTCTGAAAAATAAGGATCGGGCCCGCGTAAATTCCAAACGCTGCGCTTGATTAATTCAGGTGCGAGTGCAGAAAACCCCTCTGGATCCTTTTCAGCAAGGGTTTGGAGTGCTTTGAGGTACTTTTCATTGCGCGACTTTTGATGGTCGGCTTCTGCTGACATGGATTCTTCCTGTACGGAGGTTCCATAATATGGTTTGTTCTTGTTGATTTCTCTTTGGTTCATCATATCCCCTCCAAACGACTCACGTCATAGGAAGATCACATACGGTGTGGTAAATTTGTTTCATTCTTGTTTCACAAAATCGCAGGAGCGATGTATGGTTTCTCAAATACGAAACATTCCTACTATACTTAAACGAAACATTGCTACTGTATTTAATTAAATATAATTTAATTCGATGATAAACGCTTCATCATCGAACGGTGAGGTCCAATGTTTTTGATCGTATACGGCTCA
>Ga0222716_10002569_pt1 | contig 14718 bp, 19 predicted proteins | sample C33_13DmetaG_FD_165044 | JGI IMG/M metagenome (GOLD analysis project Ga0222716, IMG submission 165044) | Estuarine water microbial communities from San Francisco Bay, California, United States - C33_13D | ecosystem: Environmental > Aquatic > Marine > Unclassified | place: USA: California... | reverse complement strand
AGAGGGTAAATTAAAGATTAGTGTGTGCGGTCATAAATACTGTAATGATTGTTTCCCACAATTAGATAAGTGTGCTATGTGTCGTAGGGTCTTCAATAAATAAAAAAAAAAAAATATAAAAAAAAAGAAAAAATTGGGAATAACCTTCCCTTTTTTCTTACCAAAATAGACTATGCACAAAAATCAATATTCAAAAAAATTGATTCACATTTTTACATATTGATAATTAGCACTAAGCAAAAGCAAGATGACTACTAAAAGCGAAACCAGACCAATTTACGAAATCTCTAACGATTATTATGCGTTGGATATTGGAATGAAACACGCCACCCTTATGGAGATGATGAAGATGTTTCTCTCAAAGAAGAAGAAAATACCGACACGTCTATTGACTGACTTGAAGGAGGTAAAAAAACAAAATAAAAAAAGAGAGACTTATACTTTACATACTGACTGTAAGAACACGCAACACGCTCTTAAAATGTATTATAAACAATATAAGCATCTGGATAAGTATTATCCTAAAAATTTAGATAAGATAACACCAGTCGGCTCTTTACAGAGGGGAGAACGTGCCGTGGATATAGAGAAGAAATATGAAAATCTTATTAGGCAAAAAGTAGATAGTCATATATGGGTCTATCACGATGAAGGAGATAGATTATCTTGGATTAAACCAGAATTATTCAGGAAGGTTAAAAAAGGTTATAGTAAGAGTGAGATAGAAAGGACTAAAAAAATTGACTTTAGTATTGGAGATGTGAAGTGGTATGGTATAATTCTTGAGGATGGTGAGGGTATAACTTTAAATTATGGATTAACAGCACTCGCAAATAAGATGATATGGGGATTTACCGCTGTGTTTGATGACACCAGAAGTAGAGATGATTATTATGATTGGATAAGAAGATAAGTGGTGTAGTTGTGTGTGTGTGATATAAAAAAGAAAATTGGGATAATATCCCTTTTTTCTTGTGTCAATTTTATTTAATTAAACAAAAAATTGATTGACATTTTTACATATTGGTAATTAGCATTAAGCAAAAGCATTATGACTACTACTAACGAAAACTACGTATACGCCGAAGATGATATGGGTGTTTCTTGTCGCTTTACAGAGGAAAAAGGGTGGGAACCATTAGAACCATCGTGCCTATCTTGTGGAGCGAGAAGCGATGAGTGTAATTGTGGTAATTATATTTTAGCAGACTATATTGATGAGGATAAGGGTGATGATGATGATAGCGAAGAATATGATAGCGAGAATGATGAACAACTGTATACGTCTGAAGAATTAGAGAAATTGAATTCACAATTCCCACGTGAAATGCTTGTTAAATTGTTTAATAATTTACTAAAAATATAATCACACACACTAAAACAAAAAAACAAAAAAGAAAATTGGGATAATATCCCTTTTTTCTTTTGAATCATATACCATTTTTTTTTTCTGTTTGTATAATATATAGAAAAAATGGTTCACTATTTTACTCAAGCGGTTAAGGTCAAGGATAAGACGCATTATAAGATCGGCAAACAAGAGCCTGGAAAACCCACTACGTTTCTCAAAAAAACATACGCTAAAAGTGAAACTGCACGTAAAAATGCTTCTGATATGAATAAAAAACATAAAGGCAGGGGAAAGGTTGGAAAGAAACCTAAGGCACCACAATATGAAAGTTTATAATTATTAAAAAAATTGAAGTGTATTTTTTTTTCTTCATACATTATAATATGATGTACGAAGTAAAATCTGATGGAGATGTGTTTCGTATTTATAATACAAAGACTAAGAAAATGTTAAAACCTGTTTATAAAAAGAGAGAAACAGCGGTGAAAAATGTTGAAAAAAAGAATTGTGTTTCTGACATCAACGATAAGTATGTCAAGGAAAAACCAAAGAAAAAGGAAAAAAAGGAAAAACCTAAAAAGGCAAAGGAATTTGAAGTTATTAAAGCAAAGACATTTGGTACAGCGGTTGTTGAAGACGTACCCATCAAAGCAAAGAAAAAACCAAAATCAAAATCAAAACAAGGAGAGAACAAACCAAGAAAATATAAAATGTCAAAAGATGTCGCAGGGGTCGTATCTAAATTTACAGACCCTTCCTCTACCTCAAAAGATAAATGGAAAAAACTCATTGAAAAAGTAGATGATGTAGATGAGAATCTTAGGTATTTTAAAGCATTCCAAGATTTGATTGAGATGGGAAATAATGATTTTAAAGGTAGTGTACCTCTTGTTGATAAAATTGTGAATGCAACCGATCCTAAATTGTATGAGATTCCAGCATCTATTATAAATAAAATATCAAAAATTATTTTGAAAAATAAGACGGAGACAGAAAAAATTGTAAAATCGGTGGTTGATAAGATTAGTAATACATCTTATGTTGAATGGAGAGATGATGGAGGACAGGATGATTTGTATGATAGGATTGGTTATAATAATTTTGAAGCCAGAGGCTATTTTGAACTTGAACGAAAAGATGACCATTCAGGGTTTACATCATCATTTACCAGATATAGAAATGTGAATCAAAGCATTAAGGAATTAAGGGAGGATACAAAGAGAGAAAAAAAGGAATTTATGGAAATGCTTGTTGATTATTTTAAAACTAAAGCAGACGCCATACGTACGAAAGCGACCATTCAAAATATATAATATTATGTGGTCATATATATATAAATATTTTTTATCTATATATATATGTAAATGAATGTTGACTTATATGACCTTTTTTTTGAAAGCGATATAGGACGACTAATATATGGACTTGTTGTTGAACATTGTATAATGAATGATAACGCCACTTACTATTCAGCCATTTTGTATTATACGAATAATGGAGTGTTTGAGTTATATGATGACGACGAAATATATGAAGCACTTAATGATGATATATTTCTTGTGTTGGATTTTGTGGAACAGGCTTACTTTAAATACTACGGTACACATCTATATTTATACGAAGTTAGTAATCCTAATGACTTGATAAATATGATTTTTTTCTTTGTTTTTAACGAATATAAAAAGGACCACGAACTAAATTAAAAAATATGAACTATATATATATATAGAATAATAATGTCGGATATAATATATTATAATGTCTCCGTGTCTAATGCTACTCCCTCTAAGGCAGTTTTAAAATACGAAGAAACGAGATTTGGTAATATTTTAGATAATCCATCAGAATATCAATGTGCTGTCGTTAGATTTAATGTACCAGGGACGTTAATTCCAACAACTCTATTTGATGATTCAGAAGATCTTATAGTAAAGTTAATTTATGAAGATTGTGAAGCAACTTATAAATTAAAATATCTTGATCGCAGAACACCAGGGTCAAGAAAACCAACATATCCAAATGCAATATATAGCATTCAGGAATGGTTAGATACTCTAAACAAAGGTTTTGACGAAGTATTTGATATACTTGTTGATACGTGTCCTGATTTTCCACCGATTGACCCTGAAACAGGAGAACCGTATTTTATTGTACCGCCTGTTTTTGAATATGACCCTACAACTAAACTTTTGAGTGTCTATTGTGATGCTTATTTTTATGAGTATTCATTAGTTAATCCATATATAAAAGTTCAAATGAATCTGGCTTTATATTCAAAAATGGCTACATTTGATTCATTTGCTGCTGATGATGCATACGTTCCTTCAACTGATACATACGATAAATTCCAACAACTTATGATTCGTGCATCATTCACAGACCCTGTTAAAGATGGATTTATTAAAGTGACACAGGAGCATATATCTTTATCCTTACTTAACGACGCACACACAATTGTTTTTGAAAGTGCTGCGTTACCATTAAACACCGAGTATTTACCTGCTACGGATCAAAATAGAAATGTAACAAGACCTATCGTTACAGATTTTCTTATTCCTGCTGACACTAACGATAGGTCTGATATACAATTTACAGGCACAGGATTACAGGTAAGATGGATTGATTTACAATCTGATATTCCTTTACGTTCTATTGATATAACTGGATATTGGGTGGGGAAAGATGGTAAATTGAATCCTTTGTTTATTCCACCTTATGACTTATTCACGATGAAACTTGCTTTTAGAAAGAAACCTCATTATATTGAAAAAAGAGAGAAACACCTTATAAAATACAGCATTCACGATCAAGAAAATAATAAGGAAGAAGACTCACCAAAAGAATGATGTAAAATAGTCGTAGTAACTTTGAACCTCTTCCTCATTCCCTTTTTCATTTTCATCTGTTGAGAGAAACAGAATATAGCCTCGGTATTGTCCTGAATTATTCTTAACCCAATTGGTTATCATTTATAATATATATAGAAAATTATTTTATTATATAATATAATAATCACGCTCAAACCCCATTTTATAACATACCCATAAAGTGTAGAAAGGACATTTTGTTTTATCCCCAACGAATTTTTCAAAATTATATTTTTCTCTCGGTATAAGAAGTTGAAAATGATCATTATGAAGGTTCTTAAAATATTGTGTCTGAATAGTTGTGCTGGGTAATAACAGCATAAATGGTTTATCCATTTCAATCAATCGCCTCATAATCTTATCTTTTACTTTGACTATATTCTTATCCTTGTATGGTGGGTTATCAATTACTATATCACCTTTATCGCTTTCAAAAAAGTCCACATTTTCGTGTATGATATTAAAACCTTTACCCTTGAGATATTCACCTGCATATCCATCATTATAAAAAGGCATCCATATTGTTTTGTCTTTCGGTAAAAAATCAATCACTTTATCCCACACGCTTGATGGTGTGTTCCAATTATTATCTTCGCCAAATTTCCTTGTATTCAAATAACTCATCAATATATAATATATATAAAAAACACTTATATGTATTATATTTTTTGTTCCATATAATTTATATGGTGTTTTGATCTCTTATGTCTTGATGCGTGGCTGTGCGTGTGTGAGACGCCACATTCACATATTACTTTTCGTCCTTTGAATGCTTTGAGTCTTTCTTTATGTTTCTCTCTATATTCTTTATCACACGCACTCTTTCCAATACCTTTTGCTCTTATAAAATTAACACATTCATTATTTTCTATATGATATTGCTCTCTTGTTTTCATTTCTTTTTCATTTTCACATTCATATTCTTCAATCAATTCAATCTTGCAATTATCCAACAATTCATACGAGGCACATCTATGTGAATATGGCTTTCCTCCTTCATATTCCCTTTTATCTCTATTGTGTTTTTTGAGACGTTCTTCTATTTGTAAAATAGTAGATCCAATATATATTTTACCTGTATCATTACATACGATTTTATATATCTTACTGTGATGATACGGATTATTACCTATATTATTTTGATGACGACCTGATGTGATATGTCTATTCTTTTTATATTTTGTTATTTCAATCTCACAATCTTCACAATACCACATTATTGAATTATTATATCATTATGTCTTTAAGTTTGTTTTCCTCTTCTATATCCTGCCTCCCCCTGATAGCCTCCCCCCTTTTGACAAACTATGTACCAAATCTGCGCCTCGTTTGACTGCAGCACCCATCTCTGGATGACCTAGCGCACTACCGATTGGGACAGCGAGTTTACCGACCACACCTGAAACCTTATGAGCGAATCTCTTTAATCCTTGAAAGAAGTTCTTTGCAGAGCCACCAGCAAACGCCTGATGATAGTCAAGTTCAGCATCAGATCCACGAGCAGAAAGCACCATATCACCTGAAAGGTTACCAATAGAAGCACGAGCGCTGTTCGCACCAATACTAAAAGTACCAGTATTGCAGACGCACATATAAAAGGTAGGTTCATAATCATCTGAGCTAGTGTTCTCAACAGTCATACTAACTTGAATATTATATGAGCCATTTACACCAGGCGCTTCATTGGCTTGTAATCCAATGTCCTTACCCATTCTCAAACAAATAACAGATCCTCTGTATTTTTTAAACGCAGGAAAAGAGTAGTTCAAACCATTTTCTTGAGACATTCTGTATAATTGCTGACGACTAGCAGACGAGAATAAACCACTCTGATTTCCCCACGAAACAGATAATTTTTTAATAGGACAGAAACTATCAGAAACGTTAAATCCCTTAGTTTGTTCAGAGTGAGACACAAACAAATAGATCTTTTCAGGGATGACAGAAAGACGGATAGTGTCAGAGAGGACGTCCTTTTCTTCCCCAACAGGGATTGTTGCGACATTACGAATGTATTGCTGCATCTGATGATATGGGAGTACCTGAAGTTCAGGAAGTGGCTGCGTAATAGAAGGGGTGATGTAGTTAATCAAAAGTTCAGGAGCACGAGTAAACTTGACATCCACAGTGCTAATCTGGTCAGCAACATTAGGATTGATTGCGTGAGAAAGAATTCTATCCACCTTGCTTTTAAAACGCAGCGAAACACGAAGAGAATTCACATTAATAAAACCCTCATCCATATCCTGATATTGTTGGAATGGAGAGAGAAACAATGGCTCTGTAACAACACATCTAAGAGTCTTTAAATCTTCAGAAAGTTCGTAATCAAAACCACCACGAGGAGTTTCTTGTCCAGTCTCACCATAATCGTTAAGAGGAGAGCGTCCATTACCAATAACCAATTGGTCTTCATAATTCTGAAAACAATCAGGCATAGCAGGAGATTCAGACAAATGTCGGTCACGAGTCTCGGCATCATTACCATAACAGAGCATAGCGTGTAGTGTACTTCCTGTATTGTCAGAAATAGCCTCACCATTAATCTGTGCCTGAGTTACATCAATGAGAGATGAAAGGGGCATCTGACGGAGAGCATCGTGTGTTCCTATATCAAGTGGCTGGTCAACCACAACTTCAAAGTAGGCTCGGATCTTTATATTTCGGTCAATAATAGTCTTATCACTAGGAGGGACAACCGACCACATAGCGTTATTTAAGATATTATCCCACGAATCAGCATTGTTTACAGTATATGTTATACGTTCTCCTCCAACGAAGACGATGTGGTTCTTTTCAACATCTCCCTTGATGTTAGTTTTGGGGTCTACGACTTTAATCAAATCCATATTTCTTTATATAATATAGAAAGATAAAAAAATTTTTATTCAAGACAAATTGAAAAGACTCCTTGACTTTTTGCCTTAAATGTCTCTAAAACCTTTTTATTTTTTGCAATCTTTATGAGAAAATCTATAAAATCACTTATTAGTTCAAAATACAACGAATATACCGATGGGTCTAATATTTCCTTTAGACTATTCAATACAAATACCTTCTTTTCATTCCCTTTCTTATCCTTAAACTTACTTGCTTTAACCATATAATATGTTATCGTGTCATACATCTTTACTGGTAAATCATTCATCCTATTCGTATAATATGGAGAGAAAATTATCCCTATACTTTACTGATATTATGAGGCTATATTCTACATTTATGATATTTAATAAAATAGATTATAGCGATGAATTACTTAAATATAATATGTAGATAGAGTATATAATGCGTCCAAGCAAAAAACAATTATTGATTAATGAGGTGATGAAAGTGTCACCATCATCAGACGAGAAGACGTTAAACCGTATGACAATTCACAGCATCCAAGTGCTTTTATCCACACTAAACGGACAGGAAACAAAACCGATGAATGAGGTTGTTGGTGTGGTTGACAAGAAACTTACACGTAAAAAACGCCGTAAAGAGAGGGTGTTAGAAGAAGAAACGGAGACCATAGACGCAAATGATTATATTGAAACGACGGTAGGTGATATGGTAGAAGAAGAGGAAGAAGAGGAAGAAGAAGAAGAAGTGGAAGAAGTGGAAGAATTGGAAGAAGAAGTTATTGAAAAGCCTAAACCAGTAAAGCAAAAGAAACCAAACGCAAAATCAAAACGTGGACGTCCCCCAAAACAAAATTTAGAGATTGACCTTAAACCACACAAGACCGTCCCATCCAAGAAAATGAATGACGATAAAGCAAATATCAAAGAAATATTAACCGATTTCCGTAAAGAGATTACAAAATTAATCCAGCAATATAAGAGGATAAAGACAAAGACGGATGACCATAAAGAACAATTGAAAGGTATTTATAATGACCTATATGACAAAACGGCAAAAATGATTGAAGATGAGATTAGTAAGTCCTATTTCCCTGATGATAGTCTATATGATTATTCAGATAAGATGCTAACAAGTGAAAAGATGAGAATTCAAAAAATATTACAGTAGTGTGATATATGAATTTAGCCTCATATATTTATATAGAATAATTGTCCTATATCAATATATTTATGTTGACTTCTTTTTACGGACTACCTTCTTCTTTGGCTTTGGCTTCGCCGCTTCTGCTGATGCGGCTTCCTTCTTTTCCTTCCATAACTTGCTACAGGCTGCAAATCTTTCCTTCGCTGGGATATCCGTTAGTGTTGAATATGTTTCTTTAACAAATTGGTTGTATGCTGTTGGCGCACGTTTCACACGTTGCTTTTTTGCTGGTGGCTCAGGAGAATTCACAGGTGTTGATGGATCTTCCACATATGTATCGTTTTCCATATCACTCATTTATATATTCTATATAAAATATTTCTGTTTAAATAAAAATAATGTTTTCAATCAATTCTTTTTTAGAATATCAATAAAATTTTGATGATATAATGTCAAAATAGTAACAGCATAATCAGCGTCATAATGTTTATTGGATGCTAACATATAATTAAATTGGTCGTTTGATAATTCCCTGAATATTATACGAAGAGCCGCATACCTTCCACAAGTATTATCGTCTTTATTATTCTTTTGCATCCTTTTCGTATTGGATGTAACCGAATAATTGCTTTTATGGATTAAATCACTAAGATGTGGTACTAACCCTCCCATATTCCTGATGTTATATATTGAATATTCTAGTTGCTCGTCCATTTTCCTCCCATACGAATCGTAGAAAATCAATCTGTTCTTTTGTGTGGCGTCCCTAAACAAACAAACGAAATGACCATATAACCTATCATTCGTCTGATATAATAAAATAACTGCACCGTGTGGATTTAAAACAGCGTCTATGTTATCAAAATTCATCAAATCACTATATAACATCACTCGGCATTTACCATCTGTTAACGTTCTTAAATCGCCATCACTAAGTGATATTTCTTCTGCTTTTGTTATTACGTGATCTAAATTTTTCATTTATATATGTATAGAAAATATATTATTACCTATCTATTGCTTTGGATGGTTCCATCCCTCATACTAGCAATCAATATTTTTTTATTCTGTTTCTCTCGTTCTTCCATTTCACGTCTTCGTTTTTCTTGATCACCAATCGGCATATCACCTGGAATATAATTGCTATATGTATTCGTTCTACTAGTACCAACTTTTTTATATGGATCGCCTTCGTGGATTGAATGGTCTGTTGCATCCAATACCATTTTAGCCTCACCTAAATCACTTGCTCTACTAAATGTTTTCCCTACAGAAGACATTAATCTCTCTAATGTGGATTTTTGATATGACATTCTTATATTAACAATAGATAAAAAAAATCTATCAATATAATATAAATGTTTGCTATCGTAAGTAAAAATACAAAACTTAAGAAAATAGCCAAAATTAAAGGCGGTGAACACAAAAATAAATATTTGGTTATTAAACCCTATAAATATAAATTATCCGATGTTTCTAGTGCTTTAAAAAATAGATTGTCCAACGAACAAATTGATATTCTTGATGAAGCAATCAATACAGGATTTGAACCTGATAATGATTATATGAAAGACGTCTATTACGAGGCACTTGAAGAATTTAATAAACTAAAAAGAAAAGGAATAAAATTGCATAGCGGAAAATTTGAACGATTATTAGACTTTACTATGAACGAAAGAATATATGTCGCTGGTGCGAGTGGGAGTGGGAAGACATATTACTCTACGAAACTTGTGGAACAATACCTTAAACATTTCAAAAAAAGGAAGAAAGATAACGATTTCGTCTTGGTAAGTGGTGTCGCACCCTCTGAAAACCTATTGGATATGTTGCCTTATGAAATCGCACCGGAAGATATTGCGATGAATGGTTTAGCGGTTGATGATATACGAGATAGTATTATTTTATTTGATGACGTTTTTTCTCATCCTGACATTCGTGTTAAAAAAGGTGTCATATCATCTGTGAATAACCTGATTGAGACGAATCGCCACTCCAATACAACTGTAATTATGATAAATCACCTTCTTACCGACGCACATAACACAAGAAAAATATTGAACGAATGCTCATCGGTCGTCTTTTTTCCAAATGGATCGTCTAAATATTCCATCACTAAATATCTCTCCAATTACGAAAATATGGATGCTGATTTGATACGACGTATTGTTAACCTTCCGTCTCGCTCTGTTACACTGGTGAAATCGCATCAACCCAACTATATCCTTCACGAAAAAGGATCGTTTTTTATATAGAATTTATGATTTAATAATATTAAAAATATTAGACTATCATATATAATGAGTATTAAAATACTAAATATAATTGAAGATATAAAGGAAGATATTAGCGACCAAAATTATAAAGTTATTTTAGAGACTTTAATGAAGATTAATTCTGATGACGAAAAACAAAAAAAGGAAATATCGCATAAGGACAATATTATAAAGAATATGAAAAATAAATTGATACGACTTGTAAACCGTTATATGGATATGAGTCTTTCATTTAATAATATTATTTTAGAACGTGAAGGTCTAATATCTGATAAATTTTTATACCCGGATGAATGCGATACCGGAGGAGATTGTTTCCATTCAATCATTATATGATTCGTTTATTTTCTACATTTTATATATCTAGGAAATATAACAATATGAAAACATATTCTATTTATAATAATCATTTCATTTTTTATTCTGATGGACGAGTTTATAAACTCAATAAGAAACATCGTGTCTATACTCCTATATCCATAAAAAATAGTGGTTATCAAATGATATCGTGCAGAGATGGAAATAAGGTGAAAACATTCTATTTACACAGATTGATTTATCAGGCATTCAACCTTGATGAAAATATTGATAAAAAACAAATAGACCATATTGACAGGGATAGGTCAAATAATAAGATTGATAATTTAAGGTCTGTTAATAGAAGAGATAATCTATTAAATAGACGATTTAGGAAAACGATAAAGATTAATTAAAAAATTGAAACATATTATTATGAATTTTTTTATATAATAATATGTGTCGTATATTGAGATTTTATGATAATGATTTTAGATTTTGTGAGGGTAAGATTCTCAGGAAAAATAAACGAAGTGGAAAATGGAAAAGATGTGATAATCTTAAACCAAATGGTAAAGGTTATGTTCGTGTTACTTTGAGAGATGATAATGGTGATATGAAAATGTTTAGTTTACATCGTATCGTCTATAAAGCCTATCATACTGAATGGGATATTACGAATGGTTCAATGGATAATTCAATAGATCATAAAGATGGTAATAGGACGAATAATCATATTGATAATTTACGTGTGGTTACGAATCAACAAAATTGTTTCAATAGATCAAGTGTAAAAGGATGTCATTATCGTAAACGAAATAAAAAATGGGTTGCAGAAATAAGACTAGATGGGAAACTTAAACTTTTGGGATATTATAAAACCGAAGAAGAAGCGAGGCTAAAATATCTTGAAGCCAAAAATATATATCACATTATTCCTGTGGTTAATTAATTGTTTACGAAAACAGAATGTTATTATAATATAAATATTTTTTGAAAGGTAAAATAAGAAAATGGAGAGAAACAAAAATGAAAAAAAAATGTTAAAATGTTAGTCCAAAAATATGATTTCTTTATTTAATCCAAGTTTATAACACACAAAAATACAATCAAACCAACATCTACCAGATACCTGATTTTTCTTAGAGAACTGCATACGTCTTTTGGGAATCAAAATTGATATATCCTCACCTTTATATTTATCCATAAAGAATTGTTTAGTTAAAATACTAACAGGTGATATCATAATAAAGGGTTTATCTATTTCTCTCAACATATCAAACACTTTTTTCTTTTTGGAAAAGGGTGGATTAGATATTACAATATCATACGTATGTCTTTGGTGGTTTAGAAAAAAGTCTTCATCTTCGTGAATTACGTTATCATAACCTATCCCATTTAATATTTCTTTTGATCGTCCGCTACAGTAAAATGGCTCATATATTATCTTATCAAATGGTACAAATGGAATGATACACTCCCAAATAGCCTCAGTCGTCTCATAATCATCATCTTTTTGGAATGATGTCATTCCAGACATCAACGGCAAAGATGACATATATATATAGATATTAGATTACTACTATTTATATATATATATTGAAACATACTTAAAGTTATATAGTTATATATATTACTATATATGAACGGTTGGAGGATTAAATGTGAAGATACGATTTTTAATGGAGAAACACCATTTACTGAAGATGTGAAAACAGATACTCTTGAACGTATTTTAAATTCAGGGTATAATTATAGATATACAAATAAAGACATCGGATATAAAACGCTGCACACACACATCACGAATATATTAAAAAAAGTAAATCATAACACTCTTATAAACACTCCTAAAATAAAGGATGGATATGGAAGGGCTTATTATGATAAATCTCTTTCTATCGGAAATCTACCTAGTGATATAAGACACACTATCGCACGTGATAAATATATTGATTTTGACCTTGACAACGCTCATTTCAATATATTATATCAAATATGTATGAAAAATAACATTCCTGAAAAAAACTATAAACAGATTAAATATTATTGCGAAAATAGAGAAAATGTAATTGAACAGGTTGTCCATCATTATTTTAATATGGAAAGAGATGATAATGGTTATGAGGCTAAAAGAAAACAGGTGAAACAACTATTTATACGTATGGGCTTGTATTTAGGTGGTTTTAAAAAATGGAAAAAGGAAAATGGTTTATCTGACGATTGTGAAGTGCTGCCTATGTTATCTCAGATTAAATCTGAAGTATGTTTTATTACGAACAATTTTATCATTCCAAATAATAAAAATATATATAACCAAATTACCGAAGATATAAAAAACAAAAAAGAGAGAGATGCTAACTATTTTAAAGATCCAAAATCTACAATCGTCTCACATTATCTGTCTAATTTAGAACGTGAGATTGTTGAATATGTATTGAAATCACTCAACGACGATTTTGATATTGACGAATATAAATGTATTTATTGTTATGATGGTTTTATGTTGCATAATGATATTGTTAATCTTGTTTTAAAAGGTGGCGGATTGAAGGATGTTAATCAAATATGTAATCTGTTAGAACAATATACAGAGGATTCAGGATACGATATGAAATGGTCCATCAAGCCATTCACTAAAAATATTTTACCTGAAATAACAGCACTTGAAGAAGAGAACGAAAAGAAAAAAGTTGTTTACCATATTGATATTGAAACTCTTGGTAAGGGTGAAGCCTTTGTGTGTAATCATATTGTCAAATATCTTAATGGTACCTGCTATTATACACAAAAACGTTTTTATATCTATAATGAGAAAAAAGGATTATGGGTGATGTATGAAAACCTATACACGAAGATTACCGACATTATTAATTCTTGTATTGATGGAGCAATTGAGAAAATAACACAACAACTCAAAACAGATATTTCGGTTGACCAAAAAGATAAACTACGAGCCGAGATAAAATCATTACATTCATTTTATAAACAAATCAGTAAAACTGGCTACATATCTGCTATTGAAAAAAATCTAAAAAATCAACTAAAAAATGACGAATTCTATGAATTGCTTGATTCAAATGTTAACGTCCTTGCTTTCAAAAATGGAATATATGATATGAAAACAAAAATCCTGCGTGAATATCGTGCCGAAGATTACATTACGAAACATCTTGACTTTGAATACGAAGATGCTGAGGAAGAAGATATTGAATATGTTAAAAAGGAACTATTGAAGATATGTAATGTCAATAAATCACATTTAGACTATTATTTGTCTTGTCTTGCACAGTCGCTAACTGGTGAGCGTCTAAAGGTCTTATATTTTCTTATTGGTCTAACTGGTAATAATGGTAAATCAATGCTATTGGATTGTCTTGAACGGATACTACCCATCTATGTTACCAAAATACCTAACACGGTGATTGAGAAGGAAACGAGGGATAAACATAAATTCTTACCTAAACTAACTGGAAAACGGTGTGTCTATATTGAAGAATTGAATAAGAAAAAATTAAATGAGAATTTCTTGAAAGAAATGAGCGGAAATGACAAAATGACATATAACGTTATGTATGGTTGCTCTGCCGATTTACGTATTAGATTTAACCTTTTTATGATTTCAAATCACAGCCCTAACCTCAAAACAGATGGTGGAATAAGGAACAGAAATCGCCTCATCACATTTGAATCTCAATTCCCACAGGATCAAAAGGAGGATGATTATGATAATAAGATTTTTATTCAGGATAAGGAGTTAGGTGATAAATTGGTTGGAAAATATAGAAATGCGTTATTGAATCTTTTACTGGAATATGTGGACGAATATTATGTGGATGGGTGTACCAAGCCAATCCCTATTGAATTTCAAGAAGACACAGAAAATCTCAATAGTGCAAATGAAGATGCTATTGTAACTCAAATAAAGTCTTTGGTC
>Ga0222716_10002562_pt1 | contig 14725 bp, 7 predicted proteins | sample C33_13DmetaG_FD_165044 | JGI IMG/M metagenome (GOLD analysis project Ga0222716, IMG submission 165044) | Estuarine water microbial communities from San Francisco Bay, California, United States - C33_13D | ecosystem: Environmental > Aquatic > Marine > Unclassified | place: USA: California... | reverse complement strand
TCGCGCGCGATGTCCTCGCTCGAGGCGATTCGCTACGCGCGCGGAAACCTCGAGCTGCTCGATCAGCTCGCGCTGCCGCTGGAGACGAAATACATCGACGTGCGCGACTGCGACGCGTGCTGGCGATGCATCAAAGATATGAACGTGCGAGGAGCGCCGGCGATCGCGATCGCGGCGGCGCTGGCGCTCGCGGTGGAGCTAGAGGCGAAGCGAGGGACGCTGACGACGTGCGAGGCGGCGGAGGCGTTCGTGCGCGAGCGGTTTGATCACATGTACACGTCGAGACCGACGGCGGTGAACTTGGGGGAGGCGAAAAATAGGATACAAGCGCTCGCAAAGCGGTTGAGTGAAAGCGGAGACGTGTCAGGGATGATTGAGGGGGTGATTGAAGGATGTGAGGCGATGCACGCCGAGGACGTGGCGTCGTGCAGAGCCATCGGAGACAAGGGTGCGGCGGCGCTGTTGCGCGCGTGCGGCGCTAAAGATGGAGAAAAGATCAAAGTGATGACGTGCTGTAACACCGGATCGCTCGCGACGGCGGGCTACGGTACGGCGTTGGGGGTGATTCGTGCTCTTTGGGAGTCGGGGCGACTCGAGCGGGCGTATTGCTTGGAGACGCGGCCGTACAATCAAGGGTCGAGGTTGACCGCGTACGAGCTGGTGTACGAAAAAATTCCAGGGACGTTGATTTGTGATAATATGGCGGCGGCGCTCATGGCACGAGGAGACGTGGACGCGATCGTCGTGGGTGCGGATAGAGTTGCCGCAAACGGCGACTTTGCTAACAAAATCGGCACATACTCGCTCGCGGTGAACGCGAAGCATCACGGAGTGCCCATGTTCACCGCAGCACCGGTGACGACGTTAGATCCCGAGACGGCGACTGGGACAGATATTCACATCGAAGAACGACCGGGCGAAGAAGTGACGCACTCGCTCGGTAAGCGTGTGGCGGCGGAAGGAATAGACGTGTGGAACCCATCCTTCGACGTGACCCCGGCGTCGCTCCTCGCGGGTGTCATCACAGAGCACGGTGTGATTGAAAAGAACGCCAGCGGATTGTTTCCCGTCGCAGACTTTGTAGCCAAAGCAAAGGGAGGTACGTTGACGGTCGCAAAGCCGAGTGGTCCACCGGGATTCATCGCACTTAATTGCGAAACCGTACTCGATTACGCGGCATCAAAGGAAAACGTTGCCACAGTTTTGGGTGGCGCGTCGACGCGCGCGTCGTGGTCGGCGAAAGAAATCGGTGACGGTAACATCAACTTTGTCTACATCGTCACCGGTGCGTCTGCAAACAAATCCGTCATCGTGAAGCAAGCTTTGCCATTCGTGCGCTGCGTCGGCGAAAGCTGGCCCCTCACGCAGGAGCGCGTTCGATACGAAGCCGAGGCGCTCATTCAAGCGCACAAGTTTTGCCCCGAGCACGTCCCGGAAGTGTACGTGTACGACGCCACAATGGCAACTATCGTCATGCGATACTTAGAACCACCGCACATCATCCTCCGAGGCGGTATCATTGAAGGTAAAGTGTACCCAAAGTTGGCCGAACACGTCGGCGAATACTTGGCGACGACGCTCTACAAGTCCTCCGCGTTGGCCGTCGGCGGTGCCGAACTTCGACGCGCGCGTCAAGCTTTCGGGCAAAACGAGGACATGTGCGAGCTCACCGAACAAGTCATCTTCACCGAACCGTACGGTAAGGCTGATAACAATCATTGGACGACGCCACAGCTCGACGACATCGTTGGCGAGATTCAATCCGACGCCGCGCTCAAGCGCGCCATCAACGCGCTGAAGGAAAAGTTTATGACGGAAGCGCAAGCGCTGCTGCACGGTGATTTGCACACTGGCTCGTTGATGTGCACGGAGACGACGACCTTCGCGATCGACCACGAGTTCGCGTTTTACGGGCCGATGGGATTCGACATCGGCGCGTTTTTAGCAAACCTGCTGTTGGCGTACTTCTCTCAACGTGGTTGGGAGAAGTGCAACGGAGAAGATCGTCACGCGCAACGCGAATGGCTGTTGAGCGCTTTTGCGTCTACATGGGATACATTCGATAAACGTTTCTTAGAGCAGTGGAACGAACAAGGAGTGCGCGACGACTGCGGTGGCTTGTCGCCCGCAATTTTGTACGGTAAAGATGCAAAGAATGGCGCGAGCGCTCTCGAGGAACATCAACGCACATTCATGCGAAAGATATGGGCCGATAGTCTCGGTTTTGCGGGTGCTAAAATGATTCGTCGCATCATCGGCATCGCGCACGTCGCGGATTTGGACAAGATACCAGACGCCAACGTACGCGCCCAGTGCGAACGCGCCGCGTTAAGGTGCGGTCGCGAGCTCATGCTCAACGCGACGACGCTCACGCCCGAGTCGATCGTCGACGTCGTGAAAAGCTGCGAGTAGACGTGATTTGGTCTGATTAGTGCAGTATAAATACAACAACTACAACGCCTATCTCGTCTTGCGTTTGTCCAACCATTTCGTGGCCGACGACGACTTCGTAGACGATCGCGCATCTTCGCGCCGCACATCCTTTGCCTCGACTTTCGGCCCGTAAGGGATGTGTGATCGAGTGATTTGCATCAAACCAAAAGCAGAAATCGGCATGAACGAGATCTTTCCTCGATCACGCGTCGCCGCATCCGCGAACTCCGCCTCAATCTGTCTATATATTTGGTCTCGCGTTTTAGGATTGCCCGCGTTGACAAAGTCAATCACGATGATTCCCGAAATATTCCTCCGCCTAATTTCCGCCGCTGCGGTGCGAGCGGCCATGACATTGATTTCCGCCACGCTCATACGGCTCGAGCCGGTGTTTACATCGATCGCCGTCAGCGCTTCTGTGGATTGAATCACGAGCTGCGCCGAATGCGTATCTGGAATCGGCACGCGCTCGCTAAACGTCCTCGCGCGTCGGATCAAGTTTTGCATTTTCACTTGAGACCCCACGCGGACGACGGTTTGCATTTCTTCGGTATCCGCGCGCAGCGTCGACACGGTCTTCGTGATTTCGTCAATTTCTTCCGGCTTGCTGTCATTCGGCATGACGATGCTGTGAATGTTCGTGCTCGCAAGCTCGCGAAGAACCATTCCTTTGAAATTTGTGTTGTCGCGCCACAACAATCGCGGCACCAATGGCTGCTGCCGCTGACGCGACTTCGTGACCGATTTCGCAGCACTGATGCACATAGACTTCCACCGACGCGTGAGTTCGCTCACCTCGCGCTTGACCACGTCCGGAGGCGCGCTCGCGCTCGCGGAGCGCATGATGAGATGCGCGCCGCCGCCGTGAAAACCGGTGAAAAGAGGCGTTCCCTTCTTGTCTTTTATCTTCTCGAGGCCATATTGCCACGTTTGCTTCAAAGTATTCTCGCCCCACTGCGCGAGCGAGTCGCGCGTCACGACGCTCAACTTCTTACTGGCGTGCGCGCTTACCCCATTCGCCGTGCCTTTAAAAACCGTGAACCGTCCGGTGAGGCTCGGCTCCGCCGTCGCGATTGCGCCTTTGTGTTCGCGTGAATCTCGAATGATTTCAACAACCACGGCATCGCCGATGTTATACATCCCAAAGGCTTGCTTACCAGCGCGTGCGAGCTGGTCGTTCATATCCGAATGCATCATGGAGCTGATGAGCTTCATCTCGACGTCTTCGTCTTCATCCGGTATAGACACTTCCGACGCCTCGATGACGGCTTTGTCGCTCTCTTGGCCTTTCCACCAAGCCCCCGGCTGTGACAGACCGTCGCGCAGTAACACCGTCTTCGTGAACTTGCCACTCTTCGTCGCCACGCCGACGAGCAGTGATTTCATGTTCGGCACCTTGCTCACCACCGTACCGAGATACACGTCGCCGACACGCATCGCTTGGTCGCCTTCTTCGTCGTCGCGAACATTTTCCAAAATCTCCACCACCTCACCGTCTTCCGTCAGTACCGCGCAGTCGTCGCTCGGAAACCAAATCTCCGTCTTCACGTCCCGATCGTCTCTCGCGCGCAGAGACTTACTCGCACCGCCGGTGTAGTACTGAAGCACTTGTTTCAGCGCCGGTTCGTTCATGCGAAACGTATCCGTCAGAGACGTAAACTCTCGCTTCTCCTCGGTCCACACGTCGACAACCTCCACCATGAACGCGTAGCTCGGAAGTGTCAGCGCGCTCGTCCCACTCCTCCACACGTACGTCGGCCCCGCGCTCTCGGAGACGTCGTCTATCACCGCGAAATTATACTCGCACACCACGCACTCCTCGCCGACGACGCGACTCGTCGGCACCTCCAAACACACCGTCGCGCTCCACCAATCGTTCCCTTCGGGCGCGCACCGAATCGATCCTCCCAGCACTCGCCACGTCCCGAGCTCGGCCGTCGAGCCGACGAGCACGACGCGCTGCCCGAACCGCGTTCGTTTCCTCACTCGAAACGTCGTCAAGCATCGTCCCGGCGTCCCGATCAGCGCGAACGCCCCTCCGTCCCCCCTCGCGAGCCCTTGCTCGCGCACCGACGTCGACGTCGCTTTCCCAACATCATCCGATCTCCGATCGCCCTCCTCGCTCCGACTCGCCCGTTCCTCTTCCTCGAACCGATTCGCCCGTCGTCCCGCTCTCCTATCCTCCCCCGTCCCGTTCAATCGTCCGCTCTCCAGCACCACCGCCATGTCCGCCCGCGCCGTCGCGCGCGCCGCCTCCGACTCCCCCGCCCGATCGTTCGCCCCGTTCGCCCTCGCCCCGTCGCGTCGCGCGTCGCGCGTCGCCGTCGCGCGCCGATCCATCGCGCGCCAGCGCGGCATCGTCGCATTCGTCGCGAACCGTCGCGCCGTCGTCGTCGTCGCGCGCGCGCGCGCCCTCGCGTCGCCGCGCGTCGTCGCCGCGCGCGCCATCGCGTCGACCGTCGCGCGCCGTCGACCGTCGATCGGCGCCCCCGCGCGCGTCGGCGTCTGCCGCGAATCGACGCGCGTCGTCTCGAGAAATATCTTTTTTAAAGCGCGCGCGCGCGTCGAACGCGCGGCGACGCGAGGGCGCGCGGCGCGCGCGGACGACCGCGCGCGAATCGAGCGCGCGCGCGTCCGGGACGTCGTCGCGGTCGTCGATTCGCGCGCGCGCGCGCGCGCGCGTCGATTCGTCCCGAGCGGGACGCGATGGCGCGATGGCGCGAAGGAACGAAACGAACGACGCGCGGGCCCGCACACGACGACGACCGCGCGCGCATGGGGTGCGCGAGCTCGAAGACGGCCGAACCGGCGCCCGCGGCGCGCGACGACGCGCGCGACGACGCGGCGCGCGCGGCGCGGGCGACGGTGACGAGGGATGACGGATCGGCGCGCGCGCGCGACGCGCCGACGCGCGCGGCGATGGCGGACGCGTCGAGCGCGATGATCGCGCGGACGACGCCGACGTACGACGCCCTGACGACGGCGGCGATGCACGCGTCGGCGGCGAGGGTGCGCGAGCGATGGGGGACGACGGCGTCGGCGGGCGCGGCGTGGCGGTTTTGGCTCGCCGAGGACACGACGGTGAGCGCGCTGACGACGCCGTTGGGCGGGAGCTCGATCGATGTCGGCGCGAGGGATGACTTCTCGGTGATGATGTGCGCGCACGACGCGCTGGAGGCGCCGGTGGGGGCGTGGGAGGGCGAAGTCGCGTGCTGTCCGCGCGCGTTCGCGGTGGACGTGCACCTGACGGTGGACGGGAAGAGTTTTGAAGACGCGCACGCGTGCGCGGGAGAGCCCGATTGCGATCGCGAGCGCGCGATCGAGGATGGACTCGACGCCGCGGAGCTTTACGCGAGCGAGGCGCGCGCGGCGGCGCGACGGGCGTTGGAGCTGGAACGCGACGGCGGCGTCCAACCGTGGTGCACCGTCTTCGGCTCGCGCTTCTCCGAGGGCAATCACTTCGTGCACTTACCGTTGATCGCGGATTACCTCGACGGGGCGATCTTGGATCCGTTTAGTAAATCGTACGCTCACTCGTTGATGTGGCGTTGGGCGGAGGTGTGCGAGAAAATCGGCCCGGGCGAGCACGAGGTGACGCTGCGATGCGCGCCGCTCGGCGTGTTCGTTCCTACCGCCGGTGCGTGTCGTTTGGTCGGTTACGACGAAGCGAAGCACGGCAATCATAAAGGATTCAAAGCCTTCTTACAATCGCTTGGTACTGAGTACGAGACGTCTGCGAGCGCGGCTGGGATGAGTGCGACGTTTACCATCAAGTTGCACCCAAATCACTGCGCCGGGAAGAAGATTGAGCGGCGAGCGCAAGAGTGGGCGCCGGATTGGCCCGCGGATGAAATCGCGGAGTGCTACACCACGGCGCTACAGTTAGCAAATACCGGCGCACCGGGTGCGATGGCGGCACAGATGACCCCGGGCGCGACGTGTTGCCACGTCGTTTTACCCACCACAGATGGACACAGCGGCATCGCCGAAGTCAAGGACCGCGACGGTCGAACGCTGTACCACGAATTCCACGCGTGGGGCTTGTTCCGAGGCGTCGACAGCGACCCGGAAGCACGAACTGGCGCTCAAATCAAGTTCCGCTGCGTTAAAGAGTGCGTGAACGGCGAACCGACCGGGGCTTGGACGGCGAAGGACTACGATCCGCGTCCGTGCAACGGGCTTCTGCTGAAGAACAAATTTATCGATCAGGCCATCGCTCGCGACGATGAGCACATAAAGATCCCGAGTGGCGTGGCTTAGGTACTTGTCTCCATCTATAATTGATTATTTCTACAAACGTCGACGCGTCGTTGTCTAACTCTTGTTTTCCGTCGCTCCGTACGAATCGTCGTTGAATTCCGAGAAGAGCCAATTCTCGTACTGTTTGGACTTCTTCCCCGATCCATACATCATGACGGCGTTTACGACGAGAGACGCGATGCCAAGGAACGCGACGCCCGCACCCACGGTCGTGGACAGCGCGAGAACGTCAAACTTACGCCCAACTCCATCCACTTCAAAGCGAATCCTCGGCCCGTAGCCCTTGACCAAAAGCCTCACGTCTTTGGAATTTCCCGTTTGGTTGTACGTCACGCCTTGCATCGGTGCCGGTTCACCCACGTTATGCGCAGAGACCCAACGGATATTATAGCCTTTCGATAGCGTGTTTGTCTCCGAATCGGTGACTTGACGCACCATATACGGCGTCTTCGGCGCGCACGATTCGATGCCTCGATCGAGGTCGCAATCAAACTGCACGTCCACGCGACCGTCCCAACCTTTCTTCGCGATATCTTCCACGCGCATCCCGCCGCTCGCGAGCAAATCATTCAAGGTCCATAAATTCCATCCCATCGTAGGCTCGGTACCGTTCAAGTTCGTCCACAGCAAGTTCCCGTCTCTCTTTTTATTTGGGATTCCTGGAAATTCAACGCTGATTCGAGTGAAGACGGTAAAATTCCCCACATTTTCCAGCACGTTCACACGGTCGTCCTCTGGTTCACCCGGACACCAGCCCTCGATTTCGCACCGTTTTTCTCCCGAGTTCCCACCCGCGTCCACGCACGCTCCCGTCATCCGCCCGCTCGCGCTAAACGCCCCCGCTCGACAAATCGACGCGTCCTCCGTGCACGCCTCGTCGTCGTCCATTCCCGGGCACCGTCCTCTCGCTTGCAGCGTCGTCATCAGCGCCGTCGCCACGAAAAACCCACTCGGTTCATAAATCACCAAATCATTCGCGTCGTACACCGTCTCCAGCCCCGTCGCCGCGTCTCGCAGCACCGCTTGCCCTTTGATTTTCAATCCAATGTTCCCGACGGCCTGCGACCGCAGCTGGTAGCCGTGCTTGAGGTACACCAGATACCATCCGACGTAGCTCAGAACGACGCCGACGAGGGCGTAATACAGCGCGCCGAGTCGCCACGAGCGAATGACGACGCTCTTTTGCGTCGTGTACGACAGTCCCGCCATGGTTCAACACCCACGGCGCGGTCCGTCGACGCGCGCGTCGCGTCGCGCGTCGCTCGCGCGGCGTCGCGCGCGGCGTCGCGATTCGAGCGCGCGCTTCGAAACGCGCGCGGATCCGTCGCGTCGTCGCGCGCGCGCGCGCGTCGCTGTGCGGACGCGAGCTTCGCTTCGCGCGGCGCGTCGTCGGCACTCGACGCCGCGTCGCCGTCGCCGCGCTCGGCGTCGTCATGGCGCCGTCGACGCCCGCGGCGCGCGCGCCGACGATGCGCCGCGCGCGCGAGGACGAACCGGTGACGAACCTGTCCGTCGCCGCGCTCGGCGCGCTGTTTCTCGCGAACATCGCGCTCGTGATCTTGGGCCTGATCCTCATCGTCGTCGGACGACGCGCGGGAGGCGTCGGAAGCGTCTTCGCGCACGGTGGACTGGATGATACGCTGTTTGAAAACCCAGGGACGTCGGCGAGCGTGATCGGGACGCTGCTGTGCGCGCTGGCGAGCTATGGATTGGCTGGGTTGTATCACCGAAACAAGACGTACTTGATGTCGTATCACGTGTTGAGCATATTCATGCTCGTCGGGATCATCTACGCGTGCGCGGTGATGAACATATATAAAAGCGCGAGCGCGGACATGGTGATGAATTATTGGCAAACGTTTCAACAGAACGCGAACATCACGGGGATCTCGCGCGTCGGCCGGCCGACGCGGTTGGACCACGCGGTGTGGATAATGCGAGTGGCGGAAGCGCGCGCGGAGGCGAGGCTGTTTTTGCGAACGGTGGCGTCGTGCATGGGGGCGTCGATTTTCTTTATTCTCACCGCGCTCGGGTGTAGTGCGTACATAATGGGATTGAAGTACACGGGGGTGTACGTCGGGATAATCACAAACGTGGCCGGCGTGGCGTTCGCGCTGACGCTCTTTGTACTATGTTACTTCGTCGCCAAGTCTACATACAACGTTCCAGATGCAGTATCAATGAAATTTGACGTCGCGTTCATGCACGACGTCGGCGTAAGCGTGCCTCAGGAGGCGTCGCATCTGTTCGACACGCTGAGAAAATCGCCGGATTTAATCTTTCAGACGACTGATCCATCGAACGGTCGTCGCCGACTGTTGCAGAGCGATGGTAACTCGACACAGTCTCCGCCGCTGCCGCCTCCTCCATCGCCTTTACTGCCGCCTCCTCCATCGCCCTTACCGCCTCCTCCTCCGGACGACGACTGGCAGGCTCAGTCGGTGTGGGTGTTTGAGGAGGGTCACATTCGAGTCGATCACGTGCAGTACAACTTGACGTTCAAGTTGGCGTTGGCAGGAATCAGTGGCGATGACCTGAACGAGTCTTTCAGCGCGTGGGCGGCGAAAAAGATTGCCGATTTCGGTCAAGTCACGCCGGACAAGGTTTACGTGTCGGAACTCAAGGCGGGTGCGGAGCATAAAATAGGTGGCGTCTGGGCGCCGCGATTTCTCGCCGCCACTGCGTTCATTATCGCATTCTTCAACGTTTATGGCCTGGTGGCCATTTACAAGGACGATAGGTTCTTGATGGCGACGCACTTTTGCTTCTCTTTCACTGGCGTTCTGTTGATGATCATCGCGGCGGCGCTCGTGAGCAAACACGCCGATGCAACGTCGCGACTCATTAGCAACAACTGGCATTCGATACAGAACAAAGTAATCGGTGCAGGCGTAGAACCCGTCGATGCCGGTGCTTTCGCGCGAGCGCACTTCAAGGCTGCCGCGGCGCTCGGCATCACCGTCATCGTCTTACAGGTTACGTCCATCGTCGCCACGCTGTTCAACTTTTTCAGCGACGAGCCGTCTTACACGCTTCTTACGCCGGGAAAAAGCGGCTCTAATAGCAATGGCGCAACGACTGGTAGATTTGCAGGCGTCGAGCTCGATTCCTTCGACGAAGAATACGGCAGGCGAGGCAGCTTGAGTCAAGACCGCGTGCACACTCGCCGAGGCAGCGACGGCTTGGTGCCGTTGGGCAATCTCGCCACGCCACCGAGTAAACACTTTTCGATAGATTGAACGAGACATTCGTCGCGCGAGCGTTCGCGCCCACCGCACATGCATATGAATAGCACATAGCCGCGCGCCGCTGCTGTAAAGATTAAACGTCTATAAACCATCATACATGAGCGCGTCACGAATCGCGAACGTACGCTTCGAAACAATCCACCGCGTCGAGACCTCGGACGGCACCTCTATCGTCGAACGGTGCCCAAGACGCATCGTCGGGCGCGGAGATGCGCACCGTACGCCCACTGTCATCCACCGCGCTGAAGTTGAACCTCGCTATCGCTCGCGTCATCGCGTCCAACGCCTTTCCCGCCGACTTTGGCGATCGGTGCAGCACGGCGGCGTCCTCGAAAACGCACAAAACCCCACCGCGCGCGTCGATCGGCACGAAATTTTCCTTTCGCACCAATTTCGACGCGCGCGCGCCTTGATTCTCAAAATCAAGCACGAACTCCGTCGTCGATTCGTCGTCCTCGTCCTCGTCCTCGTCCACGAGCGCGTGCTCGAACCACTTCCCTCCGCTCTTCGCCTCGTCCTCCTCCTCCTCCGCCATAATCGCGTGCGCGACGTACGCACCAGCCATGTACCCATCCCTGTGCCACATCACGTTCGTCCCTCGATGCGGCGCGAACGCCTCCGCGTCGCCCGCCGCGCGCGTCGCCGTCGTCGTCCCGAAGAGCGCTCGAAAGATCCTCTCGTGGATGAACGCCTCGAGCGCCCGTCGCGCCTCCTCTCGCTCGCCCTCGCGCGGCGTCATCACGCACCCTCGCGCGCCGTCGCACGTCCACGCGCGCGCCCCCGTCGTCGCGCGCAGCGCGTCGACCGCGTCCCGCGGAAGCGCGCGCCTCTCCGTCCCGCGCGCGCGCACGCGCGCGAGCGGCGGCGCGCGCCTCGACCGTCGGCGCCTGTAGTACGCGACGTCGAGCCCGTCGTCCGTCGCGCGCGCGCAGACGTCGACGTCGTCGCCGTGCGACGCGCGCGCCGTCGCCATCGGCGTCGTCGAGTTCGTTAGAGCGCCGCGCGATGGCGACGACGCGCGCGAACGCGTCGGCGTCGGCGTCGCGCGTCGCGACGCGCGCGCGACGGCGACGGCGCGCGACGGCGTCGGCGCGGCGGCGCGCGCGCGCGTCGCGCGACGACGACGCCGACGCGTTCGCGACGCTCGGGGACGCGAGACGAAGCGACGAAGAGCTCGACGCGTACGTCGCGCGCGTCGTCGAGGCGCGCGCGCTGCGCGCGAGCGACGTCGGCGCGATGATCGTCGCGAGCGCGCGGGAGAGGATCGAGGGAGGACGGGCGAGGAGGGGCGAGGCGGTGAGTCGCGAGGCGAGGGCGGCGGCGGCGAAGGCGCGAGGGGACGCGGCGACGGCTTTCAACGCGGCGATATCGGCGTATAATCGCATGGGAATGTCGGAATCGTGCGTAGCGTTGATGGAGACGATGCGCGATGCGCTCGGCGTGGCGCCGGATGTGGTGAGTTACGCGCTGTGTGCGAGCGCGTTGACTCGAGAGGGGAGAGGCGCCGACGCGGAGGCGATGCTCGAGCGCGCCGCGGACGAGTTGAGAAGAGGAACGCGGCAAAATAGGAAAAAGAAGAAGCGGAGGAATGATGACGATGCGCCGATAGTCGTGTTAAGAGATAGCGACGGGATCGCGGCCGTCGTCAAGCCGGCGGGCGTGCTGACGCATCCCGTCGAAGGCGGCGGGAGCGACTTCACGCTCATGGATGCCGCGCTCTCGCGCTTTGATGGGAAGCTGAGCGATTTAAACGGCTTGGATAAGCGGGGAATAGTGAGTAGATTAGACAAACCGACGTCTGGGGTGGTGTTGCTGGCGAAAAATAACGCCGCTCACGCTGAACTCTTGACGCAATTCTATCAGCGGTCAGTGGTGAAGACGTACTGGGCTTTGCTCGACGGGACGCTCCCCGCCTCCGGCTCGGAGAGCACCCCTCTCGACGGACGATCGGCGACGAGTGAGTACGAAGTGATGGAAACGTTCATTGGACAGTCGTGGTCATATTCTCTCGTGCGCGTCGAGCCCAAGAGCGGTCGAAAACATCAGATACGGCGGCACATGGCTTTGCTCGGTGCGCCGCTCGTCGGCGATCCGCTGTACAGGACTGCTCGCACGAAGCACATCAATCCGAACCCGCCCGAGTGCGTGTTGAAGGCGCTGTCAGTAGGAAAACCTGGAACGGTGTTTTGGCTTCACGCCGGTGCCGTCGAGTTCAGCACGCCAAACAGGGAGCGAATTGTCGTCTCCGCGCCGTTGCCGAGCGCGTTTGAGACGCTCCTGGCGAGTCTTCGTAGAATTCACGCTGGCGCGTGAGACAAGTAGGATAGATTTTGGAAAACGAATCAGATTATATTAACGGTGTACTTGTTGGTTGACTTCCCTGCAACGAGTAAGCCTCTAGTTTTTGTTCTATCGCGCGTTGCTTAGTTGCCGTAGCCCGAGCGTTGCTTAGTTGCCGTAGCCCGAGTTGTCCATCGGCGAGCCGCCAGCTTGAGGCTCTTCATCCTCCGGGATCTCGCACACCACCACGTCGGAAGTAAGGAAGATCTTCGCGACGGAGCACGCGTTCTCCAAAGAGCAACGAATGACCTTGGTTGGATCGAGCACACCCGCCTTCATGAGATCCTCATACTCCCCAGACGCCGCGTTGTAACCGAAGTTCGGGTCCTTGGAGGACATGACTTTCTCGCATGCGACGGAACCGTTCACACCGGCGTTGTGCGCGACGAGACGAATTGGGTAAGACAACGCACGCTTGATGATGTCCGCACCGACTCGTTGCTCGTCGTTCTCCAACGTCGCCTTGATTTCATCGACAGCCGCCGCAAGCTTCAAGAAGGTGCAACCACCACCAATTACGATACCTTCCTCGACGGCGGACTTCGTGGCGTTCAACGCATCCTCTACACGAAGCTTCTTCTCCTTGAGCTCCGTCTCAGTTTGAGCACCGACTTGGATGATGGCAACACCGCCCGAAAGACGCGCCGCACGTTCGTTGAGCTTCTCCTTCTCGTAGTCCGCTTCGGTGGCTTCAACGAGGCGGTTAATTTGTTTGACGCGCGCAGCCACTTCGGCGGCGGTGTCGCCGGCGCCGACAATGGTGGTAGACTCCTTGCCAAGTTCGACGCGCGCGGCGTTACCGAGCACTTCAACGCCGCACTTGTCCAAGCTCAAGCCGAGCTCTTCCTTGACGACGGTACCACCGGTGAGAATGGCGATATCTTCAAGGTATTGGCTCTTCCGCTCGCCGAAACCCGGCGCCTTGATGGCTGTGATCTTGAGCGAACCGCGAAGTTTGTTCACGACAAGCGTCGCGAGGGCCTCTTGTTCGATGTCTTCGGCGATGATCATGAGCGGGAAACCTTGCTGAATCGCGGCTTCAAGGATGCCAATCATGTCGCGAGCAGTGCTAATCTTCTTGTCAACGAGCAACAACTTACATTGATCGTACACGCACGTCATGCGCTCGGGATCCGTGACGAAGTACGGAGAGATGTAACCGCGATCGAATTGCATCCCTTCGACGACGATCAGGTTGTTGTCGACGGATCGCGCCTCCTCAAGAGAGATAACACCCTTGCGACCAACCTTGGCCATGGCGGCGGCGATCATTTCACCAACTTCCATGTTACCGCCGGCGGAGATGGAGGCAACCTTGGCGAGTTCGTCGTCGGCAACGTCCTTGGAGAGCGTTTTAAGAACTTCAACGAGCCCCTTAACCGTCTTGTCCATACCGCGCGTGAGCTGCACGGGGTTAGTACCAGCCATGACAATCTTCATACCTTCCGCAATCATAGCCGCAGAGAGCACGGTGGCCGTCGTGGTACCGTCGCCCGCTTGGTCGTTCGTCTTTTGCGACGCTTGTCTCACGAGCTTGGCCCCGACGTTTTCAACCGGATCTTCGAGGTCAACCTCCTTGGCCACGGTCACACCATCGTTCACAATCTTCGGAGAACCGTACTTGGACTCCAAAACGACGTTACGACCCTTCGGTCCGAGCGTCACGCCCACGACGCTCGCGAGTTTATCGACGCCCTTTTGCATCTTCTTCAACGCCGACCCGTCGTTTTTGTTGAAGTACAAATTCTTCGCCGCGGCAACCACGCTCAACGGCGCGCGCGTTCGCGCGCCACCCGCGCGTCGCACATTGACAGCGATCGTTTTGCCTAAGCATTCACACGATTCACACCGTCGTCATCGTCAGTCTCTCGCGCCTCGTCTTCGCGCCCGCGTCCAGCAGCCCAAACCTTCTCCAGGCGATAGAATCATCCTTCGATTGCTTCCAATCGTCGGCCTCGCGTCTGATCCTTCGCCGCGCCGCGCATCCGACGCCCTCAAATCATGAAATCACTCGTCACGTCGCGTTCGCATCCCATCGCGTCGCGCGCGTCGATCGCAACGCACCGTCAGCGACGCGAGTTCGCGCGGAAAAAGTGGCGGCCGTGGCGCTGCGCGTCGAAAATCGCAGTCGCGCGTCGTCGTCAGTCCTCGTTCGCGTGACGAATCTTCACGAATCGGTCGTGAAAATATTTATTCATCGATCGTTTGCCCTCGCCTTCGTCGCGCGCGCGTCGTCGCGTCGCGCGCGCCGTGTCCAGCGCGCGCGAGGGATGTCGCCGCCAGGGTCGGCCGGGCGTCGTCATCGCGTCGTGCGACGCGTCGTCGACCGGCGCACGGCGTCGTGGCGCGGCGCAGTCGCGAGAAAGAATATCGTTTCGCGCGTGCGTGCGTACCTCATCGTCGTCGTGGCGAACATCGTCGTGTAGTCGTCGATGAATGGAGAC
>Ga0222716_10002551_pt1 | contig 14751 bp, 16 predicted proteins | sample C33_13DmetaG_FD_165044 | JGI IMG/M metagenome (GOLD analysis project Ga0222716, IMG submission 165044) | Estuarine water microbial communities from San Francisco Bay, California, United States - C33_13D | ecosystem: Environmental > Aquatic > Marine > Unclassified | place: USA: California... | reverse complement strand
GACATGTTTTGTCGAATAACAGGCTTTGGCGGAACAACACAAGTATCTAAAGAAGCTCCAAATATTGTACTAGATAAGGTTGTAAGTGTTAGATTTGATACCAATGTGAATAATCTTACTTGGGATTTTAAAGCTAAATCGAATGTGATTGATGTTAAGGTTGGTCAAGTTAATAGAATAGAGTTTGAAGTTGAAAATTATGGTGATGACACGACTTATGGAGTGGCAAGTTTTAATGTTTCACCAGCAAGTTTTGGTAAATATTACAGTAAATTAGGTTGCTTTTGTTTTGAAAAACAAGCTCTTAAAGCTGGTGAGAAGGCTACCTACGTGATGACTTTTTATTTAGATCCTGAACTTGTGAATGATCCAACTACAAAAAATCTACAAGATGTAACTATGTCGTACACTTTTTTCTCGACAGATTACTATAAACAATCATAATCACGAAAAATGTCAGCTGAAAAAAAACACGATTACCACTTAGTAGACCCAAGTCCTTGGCCTATTTATGTTTCATTCTCTTGCTTAGTATTAGCAATTGGAACAATATTTTATATGCATAACGATGTTTCATGGGGTATGTACCTTGGCCTAGCATTAGTTTTATATGGTGCATACATGTGGTTTAGGGATGTTGTAATAGAAGCAGAGCATCAAGGTCATCACACACCTGTTGTTCAAATTCATCACAGATATGGAATGACTTTATTTATTGCATCAGAGGTAATGTTCTTTGTTGCATGGTTCTGGGCATACTTTGACATAAGTTTGTTCCCAAATGAATTTGTTGGAAACGTTTGGCCACCAAAAGATATAGAAACTTTTGATCCTTGGGATATTCCATTAATAAACACACTTGTTTTGCTGCTTTCTGGAACAACAGTGACTTGGTCACATCATTCGTTGATAGAAGGTGATAGAAAAGGGTTTATTCAAGGTTTAACGCTAACAGTTATTTTAGGCTTCTTTTTTACTTTACTTCAAGCTTATGAATATCATCATGCTACTTTTGATTATTCTGGCCATATTTATGGAGCTGTATTTTATATGGCAACAGGTTTTCACGGGTTTCATGTTATCATTGGAACAATATTTTTAGCAGTATGTTTAGCTAGAGCTAAAAAAGGACATTTTACAAAAGAGCATCATTTTGGATTTGAGGCAGCTGCATGGTACTGGCATTTTGTAGATGTTGTTTGGCTTTTTTTATTTGCAGCAATATATGTTTGGGGAAGTTAATAATTAACTCTTGAAGAACAAGTTTCTATTTTCAGTTTTTGTCTATTTTATTATTTTAGTTTTAATAACATTAGGTTCTTGGCAACTTTACAGATTAGATTGGAAATTAAATTTAATATCAGAAATTAACAATTCTTTAAAAAATGATCCAGTTGATCTGTCAAAATCAAATAAGAAAAATTATTTGAGAATAACAACTTCAGGCACAGTTGATTTTGATAAGCAAATTTATTTATATAATTTAAATGATAGTGGAAAACCTGGATTTGAAGTAATTAATCCTATTTTAATAGGTAATGAAAATTATTTAATTAATAGAGGTTGGATACCTTTTGATAAAAAGGATAAAGCAGAGATTAACGTTTTAGATACAAATAGTATAATTGGAACATTAAAAACTCAATCAAAAGCAAACTCATTTAAACCCAATAATGATATTAATGAAAACTATTGGTTTACTTTAAATAGAGATGATATTTTTTCATATACTGGAAAAAATTTTTCTAAATATATAATATATTTAAATGGAGATTATAAAGCTCCCAAACCCAAAGTGATTACAGCTAACATTTCAAATAACCACAAAAAGTATGCAATTACTTGGTTTTCAATGGCGATTTCAATTCTTTTATTATATTTATATTTTAGGAAAAAAAATTATTAGATGAAATATATAAGCACTAGAAATAATAAAGAAACTTTTGAATTTAAAGATGTTTTTATAAAAGGACTGGCAGATGATGGCGGTCTATTTATTCCTGAGTCACTCACAAAATATAGTGAAACAGAAATTAATAGCTTTGCAAAACTTGAATACAGCGATTTAGCAAAAAAAATTATCTCTACTTTCATTGGTGATTTCATGAGCGAAAATGATGTAAGTAATATCATTGATAAATCTTATTCAGTTTTTAGAAAAAAGAATGTTGTTAATCTTATAAAAGTTGGCGATAGATCTGTGCTAGAGTTGTTCCATGGGCCTACGCTAGCTTTTAAAGACGTTGCAATGCAACTTTTAGGAAATTTTTATGAGTATTACCTTAATAATGAAAATCAAAAAATTAATATTGTTGTAGCAACTTCAGGAGACACAGGGGCAGCAGCAATAGATGCCATTAAGGGAAAGAAAAATATTAATATCTTTGTTCTTCATCCGCACAATCGTGTTTCATCAGTTCAAAGAAAATTAATGACAACTGGAAAAGATCAGAATGTATTTAATATTGCAATTAATGGAAACTTTGATGATTGCCAAAACCTAGTTAAATCAATGTTTGCTGACAAGAACTTCTCAAATGAAATTAAAATGTCAGGAGTTAACTCTATCAATTGGGCAAGAATTATTGCACAGAGTGTATATTATTTTTATAGCTATTTTTTAATAGAAGATAAGGATGAGCCTATAAATTTTTCAGTTCCTACTGGAAATTTTGGAGATGTATATGCTGGATATTTGGCAAAAAAAATGGGTCTCCCTATTAACAAATTAATTGTTGCAACTAACCAAAACGATATTTTACATAGAGCAATTTCAAAAGGGAGTTATGAGGTAGAAAAAGTTGCAGAAACTATTTCTCCAAGCATGGATATACAAATTGCAAGTAATTTTGAAAGACTTATCTACGATTTAAATAATGGTGATGACTCATTAACTGCTAAAGCAATGAATGACATTAAAGAAAAAGGCAAATATCTAATAGATCAAGAAAAATTAGACAAGATCAACAATAATTTTTTGTCAGCTAAAATGAGTGAAGATGAAGTTTTAAAAACTATTGAACTAGTTTATAAAAAATTTGATGTAGTTTTAGATCCTCACAGTGCAATTGGTTATGGAGCTTTTGATAAAGTGAATATAAGTGGAAACAATATAGTTTTAGCTACAGCTCACCCTTGTAAGTTTCCTGATGCAATAAAAAATGCTATAAACTTAAATGCTGAACTACCAAAAGAACTGAAGTATATTTTGAATGAAAAAGAAAATTATAAAATTATTGATAATAATATTGATGAAGTAAAAAAACACATAAAAGAAAGAATTTAATGAATATAAAAGAAAAAGACAATCTACCAAACTCTGAAGTTTTTATTCTAGAAGATGGGGAGCCAATTAAAAAAAATATTGAAAATTTATTTAAAAACAAAAAAGTAGTAATGTTTGGTTTACCAGGTGCATATACCTCGGTATGTTCTGCAAAACATTTGCCTGGCTATGTGAATATGTTTGAAAAATTTAAAGAAAAAGGAATTGACCAAATTATTTGTATTTCGGTGAATGATCCATTTGTAATGAATGCGTGGGGTAAAGAGAACAAAGTAGAGGGCAAAATTTTAATGATAGGAGATCCTTCTCTAAATTTTACTAAGGCAATAGGTGCAGATGTAGATAAGAGTGGAAGAGGTCTTGGTATTAGATCAAATAGATACACAATGCTAGTTGATGATATGAAGGTCATTAAATTACAGGAAGAAAAAGATACAGGTTCTTGTGAAATGTCAGCAGCTGAAAACTTTTTAGAATTAGTTTAAGCTTGCTGCTTTTTTAGCCAATAGGTCAACTTTTTCATTTATTGTATTTCCAGCATGAGCTTTAACCCAATTCCATTTAACATCTAAATTTTTATTTAAATTATAAAGTTCGATCCATAGATCTTTATTTTTTACATCCTCTTTTTTGGACGTTTTCCAATTGTTTAGGACCCACTTATTAATCCACTCAGTTATTCCAAGCTTTACATATTGAGAATCTGTATAAATTTCAATTTGTTCATCTCGTTTCATTTCTTTCAAAGCATTAATCGGAGCTAAAAGCTCCATTCTATTATTTGTGGTATCTCTTTCACTTCCACTTATCTCTTTACTTTCGTCATCCTTAATTATAATTGCTGCCCAACCTCCATCTCCAGGATTTTTTAAGCATGAACCATCTGTGTAAATTTTAATCATTAAATTAAATAATCTTTATAAGAGGCCAAGCTGTTATGTGTAATAAGCTTTTGAAAATATTCATTTGGATCTTTAATCTTTATTAATGCTGTTTTGGGTGTATTTGAGTAATCATAAAGTCTAGTAAGCAAATATCTCATTGCAGCACCCCGACACAAAATATTTAACGATTTCTTTTCCTTAAGAGAAATTTTTTTAATACTCTCGTATCCCTTAATTAAACTTTTTATTTTTAGTTTATCAATTTTAAATTTTGACCTTTTTTTATCAAAACATAGTGCATTAATGCAAATAGCTAATTCGTACATAAAATAGTCATTTGCAGCAAAATAAAAATCAATAACTCCTGAAAGTTTGTTATCTTTAAAAAAGATATTATCTATAAATAAATCACCATGAATAATTCCATTTGGTAATTTTTTTGGCCAGTTTCTTTTAATATATTTTAGATTGTCTTTTAAAAATTTTTCTAGATTACTAAACTTCTTAGATTTAAATTTTATACTTTTAAGTAAAGGATCTAAATTTTGAATACCCATAGAGTTTTTTCTAGATATTTTAATATTTTTAGTAATAGAGTGCATTTGTGCAATTATTTTACCAACTTCAAAACAATTTTTTAAATTAAGTTTATTTTTATCTTTTCCTTGTAGGAAAGAAACAATGCAGGCAGTTTTATTTTTTATTTTTATTAAATAGCTTCCGTTATTATTCTTTAAAGGTTTTGGACAATTAATCTTAGAATAGTTTAATTGATCCATTAATTTCATGAAAAAAGGGATTTCTTTATTTGAAACTCTTTTCTCAAAAATTGTTAATATAAATTTTTTATTTTTTGATTTTAATAAATAATTTGTATTTTCAATTCCTTTCTTAATTCCTTGAAAACTAACAATTTTTTCAATATCGAATTTACTATTTATAATAGAAATAACTTCTTTATTTATTTTTGTGTAAACAGCCATTTAATTTAATTTTTTTGGGATTTTAAATACTACGTTTTCTTTAATTATCTCTACTTCATCTATACTTATAGTAAATCTATTTTTTAAATCATTAATAAAATTTTCTACTAATATTTCTGGTGCTGACGCACCTGACGAAATTCCAATAGTATTCGAGTTTTGAATTTGGTCATATGGAATTTTGCTTTCAGAATGAATTAGTATTGAATTAATGCAGCCTGACTTTTTAGCTACCTCAACAAGTCTTACAGAGTTAGATGAGTTTCTGCTACCGATTACAAAAAACATGTCACATTCTTTAGCAATATTTTTAACTGCCATTTGCCTATTAGTAGTTGCATAACAAATATCTTCTTTCGATGGTTCATGTATATCTGGGAATCTTTTTTTTAGAATTTTTATCATTTCCTGGGTGTCATCCACAGATAGAGTTGTCTGTGTGACAAATGCTATTTTTTTATCTCCATTATTCTTATAATTTTTTGCTTCATTTTCATTTTGAATAAGTTCAATAGCTCCAACAGGCAATTGACCCATTGTGCCAATTACTTCAGGATGATTTTGATGACCTATTAATATTATGTGATACCCAGCTTTATTAAGATTCTCAGCTTCCCTATGTACTTTAGAGACTAATGGACAAGTGGCATCTACATAAGTCATTTTATAATTTTTTGCATCATCAGGAATTTTTTTTGGTACTCCATGAGCTGAAAAAATAACTGGTCTTGACTTATCTTCTATTTCTTCAAGTTCTTCAACAAATACTGCGCCTTTATTCTTTAAATCATCAACAACATATTTATTATGAACAATTTCGTGACGAACATAAACAGGAGCTCCATATTTTTGAATTGATTTTTCAACAATTTCGATAGCTCTTTCTACTCCAGCACAAAAACCACGCGGTGCAGATAATAAAATTTTTAATTGTTTATTTTTCATTTTTTTCGAGAAAATATTCCAGCAATATATGTGGAAAGGTTAAAGACGCCAAACCTATAAATATTATTTTTAATATTGAGCTATTAAAATCATAGTTATTATTTAATAGATAAAGACCTATTAAGCAAAAAATAGCCGTCAAAACAGTTAAAGGTAAAGCTTTTTGACCAAATATTTTCAGACCATTTTTAAAATCATTTTTGTCTATTTCATAAATAAGTGTAATGCTGTGTCTTATTGAATGTAAAAAACAAAAATAAATTGTAAATGCCACTAAGGGTGTTAGATAATAATTTAAGACCAAAATTGAAAAATAGTCTAAAAAAATTATAAATTTCTTAATCTCAAATTTTCTTAAAAGCAAACAAATACCAGATAAAGAGCTTAAAATAATTGCTATAGGCACTATCTTGTTAACTTCTATAAATTCTAAAGTGGAGTAAAAAATTTCATTATCAACTAATAACAATTTAAAAATAATTATTGTTTCATCAAAATGAAAAAACATAGGAGCAGCAATTATTAACAAACCTTTTAAAAAAAAAAGTAATTGATTAAAATAAGAATTTTCATTCATTAAAAATTGAGTATCCTCTTTGCCAAAGTGATAAGAGGCAACAAGTAAAAAACACATCAGCGAAATGAAAGGTATTTTTATCCATATAATTATCACTAAAATAGCTATTAAAATGTATGAGAAATAAAAGATAGAAATTTTACTAATATTAAGAATATTAAATAGTTTTTTACCTTTAACATGGTCTAAAGATCCGTGAGATACGCCAATAGTTAATATAAACAATAAACATATTAATGGAGAGATATCAAAATTATTAAATTTAAAAATTATTACAGAAAAAATATTGGAAAATAAAAAAAAAATAAAAGAATGAGTTAAATTTATTTTCTTAATTTCATTATCCATAATTAAAATAACTGTTTTAAAAAAACCCACTTAGGCATTTTAGAAATTATAGAAATATCCTCTAAAATATTACTTTTATTAGATAAAAAATTTATAACTGTATTTGGAGAACTGTTAAACATTTTATAAAATATTTGTGCCATTCTTTCAGGATTTTTTTTTAAAACTTTTAGAAAAATATTGTCTAAAAATTCATATTTTCTCTCTATTGAAAAAATTTTTGTATCTTTAATATTTTCTATATTTTTTCTAATATATTTGCTTTGCTCTTGAATGTTTAAAAATGTATATCCAGTACTTAACCTTGTCATACCTCCAGCAGTACCTATTTCAATTTGATTTAATTTTTTAATATTATTTGGATGAAATAATGGAATAGCACCAGTTTCCTTGTAATTAATCTTATAATTTTTAATCTTTAGTTTATCTTCAATATAATCCTTTAATTGAATATCATAATCATTTAACGAAGTGTTATTAAGATCTGAAATCCAAGTAGTTTCTATAAGTGCCTTTGTTTTTGAGAAGGGTAGTGTATAAAAAAAATGCACACTATTTTTTTGATCACAATCAAAATCCATTAAGTTGAATATTTTTTCATCAAAAAAATCTTTGCTTGTTTCAATTTCTATGCCAGAAAAGTGTTGCCACAAACTACTTTTATTATCTATTTTGTCACCCACACTGTTAAAAATGAAAGAATTTTCTGTATTTACTTCATTAATATTTTTGAAAAAATAGATATTGTTATTTTGTTTTATTTTATCAATTATCTTTTGATAAAATAAACCACTATCAATTGTTTGATAGGGCATATTTTTACAATCAACATGTTTAAGATGACTTGGAATGTTAATTGTAAAATTATCCCAACTTTTTATAGTACAGTCTTCAAAGTTATGAGGTGAAACTTTCCAAAAAGACCATGTTTTATCTCTTTTATATTCATCTCTATGTTCAACAATTGCTAAAGTTTTATCTTTTAATTTTGAGTGTAAATCCAATTCATAGGCCAAAGATAGCCCAGCACAACCACCTCCAATTATTATATAATCAAATTCTTTCATCTAGATTTAATTCCTCGTTAATTAATAAATGGTCATGTCTTATATGATCGTCATTTTTATCTATTAATACTAATTTAATTAGGTCAAAAACAGAAAGAAAAGTTTCAATTACTTTTTCAAGATTTGAAACATAAATTTTTCCAGATTTTCTATAATTTTCTAAATTTTTCTTTTTTAAAATTTTATATCCAATTTTTCTATATACTCTTCTTGCTACTAGGATGGCAAATCTAAAGCTTATAGGTATTCTATTAATTGAGTGAAAAGAGTTTTCATAAAATTTTTCTGCAAGGATTAGGGTAGATTTAATTTCTTCAAAATTTTCATTTATATAAGATCTGTTATTATTTAAATCCTCAACCACATCTCTGGATATATTTGTTAATTGCATCGCTATTCCTAAATCAATTGCAGACATTAACGAACTTTTTTTACTTACTTTAAGAATTTTTGCCATTAATAGGCCAACTGTTCCAGCAACTCTGTATGAATAAATTAATAGTTCTTTTTTTGAGTTTAATTTTACTTTTTCTGTTATGTCAGATTTAATACCTTCAAATAAATCATCAATAATTTTTAATGAAATATTGAATTCATATACAAGTGCCCACATATTTTTAATAATAGGATCATCAAAATTTTTATTATTAAAATTACTTTCAAAGTTCTTAAATTTATTTTTCTTAGATTCAATTGTATCATTATCGTCAGCTATATTGTCTGCAACTCTACAAAAATCATACAAAGCTGAACACTTCTGATAAGTATGTTTTGGGAGAAAAAAGCCTGCCCAATTAAAAGACTTAGCATAAATTGACAGGTAGTTTTGATTTGTCATTATATAATTTTATCTAACACCTTTGCTGACGATAAAACTCCTGGAACACCAGCTCCTGGATGTGTGCCAGCACCAACAAAATAAAGACCTTCATAAATTTCTGACTTGTTATGAAACCTAAAATAAGCTGATTGAGTGAATTTTGGTTGTATAGAAAATCCAGAGCCATATTTTGTATTTAAGTCCTCTTCAAAATAATCTGGCGTTAAGTAAAAGTCTTCAATAATATTTTCCTTAAGATTTGGCATCAGATCTTTTTCCATTTTATCTATAATTAACTTTTTCATCTTCTCTCCTTCTATTTTCCAGTCAATTTTAGACTGGTTATTAGGAACAGGAACTAAAACATAAAAACAATCATTCCCTTCAGGCGCCATTGATTTGTCTGTAGCTGACGGTCTATGAAGATAATAGCTGATATCGTCGTTTAGTTTTTTTTTATTAAATATGTCATCAAGATGTTCTTTATACTTATTACCAAATTTTATAGTGTGATGCTCAACATTTTCATAAATCTTTTTTGTTCCAAAATAATAAACGAATAGTCCCATGGAATATTCCATTCTCTTTTTTTTCCAATTAAATAAGAGTGAATTATTACTTTTCCCATCTAATAGTTTTTCATAGACAGCAGGAGGATCAGCGTTACAAATAATATTATCAGCATCTATATTGTTATTATTATTCAACTGAACACCAGAGATTTTATTATTGTTTGAAATAATTTTTGTAACTTCATTGCCTTTGATTATTTTTATACCAACTTCGTTCATTAACTTTTCAAAACCTTTTATTATGTTTCCAGTTCCACCCATAGAGTAATGAATTCCCCACTTTTTTTCTAAGTAAAGAATTAATCCATAAATAGAAGTTGTGGTAAAAGGATTTCCCCCAACTAAAAGTGGATGCATACTTAACATTCTTCTTAATTTTTCATTTTTTATATATGTAGACACCAAAGAGTAGACAGATTTGTAGCTTTTAAGCTTTAATAGAGCAGGGAGTTGTTGCATCATTACAAATGGCTTATCAAAAGGAACATCAGCAAGTTCTGTAAACCCTTTATCAAAAATTTTTTTTGTAAAATCTACTAATTTCTCATAACCCTTCACATCCTCTTTATTTAGTTTTTCAATTTGAGCTTTCATTTCATTTTCGTTGCCTGAATAATCAAATTTAGATTTATCTTCAAAAATGAATTGATACCAAATTTTTAAAGGAGATAGTTCAATATAATCTTTTGGGTCTTTCTTAAATAATTCAAATAATTCATTAATTAAATATGGTGCAGTAATTACAGTTGGGCCACCATCAAATATAAATCCATTTTTTTTAAATACTCTTGCCCTACCTCCAAGATCTTGATGCTTTTCAATTAATGTAACTTGGTGACCTTTTGCCTTAAGACGTAGTGCTGCTGCTATTCCACCAAAACCAGAGCCTATAACTATAGAATTCATGATTATAATTTATAGTTTTTTAGGAAAATTGTAAGAGTATTATGAATTAATTTTTTTTAATTCTTCTTTAGTTTCATCTAAATTTTTTTGAAACACAGCATTAAGTTTAGATTTATCTACAGATGTTGTGATAATCTTTTTAACAGAGTCCACTGCTATTTTAATTGAAGCATCTTTTATCTCTTTAATAGCTGCCTCTTTCATTTGACTTATCTTATTTTCAGCTAAATTCTTTTTAATTTCTGATGATTTGTGAAATTTGTCATTTAACTCAATCATTAACTTGTCTGAGTCTTTTTTAGCCTCATCAAGAATTTCATTACTTACTGATTGAGCTGTATCTAATTTATTTTGTGCATTATCCAGCAATGTTTTTGCTTCTGTTCTTAATTTTTCACTTTCATCAATTTCATTTTTTATGTCAGAAATCATTTTATCTAACATTTCAGTAATTTTTTGAGGGACCTTAAGATAAATTAAGGCTCCAAAAAAAATTACGAATGATACTGCTACCCAAAATGTTGCATCAATTGCCATAATATTTATCTCCATTTCTTCTAGATAAATCATCAACAATTGCAGATATACTGCTATTGTTCACTTCAGCTCCGATAAGTTTTTGTACTAGTTCAGAAGATGTTTCAATTGCTATTTTGTTAATTTTATCAGGTGCACTCTTTCTTAATGTCTTTATTTCTTCCTCAGCTTTATTAATCTCATCGTCGATTTGTTTATCTAGCACCTCTCTTTTAGCATTAATGTCTTTTAATGCTTTTTCTCTAGCTTGATTGAAGATAGTTTTAGCATCAAGTCTGCTTTTGGAAATAATTTCTTCATAATCTTTTAGCTTTGTTTCGCTATCTTCTCTCTGCTTCTCTGCAGCCTCAATATTTTCTAATATCTGTGATTTACGCGATTCTAGGTTGGCACTTATTTTTGGCAGTATTAGTTTAGATAAAACTAAGTATAGAATTCCAAAAGTAAGTGTTAGCCAAAAAATCTGTGAAATCCAAAATTCAGGATTTAATTGAGGCATACCACCGCTTTCAGCTGAAAAAGCTTCCATACAAAACAGGAAACTAAAAAATATTGACTGAAAATATATTTTTTTAATCATTAAATTTAAAACGCAAAAAGAATGATTAACGCTACTACTAATCCAAATAATCCTGTTGCTTCTGCAAGTGCAAAACCTAAAAGCAAATTAGGAAACTGTTTTTGTGCTGCAGAAGGGTTTCTCATTGCTCCTGACAAATAGTTTCCAAAAATTATTCCGATACCAACACCGGCACCAGCTAAAGCTATTGCTGCCAAACCTGCTCCGATCATTTTTGCTGCTTCTAATTCCATTATATCCTCCTATGTTAATTAATGGTGTAAATTTAATGCATCATTTAAATAGATGCAGGTTAAAATTGCAAAAACGTATGCTTGAAGAAAAGCAACTAAGATCTCCAAACCTGTTAACGCAACCGAAAAACTCAGTGGAAGCCATCCACCAACTATTCCAAGACTTATCACAAAGCCTCCGAAAACTTTCATCATTGTATGACCCGCCATCATGTTAGCAAATAATCTAACTGATAAGCTAACCGGTCTACTTAAGTAAGAAATAATTTCAATTACTACTATTAAAGGAAGTAACACTGCTGGTACCCCGCTAGGGACAAATAATTTTAAATAACCAAAACCATGTTTCATAAAACCAATTACAGTCACCCCAATAAAAATAAATGCTGCTAAAACAAATGTCACAATGATATGGCTAGTTACTGTAAAAGTATAAGGTATCATTCCGAACATGTTACAAAATAGTACAAACATAAAAAGAGAAAATATAAATGCAAAATATGGTTTTGCTTTTGATCCTGCGGTATCATTTATCATTTTTGAAACAAATGAATAACTAAGCTCTGCTAAAAGTTGAATTTTATTTGGTAGTAATGAATTTTTTTTAGAACCAATATTAAAAATTAATAAAATTGCAACAGAGCTTATAATCATAAACAAACTTGCGTTTGTAAATGAGATATCAAATGCTCCTACTTTAATTTCTGGTCCAATTCTATAAACATTGAATTGGGTCATAGGATTTGCTGCCATAAAATTTTTCTATTTTTGCATGTTTTTTGCAGACCTGATTACATTGGTTATTCCAGCAACCACACCAACAAAAAAAAATATTAATATAAACCAGGGTTTAGTACCAAAGGTCTTGTCAAAAATAAACCCAATAATTGTCCCAACTGCTACTGCAGCGACTAATTCTGTACTTAATTTGAAGGCTGTTCCTATAGAAGAGGGATTATCATTTTTATTGTCCTGATTTTTCTTTGAAATCCTCTTTTTTGCAATCTCTAAGCGAGTTTTAAACTGATCTTTTGACATTTATATAGTTTACGCAACCATACTCTCTGCTTTTTGTAAATCAACAGCAACGAGTTGGCTTATGCCTTTTTCAGGCATTGTGACCCCATAGAGTCTATTCATTTTAGACATTGTTAAAGCGTGGTGAGTTACAATAATGAATTTTGTATTAGTGATCTTTATTAACTCCTCAAGAAGGCTACAAAATCGAGTTACATTTGCATCATCAAGCGGTGCATCAACTTCATCCAATACACAAATTGGGGAAGGGTTGGTTAAAAAAACAGCAAAGATTAAAGAAAGAGCAGTCAAAGCTTGTTCACCTCCTGATAATAAAGTTATTGATTGAAGTCTTTTACCTGGAGGACTGACTAACATTTCAAGTCCAGCCTCAAGAGGATCATCAGAGTCAACTAATTCTAATTTAGCATTTCCTCCATTAAAAAGTTTTGTATAAACTTCATTAAATTTTCTGTTAACTTTTTCAAAAGCTTCAATTAATCTTTCTCTACCTTTTTGATTAAGTTCATTAATACTTTCTTTTAGTTTAATAATTGCAGTAACTAAATCTGAACGATCTTGTTCCATTTTTTTTATTTCTTCTTCATATTTGCTAGTTTCCTCATCTGCTTTTAAGTTAACTGATCCTAATCTTTCTCTTTCTTGTTTCTTTTTATCCAAAGAATCTTCTTGATCTACTGGATTAGGAAGGTCCTCAATACCATTGAGGTTTGAGTTTTCTAAAATATTTTCTTCAGTTAAACTAAGCTCTGAATTTATTCTATCTAGTAAATCACTTTTCCTCTTTTGTAGACCTTCAACAGTTGCTCCAGAACTTGCCTTTCTTTCTCTAATTTGAATTGATTGTTCTTGGATTTCATTTAATTGAGATCTTAAGTTTTCTATTTGTCTATCAGTTTCTTCAATAATAGTGTCGTTATCAATTTTTTCTTTATCTGATATTCTTAAATTTTCAGAAATTTGACCTTTTCTTTCAGCTTGAGCTTTAGGTTGATTATCTAATTCTTTTAATTGATCTGTTAATTTATTTTTTCTATCAGTCAATTCACCAACCATTTTTTCCGAATTAGCTAATAAATTTTTCCAACTTTCAACCTCTGTTTCTATAGTTTTTATTCTCTCATTACGTTTTATAGATTCATTTTTAATTGATTGATTTTTACTGTATGCATCAGCATACTTTTCCTGAAGTTGTTTTATATTTTGTGATTTTTCATTTACACTTAATAATTCTTCTCTTGATTTTTCATTTTTTAAATCATTTAAGAAATTATCAAGCTCCATATTACATCTATCTAATAAGGTAACTGCTTGATTGATTTCGTTACTATCAATTAACTCTTTAACTCTGTTAATAGAGTTTTTAACATTTTTAATTGGTCCAACACTGATGTTTATTGATCCTTCAGCTATATTATTTACTACTTCATCAACTGCTTTTTGCTCATCCTTTAGTTTATTTTTAGCATCATCTAACTCTTCATTAGACAATTTTTCAGTTTCAAAATATTTGGAGTCCACCTCTATTAGATCAGTTTTTTCTTCTTTAAGTCTTTTTTCATTAGAATTGGCATCAATTATAATTCCTCTTTCCCTTGAGATGTCCTCATCTAAAGTCTGTAATGATTTTTTAATAGTTTCAATTTCATCTTGTGTTCTGGTATTTTCTTCATCTAAACTTTGAAGCTCAAGGTTTAATCTTTGAATCCTTGACAAATTTTCTATATTTTTTTCTCTAAGGGGTGAGACTTTATCTGTTGCAGATTTAATTAAATTTTCTAACTCAGATATTTTGTTATTAAAGCCTTCTACTTCTCCTTCTGCCTCATTATTGATTTCGTTTTCAATTCTAATTTCTTTATCTATTTCAATTAATTTTAAATAATAGAGTCCTGCCTCTATTTTTTTTATTTCTTCAGTAATTAATTTATATTTTGACGCTTCCTCAGCTTGTTTTTGAAGATTGGCTAGTTGT
>Ga0222716_10002550_pt1 | contig 14753 bp, 8 predicted proteins | sample C33_13DmetaG_FD_165044 | JGI IMG/M metagenome (GOLD analysis project Ga0222716, IMG submission 165044) | Estuarine water microbial communities from San Francisco Bay, California, United States - C33_13D | ecosystem: Environmental > Aquatic > Marine > Unclassified | place: USA: California... | reverse complement strand
GACAGAAATCGCGAAACACGACGTCTAAGACGTCTTCCACGTCGTATGCGCCCGTGACGCGACCGAGGGCGCGCGCCGCGAGCTTTAACTCCTCGGCCTCGAGCTCGAGAACGGAGGCGGAGGACGCGCGAGCGCCTGCGATGGCGGCGTCGAGCGAAGCGACGCACCGAGCGAGGTTGACTCGATGGCGCGAACGCGTGATGGCGAGGGCGGAATCGTCGGCATCTGCGCTGGATACGTCATCACCGTTTGTGCACTTTTGAGTGACGATGCGCGTGAGAGTCGATATAAAACCGTCGAGACCGGCGCCGGTTAGGCAGCTCACGACGGCGGTTTCGTAGCCGTCCGCGGCGGTTTCGTTTTCAATCTCCATCAACTCGCGCGTTTGTCCGTCACTCAGCGCGTCAGATTTGTTCCATACGTTGACGATGGTCTTTTTCGATAAATTGAGCGCCTTGAGATCGATGTTGGATGCGTCGTTCGTGGCGTCCGCGAGGGCGACAACGATGTCGGCGTCTTCGGCTCGCTCGAGCGCTCGAGCGATGCCAAGCTTTTCCACGTCGTCTTCGGTCTCACGAAGACCCGCAGTATCGCTGACGATGACCTTGTACCCACCAAGCTCGAGAGACACCTCTAGGACGTCTCTAGTCGTCCCCGCGTGCGGCGACACGATGGCGGCGTCGCGGCCGGCGAGCGCGTTGAGCATCGAACTCTTGCCCACGTTAGGCGAGCCCACGAGGGCGACGCGCACGCCCCGACGAATCAGTTCTCCACGCGCGGGTGCGTCTAAATACGTTTGTAACGTATCGCGAAGCGCCTTCACGCGTTCGCGCACTTTCTTCTCGACTACGTCGCTCGCTATATCCTCCTCCTCGCCGAAATCTAAAGCCGCCTCGCAATACGCGGCGCACGTCAACAACTCTTTCCTCCAGGTCTCATACATCGATCTCTGCGCCGCGTTCCGCGACAACATCATCGCTTGTCGTCTCTGCGCCTCCGTATCCGCGTCCAAGAGATCCGCCAACCCCTCAGCCTGCGTCAAATCCATCTTCCCGTTTCTAAACGCTCGCCTCGAAAACTCCCCGGCTTCGGCGACGCGAAAATTATCCAACGTCCCCAGCGCGTCCATGAGCGCGCGCTGCACCGCGGGCGAGCCGTGCGCGTGCATTTCTACCACGTCTTCTCCCGTGAACGACCTCGGCGACGCGAAAAACGCGACAAATCCCACATCGATGGGAGGCTCGTCGCGCGCCGCGTCGCCTCGAGCGAACTCAACCAACCGCAACCGTCCGTGCTCCGCGGCCCTGGCGCTCGTCTCCGCCGCCCGCGACCGCGCGCGCGCGTCCGCGGCGTTCGCCGACGCCGCGCCGTCGCTCGAATTCGCGCTCTCGACGCGTCGTCGCGCACTCTCGCCCGTCGGCCTCGTCAGCTGCAGCGCATCGCGCGCGTTCGGCCCGCTCACGCGCACGACGCTCACGCCCGCGCGCCCGCGCGCGGTGGCGAGGGCGTATATCGTCTCTCGCGCCGCGCGACGCATGCCGCGCGAATCGCGTCGCGCCGCGCCGCGCGCGCGAGGCGCGCGAAGTGACGCCGGCGCAACGCCACGCCACATCGCGACGTCGCGGCGCCGCCGCGCGATGCCCAAGCGACGAAACAGCAAAGCCGCCTGGCGCGCGCTCGCGGATGACGTCGCCGACGCCGTCCGCGCGCCGAGCGCGCGCGAGGACGCGGCGACGAAGACGAACGACGCGCTGTTTTACGTCGACCGCGCCGGCGGCGGCGGCGACGCGAACGGCGCGCGGGGGCGCGATAACGCGGGAACGAAGCGCGCGCGCGCGCGACAGCGCGCGCTGAAGATTGATGCGGCGTGTGAGAAGGCACCGGCGGCGCGCGCGTACCCGACGCCGGTGAAGCTGCGGGCGGGGAAGATGTGTAACCCGCCGCCGAGTCGAGCGCTCGAGGCGGTGCGCGTCAAGGGGAAAGCGAAGCCGATGGTGAAGGGCGCGGGTTTGAAAGGAAAGAAAGCGGACGGTGATGAAAAGGGCGTGTTCGATGTGTGGGCGAGTAAGGCACCGCGGGCGAGAGGGGTGAATAAATTGGCGAGGAAACTCACCGCGCCGACGACGAACGCGAAGGCGGTGGCGCCGGACCATCCGGGGTGTTCGTTTAATCCCCCGAGAGATGCGCGCGAGGACGTCGTCGCCGTGGCGCTCGCGAAGGAGTTTAAGGCGAAGCAGGCGAGGTATTTAGATCCGGTGACGGTGCCCGTGTCGAACGTCGTGGCGGAGGCGAATTTGGTCAACGAGTTGTATTTCGAGAGCGGATTCGGGGAGGACGAGACGGACGACGAAGACGGCGATGGAGACGGTAGGCTCAGCATCAATCCCGCGGTAAACGCGGATAAGTATACTAGAACGAAGCGAAACAAGCTCAAGCGACGCGCGGAGGCGGAGGCGATCGAGCAGGCGAACAAGAAGGCGAAGCAGCTCAGACGAGACCTGAGCAACCTCAAGGCTTTGAACAAAGAGATCGACGCCGAGGAAGAGGAAAGGAAGGCAAACTTAGCGCGTCGCAACGCCGTTCGCGCCGAACGTCGCGCGTCTCAGCCATCACGTCTAGGGAAGCTTCGTCACAAAGAAGCCGACGCCGACGTCCGTTTCGCCGACGAGCTCGACGGCGGTTCCCTCCGCACCCTCAAGCCAGGCGTCTCTCTCCTTCGCGATCGCCTCAAATCGTACGAGCGTCGCGAAATCATCGAGCCTCGCCGCAAGATCGAGCGTAAGAAGGCCAAGGCGGTGATAAAATACGAACCCGGCGCCCGCGGCGAGAAGGAAATCGAACTCATGGTTGCCGCCGAGAAGTCGAAACAGCGCATCTCCGAGCTCCGCGCCCTCGTCGCCGCCGGCGACCGCGGCGCTTCCTAGTCATCCTCACCGTTTTGTATTCTACGTCATCCATTCATCGCGCGCGCCCCATTCGCCCTTCGTCGCGAGAGCGCGCGGAGCGCCGAGTCGTGTGCGTGTATTCAGTCCACATTTGGCGCCAAAATTCAAATTGTTCCGGCATTGGCGACCGGGCGTCAATCGACGACGCGCCCGACGTCCTCGACGACGCCGACGCGCTCGCGCGCGCGCGAAACGCGCAGAAACGCGCGAGACGAACGCGCCGCACCCGCATTCGTCGAACCGCGTCCAGAACCGCGCGACGGCGACGGCATTATCGCGCGACGACGACCGTGTCGAAACGAAGATTCCGATCGAGCGAACGACGCCCCGCAGACGCGCGATGCGGGAGATTCGCGCGAGGAAACCGCCGGTCAAGGTGCGTGGTGGTGTGCGCTCGTGAACGCGCGCGGAACTGAGGGGAATGTGGGCGGCGGTGGGGAAGAGGATGGGCGTGATGACGATCCGCGATCGACGACGGCGGCGTAACCGCCGGACGACGGCGACGGCGATCATCGTCGCGTGTGGATGGCGACTGACGACGGTTTTTGGCGAATTTAGTATGAACCGACGATGAACCGACTTCAGGGTGGAGATTTTGTGGCGAGAACGCGGCCGAGGACGCAGGAGGAGGAAGCGCGGGCAGAGGCGTCGACGTCGACGATGTCGAGGAGTGCGTCGAGGTCTTCGAATGCGGAGAATGACGGTGGGCGTTACGTCAACGGCGCGGCGGGGGCGAAACGTATGAAGATTGAGTCGGGTTTGGGATTCAAGGCGTCGGCGTCGACGCAGCAAAGAAGCGGAGGGAAATCGTTCAACGCTGGCTCGCACTCGAGCAGCGGTAAAAAGTTGAGCCCGGCGACGATGAAATCACCCAACGCGGCGAGGGACTCGACAACGCCGAGGCAACGTCCGACGAACAACCAGCTTCTGTATCGTATCAATTTTCATTGGGAACACTACGAGCACGCTATTCCGGCGATTGTTAAAAAACAGTTGCCGAAGATGACAGAGGCATGTCCGTCGGTGACGAGCGCTTTTCTGCAGACACTCCACGCTTTGGACATGGCTGAAAGCCAACGTACGGATGGTGCTCGCAACATTCTGCAGTTACTCAGCGTCAACACTCGCCGTACTAAGGTTGTGGCTCTGAACTCGGGTACGCACAGAGTGCCAGAAGAACTTCGGCGTCATCAGTTGTCCGATGCGGAAGGCAACGAGTACTCAACAAACCTCGACAGGAACAGGTATGGTAACGATGACAACTATTTGTGGACTGTCACTCGATTCAATCTACAAGCGTTGGAGCTTTGCCCACTGCTCGCCCAGGTGCAGATCATCGGTACCAAGGGCAACTGCGACGACGTTCTCCTCACCGCGGACAAGCTTGAATGCGGGTGCGGAAGCAACCGCAAGGGGTTGTCCAACCACTGGACGGTGCCAGCTTTCGTGCTGCCATCGCAGATGCCGACGACGATTCCAAAGTCCACGCTTGCCGCGAAAGATCGAAGCCGGAAGAAGGCCCGTCAGTCACTGTCGAGTGTACAAGGAGACATGACGCCCGAGCACGCGTCGGACGACGACCAGCACGCCGGCATGGGTGTTCTCCTCGACGCGCTCACTTCGGTTGGTGGTATTCCCATGTCACCAGTGAAGCTTTCGCGAACGACGATCAAGCCTCAAGCGCCAGTGATGTCTCCTTCTCGACCAATTCGAGGGATTCGTCAAGTCGAGCTCGATCTTGGGGCAATTAATGAGGACACGGCGCTTGCGCAGGAACAAATCGCGCAAGCAACTCGCGAGAGTGTTGATCAGATTCCGGATGGTTCCCTACGAGACGAGCTTCACGGCGCCATCACAAGATCGTGCGAACTGCACATGACGGCTGCGGCGGCACAAATGCGTCAGCACAAGGCTGAGAGAGAAGCAGCGGAATACAAAGTGTTAGTCGGCCGACTAGAGCAACTATTGAGCAACTCTGAGACGGCGATGCATCAGCTGCAAATTCACATGGCGAAGATGAAGGGTGAGGGTGCGTCGTACGGCACGGAAAACGATCGCGTCATTCAAGGGAGCGCGATTTTGGCGCATAAACTCATCGGGATGCAACAAAGTCTGTCGTCGCTGGCGTCGCGTTTCGATTTGATGTGCGACCAATCAGCGCCACGCTCGGTGATTGAGGAATTACTTCGCAGTGAAATGGCTGCTCATTTGGCGACCAACAAGGCTTTACTCCGCGCCGAGACGAGTCTCGCTGCTTACGCTGCCGCCGAGGCGACATGTGACGAAGAGATTTGGCGAACTCAGTATGTGAAGACAGCTCAGCGTAATTTAGAGAAAGCAGCGTACGCTGCGAACGCTTCAGTCGCCATACCGACTGAGGCACCTATCGCGGAGATGGTACCACCGGCTCCAGTCGTCAGGGCGGCTCCTGCGCCCGCTTTCATGCACTCCGAAGGAAACGCCAAGTACGGCGCCACCGTGCAAACACCGAAGCGCCAAGGAACAGCACCGCGTGGAATCAAATCTATCGCCATTATGGCCGATGCCGTGGCGAGTGCGAACATCGACGCTTCTCATTTACCGCCGGAAACTCCTCTGGGCGCGGTGAAGCCGATGCGTCACGCGTTCATCTCTCCGCCGTAACGTTACATCATAGCCCGCGCTTGGCATTTTTGTATACCGAATAACACGTGTTTTACTGTCGATATCGATCCTCTCGCGATCTTCGACGCTTCTCGGACCTCGGCTCGCATCGTTAAAGCCCAAGATGTTGACGTCACGCGGCGATCGGCGACGATTTATAAATCAACAAGCCCAACGAGGCTCTCACACTCGCCGAGAGAATCACGGCCACTCATGTGCCTCGTTTAATGCCATGTGAAGCCCCCTCGTTCGCAGTCACGTCACTTCAACGCACGGACGCGCGTCGCGAAAGAAAACAAACTTTACACTTTCAATGTTCAACACGAAACTCAGCGCTCGGGCGTTCTTGCTCGTCATCGTCGCCTTGATTGCCGCCGTGGCGCAACCAGCTGAAGCTGGGTGGAAGCACCACAAGAAGCACATGTGGAAACCGTGCTCGGACGGGTGGTGGGCGCGCGTGCGCGAAGGAAAGAAAGTCAGTGATGACAACCGAGCCGTTTTACGATGCCTCCTGCATAATTGCGGTCGAGAATTGAAGGACTGCGCGCACGATTCGACGTGCCGCATGACAACGCGCTGCCTTCGCGACTGCCGCGACGAAGGTCGAGAGTGCGCTCTCGATTGCCTCAAGAAGTACGATGGCTTCGAGTCCGACGAAGTTAAAGCACTCGGAAAATGTGGCATCTCGAACGAGTGCATGCGTCAGTCTTGAATTGGCGCTTCAAGCAACCCAAAGCCGCCCTGACGATTACTTTTACTTTGTTTTACGACTTACGCAAACGCGGCGCCTCTCGATGATTTCAATTCAAGTTTTACTCTGTTTCAGCATCTACTCATATTACACAATGTCCCTCGCTAATACTCACTTTAGCCGTCCAGACGATCGACTTGCGCCGCCTTGAACAACTCGGGCATGTGCGCGTTGGTGACGTTCATGCGCTCAAAGTTCACCGCGCGTTTCTTCTTCTTCTTTTCCACCTCAGGCGCCGGGCCCAAGTCGTACACTGGACGCGGTGTCGGTTCGATCCCCTCTCTGCGCAACGCCTTATCGAAGTCCACGTCGTACTCGGGGATCTCTATGTCGTGAAACGATCCGACGAAATCTTCACTCAAGTCGACTTCGTACTCGGGCTGCTTTCTAAACAAAACCTTCTTCTTCGTCTCCGTGTTCGTCAACATGATCACCGCATCGTCTTCTTCCGCGAGTGCGATCGCGTCATCCTTTGCCTTGACGTACGCATCGACGATGTCATCGATCGCTAATCCATCGGGCGTCGAATTCACCAGCTCCAACACGTCCTCCTTGCACAACACGTCGTGCTTCGCCCTGTACTCGAACAGCCCCTTCGCCGCGTCGTATCGAACCTTCTCGTGATTCTTCAGCGACTCGAACAGCGGCCCGACGTTGCAATCAAAGCCCAAGAAAACTCTCAAATCATCGTTCGACATCGGTCGTCGCTGCGCGAAGAGCGTATCGATCGCGTGTTTCTGCTTCGCCAGCAGATTCGTCGCCACCACCTTGACCGGCTCCGCGGGTTTCGCCTCCGCCTCCATCGCCGCGATCGCCGCCGCCTCCGCGAGCTTCTGCGCCTCCGCCGCGGCTTTCATGCGCGCGTACTGCGCCTCCGATCGCGCGTCCAGCGCCGCGCGATCGCGCGCCGCCGCCGTCATGATCTTCGATGCCGCCTTTTGCCCGGAGCGGTACTTGTTCAGCGTCTTCTCCAGCACCGACGCCTTGCGCTTGGACGATCCCGCCATGACGACCGATCGCGACGCTCGCGCGCGCGCCCTCGCTCGACGCGCCCCTCGCGCGCGCGCCCGCGCGCGTCGATGTGCGCCGCGTTCGCGACGCCGCGCCGCGGACGCGCATCGATTCCGCAGACTTCGCCGCGCTTCGACGCGCGCGGTGACGCGCGCATGCGCGTCGACGCGCGCGAACGCGCGTCCGCGTGCGTCGCGTCGTACTTGGCCGTCGTTCTCCTCGTCTCGGCGCGCTCGAGACGCGCGTTTTTGGGTAAATTCGGTCGGCGACACAGAATTTCGGGAGGCGCGCACCTCTGCGTGCTGACGCTGTACTGCGCGCACGCGGTGCGGCGAGACTCGTCGCTGGACGCGCTGACGATGGACGCGACGTTGTTCGTCAGTGGGCTCGCGCTGACGCTGACGGCGCATCGGGACTTTGCGAAGGCGCACGAACACGCTGAGCGGCGACAGCTCGGCGTGCGGAGCGGCGTGCTGCACGCGAAGACGGCGGTGACGGGGGCGGAGATGCTCGAGCACGCGTTTTACCACGTGGTGAATGGGTTTCAGATCGCGTACGTGCACTGCGTGGCGCAGCCGTGGTTCGCGAGAGCTTCGGTGGAGACGCGCGCGGCGGCGTGCCTGCTGGCGACGTCGGCGTGGACGGCGCGCGGGCAATTTCCGATAAATTCGTTCTCGAACAATTATCGGGACGGGATGCGAGATTTCGAGAGCTGCATGTATCGCGTGAAGAAGTGGCAGTATGTGCTGTATAAGACGGTGCTTTTGCACGGATTAAACGTCAGCCTGGCGATGCGTCCGGTGGATTTGATCAGCTTGCAAGAGTTTCGTTCGTACTGGTTCTGCCTCAACGCGGCGTACGTGCTCGAATTCTTCCTTCAAACGCTCGTCAAACGTAAGTATTTGCGACAACGGACGATGCTGGTGCTCAATCTGGCGTTGATGCTGATTTCGACGTTGGCGGTGGTTCCCGTGTTGCGAATCGCGGTGGAACCGCACGCCGCAGCGATGATGTTCGCCTTGAATTTTCTCAATCGCAAGCGCGAATTGGAAAACGTCGTCGTCGGATTGGTGGTGGCAGCGCTTTGGGCGGACTTTTAGAAAGTAGGTACCTGTAGACAAATAGAATCATAGAGACACTGCATAGCGATTCTTTCATTTATTCATGCAATTACAACGCACGTCTATACGACTTGATACGAGTCCACGAGCATCATCGTTCTACCGCCAAACGTCACGGGGGCGCCATCCGTCGTGCGAGAGATGCTCGCGACTTCGATGTCGCAGAACGTCTTCGCGGAAGAAAAGTGGACGTCGATGGGGAAGAACGCTTCTGTGTCGGCCACAGGAATGACGAATTCCATGCTTCCGTTTCGATTGCTGTCGTCGATGAGCTCGATGTTCCACTCCATAACGCCGTTGCGCGCGTCGAATCGGAATTCGCCGTCGCACGAGTTCACCGCGGGCGGGTCTCGGCACGGCGGGCACGGGATGGAAATGACGACGTTTTGTAAATCCATCGCATCCGACGCCTCGTATTCGATACTGACCGCAGTTTCTCCGCCGTTAATCGTCGGCCAGCAGTTGATGCTGAGCGGCAGCGCAGATTCATCCTTCGTGGAGAATCGCCACTTCAACACGCCGAGCGCCGAGCCGCACGGAAACGGACGGTTGGGGTCCTTCAAGCCTAAAATTTTCTCGTTTGCGTGCAGAGCCTTGTCAATGTTCGGGTGCGTCTTGAACTGAAACCCAGCGTTCTCACCAGCCTTGGTCACGACACGAATGAGTGCGTCGTCTTCGTTGCGCACTTCGAGAAGCATGTTGCCTTGCAAATCCATTTGCTCCAATCCGCCGTTGCGGTTCAAGGTAACGTTGAGTTTTTCTTCCACAACCAGACTCACGCTCTCCGTCGGCGCCGCCGCAGGGGCCGCCGCCACGGGTTCAGGTCGAGAAGGTTCAATGCCGAAATCTGCGTCCACAGATTCGCCTTCGGCACGCAAACTCTCCAGGAACTGGTTCGTCTTCGGCTTGCCGCCGAGTTGCATGCCCTTCTTCGGCCCGGCGAGAGACTTTTGGGGCATACCCGGGGAGCTCTGTTGACCATATCCGCCCACGTCATCGCTGTATCTGGTTCTGAACCCACCACTCGTCGGCTGGTCGTCACCGAACGAGCCACTTCCGCCGCCGCCGCGGCCGAGGTATCCAAACTCGTCGTTGCGCCCATCGTCGAAGCTGCCCGTCGAGCCGTCGCCGAAACCGCCTTGCCCACCAAAACCACCTCCCTGCTGGCCACCGAAACCGCCACTTTGCCCACCGAAACCACCGCGCGCATCGAACGCATCTCGCGCCCCGAATCCGCTGCTCGGTCCGCCGTAACCTCCTCGTCGTTGCATCTGCGACTGCTGCATCTTCGTCTCGAGCTTCACCTTGTCGATCTCCGTAGCCTTACGACGCATGACATCCTTAGTGTCGTTGATCTTACTTTGGATCATCATCTTGTGCAGCTTTTCTTCATGCGAGTTCATCTCTGTGAAAGTCTTTACCTGCGCCATCGTTACGTTCTCCTTGTATCCAAGCGAGATGATCTCGTCAAACGCGAAGATCAAATCGAACGCCGCGAACGACACACCCTCTTCATCCACCTGTCCTTGCGTGTACTCCGGCAGCGTCTTCGCCAACAACCGCAACACGTCCAAATCCTCTAAGATATTACTCCCCTTCGTCGTCACCAGCAGCAAGTACATCGTCCCGCACTCGAGCGGTTGATACACGTACCGCACGTTTTCCGTCTCCACGTACGTGTGTTGCTTCCCGCTTCCGACGAGTTTCGGAAACGCCGCGAGCAACCCTTCGACGCGCACGCGCGTCATCTGCACGTACTGCCTCGACACCAGCGCTGCATCGTCATCGCACGCGCGCCACCATCGTCAGTCTTCCGTCACCGCGCTTCGTTCGCATTCGCGTCCGCGCAGAGATCTCTCGACCGTTCCGCCCTCGTCTCGAAATCCCACCCCTCGCGCGCGTCCCGACCGCATCCGCGCCTCCGCGCGCGCCCCGATCGACGCATCGTTATCTTCCACACGCACCTTTACCGCTCTTGGTGACGATCGCCGCCGACAGCACCACCTACACCGCGATTTCGCGCGTCGATCGCGTTCGTCGTCAGTCCGCGCGCGCCTTTCGCGTCGACGCGTTCGCGCCTCGCGCGGCGTCTCGCGACGCCGCGCTTCGTCCGCGGCGCGCGGTCGCACCATGATGGAATATTATTCCTCCCCTTCGCGCGCGTTCGAGCGTCGCGCGCGTCGCGAGGCGCGCTCTGCGACCGCGAATGCGCGCGCGCGCGCGCGTCGCCTCGTTGGCGCCGCGCGCGGTGTGTTTTGTCCCCGTCCTTCTGTCGACCGCCGCGCGCGCGCGCACAGCGCGACGCGCGCGACGCGACGCGCGCGACCGCGAGCGCGAGACGCGAATCGAACGCGTCGAACGCGTCGAACGCGCGCGCGCGAGCGCCCGAACGCGCGCGCGCGAGCGAGAGAGGCGCGAAAGATGCCGCGCGCAGGGGCGGCCTCGACGTCGGCGACGATGACGACGATTCGCGCGGCGACGCGCGGCGGGAGGCGCTTCGAGCGAGGGCGCGGCGCGGACGCGAACGGAGTGATTCGGAAGGCGCGCGCGAAACGAGAGTCGTGGACGGCGAGGACGGGGACGAGGGCGCCGCGAGCGATCGCGGAGCAGAGGGACGACGCGGAAGCGGCCGCGGAGGGGGGCGCGGACGCGGACGCGGACGCGGACGCGTCGGACCGGAACTGGGAAGACGCGATCGAATTAGCGCGCGAGGAGAGTGATGCGAGCGGGAGGGCGGAGGAGGACGGGTCGAATAAGATGGCGATGAAGTGGACGGGGGTGGACGTCGGCGGCGCGTTGGCGACGTTTACGAAGCGGAAGAAGAAGAAGGAGGAGAGTTCGTCGAAAATCAAGGTCACGGACGCGGACAAGGTGATGAGAGAGTGGGGCGATAGTATGTCGTGGGATAGCTCGCGTTTGGACGGCACGGCGCTGGATGGGATGAAGGCGAGAACGCCGGATTTATTCGACGCCATTCTGGGACAGACGGCGATCGACGTGGACGAGCTCGAGACGCTGGAGCGCCAACGTCGCGCGAGACGGATAGCCAGAGAGCTCGAGCGAAGACGCAAGAAGCGAGCGCGCGTACTAGAGCAAGAAAAACGCAAAGCTCTTCAGCAAGCGCGAATCGAGGCGAAGAAGAAGGGAAGCGCGTTTTTCTCCGGTGAATGGGAAGACGAGTTCGAAGAAGAGGGAGATGCGGTGCAACAGGAAGAGACGAACTTCAGTCAATCTTTCGCGGAAGCAGTCAAAGAATTTGCGCAATCCGAAGCTGCGAAGTGGATGTTCAATTTCTTTGTCATTCCGAGCTTGATCTCCAAAGTCGTCACGTTCACCATCATCGATCCCATCGTGAGCCAAGAACTGAGATTAGCGGGCGAAGACAGGACCACCATAGAGCTGCGCGACGATCAAGAGTCGGAGATTCTCGGTAAGCTTACCCGTTACCAACAACGCATGGAGTTTGACATCCTCATGGGTCGTGAGGCACCACTCACATCGATTCAAAAGGAGGAAAAGATTCGACACGAGGCGCAACGTCTGGAGGATGAGGAAATCAATCACTTCATCCAAGTCGGTGGCAACCGGTACGGAGACTTGGTTTTCATCTCTGCTTTCTTGATCATGGTTGTCGTATATTCCGATCAAGCCAAAGTCGTCGTCACTGGGACGAAGAACGCATTCTTTAGCCTCGAGCCCGCGCAACAAGCTTTCATTTTATTGCTCTCCTCAGACGTCCTCGTCGGCTATCACTCCGCCGACGCGTGGCAAACGCTTTTGCGTAGCATCGGCGGTCACTACGGCGTGAAGGAACAAGAAGAACTCATTTCGCTCTTCGTTGCCTTCGTGCCGGTCTCCGTGGACGTATTATTTAAATTCTGGGTGTTCAAATATCTTCGTCGCCTCGCGCCGTCGACCCAGGTGATTTTGGAAGACATCGACAGGCACTAGCCACCTCCCTCGTGTGATATCACAACTACATAGACAACAACGACGAGTATCGCGACGCCGAGACGTCTAACGCGACCTATTTCACGAATTTTTACGAAGTAAGATTACAACGCGCTGCTATCACGGGTATCGCGGCAAGACGTCTAGCGCCACGGCTTTCACGGATTCAAACTTCTCAAACGTGCACACGCGCTCGAGCGTCTCCAACCCGTCGCGGCCGCCCTTGCGTCGACGAAATACCTGCCATGGCTCCGGGTACACGCGAAACAGCACGGCGGGATTGGATCCCTTAAAGTTATAGATTACGTACGCGCCTTCAAACTTTCGACAAAACGATCGTAACGGTCCCATCTCCCCGGCGTTCCAAAACGGCGGATAATAATTCGATCGCGTGCGTTCCATCTCACCGTTACACACCACGAGCGACTTTCCCGTCCCTCGCACGCACCCTTCGTACAAATCTCGCGTGTTCGCCAACTCTGAAATATTCGCGCTCGGATACGCGACGACGTACGCCGTCTCGTCTCCTCTCATCCGCTCTGAAATATTCTTCTTCCCGCCGAATATCTTATCGAATCCACTCACCGACATGAAACTAGGATCATCGACGTAATCGAGCGGTCCTTTCCAATCCGCGAACCACCCGCGCGTGTCGCTCTGTTCCGGCGCTCGAATCCCGTCCGGCGCCGCGTTCGCCCCCGTCGTCGCCAATCGCATCTCCGTGGGATCCGGAAACAACACGCGCGTCGTGCTCGCCGTCCCGTTCGCCACGAACGCGTCGCATATCCCTCTCAACCGTTCGGTGGTGAGATTACACTCGACGTTCCCCTCTAAATCTCCGCTCGCGAGTTCCAATCCACCGGGCGGAAATTGAAGCTCGACGAGCTCGACGCCGTCTTTCGCGCATCGTTTCACGCTCTCGCGCGCCTGTCGCTCGAGCTCGGCGTAGTCGCGCGGGAACGGCGTCAGGCGCGTCGGCGTCGCGCGACGGCGGAGTCGCGCGCCGCGCTCGCGAGGCGCCGCGCGGACGCGCGCGCCGCGCGCGAGCTCGACCGCGCGCGCCATTGTGGCGCACTTCGCCGCGCGACGCGCGCGGGACGGCGCGTCCGCGCGCGAGGTCGACGACGACGATGTCGCGCGCGCTCGCGATCGCGCTCGGCGCGACGGCGCGCCGCGAACGCGACGACGCGCGCGCGCGCGCGATGCGGATAAGGCGGTCCCGACGCGCGACGACGACGACGGCGCGCGCGGTCGTGCGCGACGACGGCGGCGGCGTGTCGCCCGACGACGTCGACGCGAACGACGTCGCGTCGCCGGACGCGCGAAGCGCGGCGCGGCTGCGGGAAGAGCTGCGGGACGCGCACAACGAAAACGCGCACCTGCGCGCGGAGCTGACGGCGCTCGAGGAGGAGTGGGCGTCGCGGTCGCGCCGTGGCGACGCGAGCGCGGTGACAGAGATGGAGGACGCGCACGCGAATGAGATGATCGCACTGCGCGCGGCGTTCGAGCGTGAGCTGGAGACGGCGAAGGAGGCTGGAATCGATCGCGAGCGGGACACGGCGCAGGCGGTGGCGGACGCGATGCAGCACGCGCTCGAGGAGAGCGAGGCGAAGAACAGAGAGCTGGAAGAGGAATTACAGCGCGCGATGGAGAAGGAGGAGGCGCGACTTGAGGCGTTAGAGAGCGAAATGCGCGAGCGTTTGCGCGCTGCCGAACGCATAGGAGCTCTGAGCGCGAGCGGATCGGGCGACTCGGCTCGCGTCGCCGCCGAACGTCGAGCCGCTTTACTCGAGCTCACGCTAGAGGAATTCGAAAAGGAGACGATTGACGCGATGAGTGACATGGAGTCGCGCTTGAGTCTTGCACTCGATGCCGCGGACAAATCGAACGTGGCGCTCGACGAGGCGCGAGCCGAAGCGAACGAGCTCGAACGCGTCAAGGCGGGACTTGAGGTCGCGCTCGCGGACAAGGAGCAAAAGATGGCTGAACAACTTCGCGAGGTGGAAGAGAAGTTGACGCGCGCACAATCCGCGCACAGCATAGAAGCCAATCGAGGTGTGGAGCTTCTCGAGCGCATCGCATCGCTCGAGTCGGCTCGCGATGAGTTGGAGAGCCGTCTCTCCGACGAAGCCCAACGGCGAAAGTCTGAGCTCCAAGAGTACGAGCAAAACGCGACGGCTTCGAGCGCGCAAATCGAACGTCTCGAAACCTCGTATCGTGAAGCGCAGTCAAAGCTCGAATCCGGTGAAAGCGTCGCGCAGGCGTTGCGGGACGATCTCGAGCGAGCGCGCGACGAGGCGCGAACCGCCGCCGCCGCCGTCGAAGAGTTGG
>Ga0222716_10002547_pt1 | contig 14764 bp, 23 predicted proteins | sample C33_13DmetaG_FD_165044 | JGI IMG/M metagenome (GOLD analysis project Ga0222716, IMG submission 165044) | Estuarine water microbial communities from San Francisco Bay, California, United States - C33_13D | ecosystem: Environmental > Aquatic > Marine > Unclassified | place: USA: California... | reverse complement strand
ATCAGTTTTTCCTGCATTTCAGGCGGATCTGAGATTTTTGTAAAGACTTCCACAGAAGTCACAATATCTTTTATCATCTTGGGAAAGATAACACATTTCCATCTTTAAGTTTACCTAATTTTTGAATGATCAGTCGGCGAGTTGCTTCCTGTAAGTCTTTTGTATCTCCTACCAGTTCATGATCCCAAAGATCCGAGCAAGCGCGTAGTGCTTCAATCTTCTCTTTATTATTTTTAAAAAAATTTCTGTCATGTTCAATCAGATCCAAAACCATGCGTCTGGAAATTAAAGATTCTATGTCTTCGGTCATCAAGCTTATATCTGTCATGTATGTAGTTTACCATTTCCTTTAGAATTTAATATAATATTTCTCTCCCGTTTTTTGTAGGTATCGCATCGAAATTAAATGCGATCGGTAGTAGTCTAATTTTCGGGAGCTTTCAAAATCATTGACATCGGCGTTTCGTACTTGAAGCGCCTTGCGATCAACAAGACGCTCCAACTTCGGAATGTATTTATCGAGAGGAATGACGTTCATCCGACAATTCGATAGCTGTTTTTAAGATGACTGCCTGGGCGTTTGTAAAATAATTTTTCCCCAACAACTTGTCCGCTAAAGCTCTCGCTCTTCGGCGTTTGTCGGTTTCGGCTTTGTATTTCTCGGAAGTGCCTCGTCCGTCCTGGTGTTCGTACACGGGTTTGTATTTCATGATTACCTCTTTGCAATATAAAATTCTGAGGGGCGACCATTCAATGTTATTCCGTTTGTATGGGTTAAACCAATAGTATGTTGATTAGAACTACACACAATAAAATAGCCAAGTTTACCTTTGACTACATCGTAAAGCGAGTTTGCCCACTTTACTTTCTTACCAGCATCAACTGCTTTTTTGATTTCTTCTAGTTTCATATTCACTCCTTTGTTTGCGCTGCCGTCCAAGGTTTATCATTACAGAGACTCAATCAGATAACAATAAACCTTACAGCTTTTCATGTGGCCCTGCCAGGCAAAAGACACTGGGTTGGAATTTGGGATCCCTCCCGCCCAGGCTTCACACTATACATCTGCTCTAACCGAACTCGACGGCGAAGTCGGAACTTGTTAATTGATGTTTGGTCGTTCGCTTTCAGCAACATCAAAATATCCATTTTTTAGATCAATTTGTTTTAACACCAAAGCATCTACATATCCTCGTAAAAAACGTGCAGTTGCATGTAAAGGAATGCCTTCATAAGTTCTATCTTCACTCATGTAAGCGATAGCATTCATTAGATGTCCAATTAATTGTTTCTCTAAATTTTCAAAGTTGTCTATTTTATTTTCTTTTGGTTTGTCCAATACGTTTCTCCTTCTCTTGTTCAATTAGTTTTGTAATAAAACCACCCATGGTGCAGTAATCTGCTTCTGCCATTGGTCTAGCTTTGTTGTACACATCTACCTTTATAGCGACAGACTTGTATTTTGTAGCATCCATTAGTAATTAACTCCTATGTTGTATATAAAATAAATAATTAGACCTATGGCTATAAACCATCTAAGATTTGACAGTATTAATAATACTGTCAGTAATGTTAATACTAAATAAGCCATATCCTAATTTCTTATTATAAATATAAGATATTTTAGGATAATGTCAAGTAAGGTAGGGAAAAATGAAGATATTTTTAATAATTATAGCGTGCATACAAAACGCCACTACACCTTTAGATAAAAGCTGTATAATTATTCCTATGAAAGAAACCTTTGAAACGGTGCCCCAATGCCTGAGTTTTGTAGATTATTTTAGATATGAAGTTCAAAGTGCAGACCCCAGTACATATATAACCGGGTTCTGTACTTCGAAAGAAGCAGCAATTATTTAAAGTGTTCTTCTAATAAAATTAGGGAAGCGACCTTCTTCTTTAAAGGTCATGTAAGCTGCATACCAGTCTTTTTTGTATTCAGCCTGGCAATATTCTTTTACCCCTTTGTCCGCATCTTCTTTATGGAAGAAGTTTAAGAAGTGATTCATTGCTTTTGAAGTTAAGTTAAACATTATTTGTCTCCGTTAATAAATTGTAAATCGTCGTCTGTATAAACATGCATGGCAAAGTTATACACAGAAAAATATTTTTTTAGTTTTGTTTTTGTTGCATGACAGTTGTGCAAAGGCTAATATCTTAGGATGCAACGGCCGTACATGAAAGGTAACTTTGTGTGTATGTCCAAAAATTACTAGCTCTAGTGTTACTTGCAAAATAAACAGAAATATTAATTGCCGTTGCTACACTTCAAAGTCAGCTTCAAATTCAACTTTAACATCAGGATCAACAATCACAAAAATAGTTCTACCATTAACTCTTTTCTCGTAAGAATTGTGACACATTAAACAGTGGTAATGATTATTTTTTTTCCGAAACATCGGAACAATAACGTGTTCAAATGAACAATTAGGACAGAGGGTTGCTTCTACTTTATCACTTTTCGGTTTATCTACTTCGCTTCGCCCCATGACGGACCTTCCTCACAATCTAATTTGACAGGAACTTCTAATTGAACTGCATTGCTCATAATTTCAATAATCCTATCTTTTTCTATATCCGATGCAAAGGAACAATCTAATTCATCATGTACTTGAATGTGAGGCGTAAAACCTTCTGAGTGTAAATCTACCATAGCTTTTTTAGTCATGTCAGCGGCAGAACCTTGAATAATTTTATTTAATGCTTTGTAAGTAAAAGCTCTTTTGATCTGTTGTCCGTGTTCCCTGATCGCTTCTTCTCTAGGCAGTGCTTTGTGAACTCCGTATCGTGAAGGTTCCCATAAATCAAAACGACATTTGCGACCTAATAATGTTCTTACATGACCAACATCTGCGGCTTTTTTCATTGTACGTTCAATCATTTCTTTTACAAAAGGTACACGGCTGTGATACTTCTCAAAAAGGTCTTCTGCTTCGCCTGGAGTAAGCCCTAGTTCTGAGCTTAACTTTCCCTTACCCATACCATAAAACAGCCCTAAATTGATTGTTTTTGCCTTTTTTCGGTCAATTTTAGCCATCTCGGAGACCATTGTATGGAAGTCAGTATCTTTGTTTTCATGGTATGCGTTGACAAACTCATCAGCACCTGGCAAACCGCCAGCTGTCAATGATGCTAGATGTACTACCAATCTAGGCTCTTGCTGTGAGTAGTCAAACGCACCCCATTTCATCCCTTCTTCAGGTTTAAAGATCGAGCGTATCATCGGCCCTAAAACCTTAGAGGCGGGAACTTGTTGAAGGTTAGGTGTATTGTAGCTTAGTCGTCCTGTAACTGTACCACCACCATCACCTCGTAACTGGTTTATCTCTGCATGAATTCTTCCATTATGTTCATGCTTTAAAATTGTATCTATAAAAGTTGTCCTAGCTTTATTATATTCGCGAGCTTCCGCAACTGCTTGGACCAACGGATGCTCATGTGTGCGGAGGAAAAGTTTGTCAAATTTAGGAGCACCCGTCAGTTCAGTTCGATCATATGGTAAATCCAATGCATCAAACATCTTTGCGATAGATTTAGCTTCCCAAACGTTAACATTTACTTTTGTTTCAGCTTTAATAGCTTGCAAGTTTTTTTCTTCTTGCTTCATTAATGCTTTTTTTGTTTTTTCTGCTTGGTCTACATCTACCCGAACACCATTCCACTTCATGTCTATTAAAACTGGTAAAACCTGGTGTTCCAATTCGTTTATACTTGATAAATCTTGTGCAATAATTTCTCTTTTAAAAACATCATAAAGTTTTAGTGCGAGCTCTGCGTCTTGTTCTGCGTAAGGTCCTACATACATAGGTGGTAATCGCCACATATCATTTTTAGCATCGACACCCCACTCTTTTGCAGCTTCATACAAAAGTGTTTCTGATTTCTTTTCACCTAAATAATCTTTGGATAACTCATTTAATGAATATCTCATTCTGTTCTCATCTAAGATGGGTGCCATTAGCATTGTATCCCAAATCTTACTTGTAATTTTCATTCCCATACGACGCATCCAACCCACGTCATACATTGCATTGTGACAAACTATTTCAGGACATCTATCTAACAAATCCTGAAACTGTCTCATAAAAACTTTTTTATCATAGTTGCCTGGAGCATCATGCTCGATTGGAAAGTATCCTTTAAATCCTTCCCATGCCAAAGCAACTCCGACAACTTTACCATTACCTGTAGCCCAGCCTGGGCCGTGGTTCTTGATTCCTGGATCGTAAGTTTCTAAATCAATGGCAACAGGGCTTTGTCCTTTGTAATCAATACATTCCGGGCATACCCATTCACTCGGTGGTTGAAATAGTGGGTTTTGAATCGACATCTTTCTCCTTTTCTTTTGGTAAATAAACTAATGTTTCTGACTCGCAGTTATCACAAAATAAAAATGTTTCCACAGCATATCCTTCACTATCCTCTGCAATATCATAATCGCAGCACCAGCGTAGTTCTTTATTACAATGCCAGCATTTCATTTTTTATATGCTCCCTTATCTTGGGAAAGTAGCCACATTTGAAACTGCAAGTCTTCAATCAAATGGTCTATTTCCTTTTTGGATAATCTTTCTTTGTATTTAGCTTCACGTAATCTTTCTGCTTGTTGATGTATCACTTTAATTTGATCACAGAACTTACTTACTTTGTGTAACATCTTCTCTCGTCTCTAAATCTTTTAAATACTCTGTAACTATTTTTGATAAGTCTTCATGTAAAACTTTTATATAACCCACATCTATTTCAATAGGCATACCAATATAATCGTAAGCTTGTTTACATTCATCTTTAGTTAAACTTAAAAATAACTTTCCATTCATATAACTTATTCTCATAAAAATCTCATTTCTACATCGGCTTCTGTTTCTATAACTACCCTGGCACCACAAGATAAAATTGGTTTATCATTACCGCCATATCTAACTGTAGATGGTCCGTGGATAATGACCTCATGACAGTAAGTATTTTTTCTTCCTTCTTTTACTGTAATTACAGGTTCATTTTGATTATTCTTTTTATTACTACGAATGACATGTTGATTGACGTGAATATATTTCTTCATCGTATGACCTCCAGGTACTCTCGATCAGATTCAGAACGCACTAACCAAAGTTCTTTACGAGCTCGTGTTGCTCCTACATAAAAAACTCTGTGTTCATCATCAGGATTGTTAATTAATGCTTCTTCTGATTTACGAGATAAATCTAAAAGCAAAACAACGTTATCTGCTTCTCCGCCTTTAGCTCCGTGAATTGTAGAAAGTTCTATTTGGGGCTTTTGCCAGATATTAATTCCTCGTTTCATTAGTTGCCGAATATACATTACCTTACCATAAGGTATTTTGTCCAGTGCTTGATACCAAGTCGCAGACTTTTGCACCATCAGGCCGTGATTAAATAAAAGTTTTTCGTAATCAAATTTTTCTTTGTCATCTAAATCTTTTAAGTTTTTGTAATTCCTTTGTACGCCTACACCTGAACTCATGTATTCATACATAGATTTGACCCCCTCTAAACCAACACTTTCACCCTCTGAAATTTTATTCCAAGATGCTATAGCGTGTTTTAATTTGTCAGCTACGCTGCTTTGACCAAATCGTGCGTAGTAGTAACCCTGTTCCAAGAAGAACTTTTCAACTTTATTAAGTATGTATTTAGTCCTTGCGAGGACGAGCCACTCTTTGTCTTTGTAAGGAATTGCTTCATGTGAATAGACTGTAACAACCTTGCCCTCTTCGTCTTTAGCTTCCCATTCTTTTTCCACCCTGTCTCTAATATTTCGCACGATCTTGGATGCCACGAAGTGGTGGGACTTGGGTATGCGATAAGACTTATTGAGCACAACAGAAGTGCCAGGGTAAGACTGAAAAGTGCTAACATCTGCCCCGGCCCATTTAAAAATTGCCTGGTCATCATCACCAGCGATATATGCTCTTTTACACTTCGAAATAAGGTTTGTGATAACTTGCCATTGCACGAGCGATAGGTCTTGCGCCTCGTCAACAATTAATACCTCTATCTGTGGCCATATATCGGGTTTGAGATTAAACTCAATTAGCATATCTGTAAAATCATATAATTTTCTAGTTTTTTTAAACTCTTTAAGATACTCCGCAATCTGTTCTAACTTTCTCCAACCACCTACAATGTGACCAAACTTAGAAAATGTTTCATATAAACCTACACCTGTAATTCGAGAGAGGTCTATAATTTTTAAATAAGGATCTTGCTGTATAAAGTTACCATCTTCATCATGTGTGTCTTTAGGTGTAAGATCAATCTTGAGTGCGTCAGATATTTCGTTATAGTGCTTTGGCTTCATCACATCATTGGTGGATAAACCTAAACACTGAAATGCTAAACTATGAATAGTACGAAAATATTTGAAATCCTTCTGGTCAAGTTTGAACTTATACGCAGCACGATTGATGGCTTCGCTTGCCGCTTTCTTAGTATAAGCTACGAAAGCAATGTCTTCGGGTGTCAGTTTGCCTTCTAATTCTTGTTCTACAATATTCAAAAGAAATGTGGTCTTGCCAGTGCCTGGTGGTCCATAAATCTTTTTTATTTTAGAAAGGGATGTCATCTTTTACCTTAGGTACTTCCATTTTATTTTCATCGGCAATACGATGATCAGGAATAAAGAATAAATTCTTAACAGTATTTTTATTAAGTCTAACTTGTTTAGAATTACCCCCTTTGTCACGAATAAGTGAACCCATTTGTGTTGTAGAAAAATCTTTAAACTGAATTTTACGTAAATATCTTTCCAGGCTAGATAGTTGAAAATAGATTTTATTGTCATTTCTCCACACACTATGATTTAAAACATCTTCAACTTCATCTGTAATATGTTGATTGTATATAAAATCTTCCAAATGAGAATAGAAACGTCCCTCTTTAGTGACCTCTTGTGGCATCTTAATAATTTCACAAGATTCTAATAGTTCTCTGATACGAGCTTCATAGTCTCTTTTGGACATCTCGACAGGCAGGTTGGTATGAGTTTCTAATACTTTTTTTCTAAATAATCTTTGGTCCATTAACTCATCGGTGGTGACCGTGATCCGTTGTCCGTCTACATCTAAGTGCCATACAGACTCATCGGACTCTAACTTTGTTAAGTTAGCAATATTCATTTCAATATCATCTCGTCCAATACCAAATTTTCGGATACGACACTTGGAGCTGTCACAATGATTTCGCATAGGAACGTCTTTACACTTGTACCCGTATTCTTTTTTCTCATGCTGATCAATTTTCTGTTTGACTTGATCGTAGCTCATGGGCGGTTGGCAGTAGGTCGTGTTAAATTCCATAACTTTGTTTTGCCATTCACCTGGTCCAAACTTCTTCTTAGCATAAACAGAGTAGTGAAAGACCACATCATCCCTGGATCCCTCAAAAATACCCATATTCATGAGTATTTCGATGCATGGAGGACCATCAAAAGTGCTTTTTTTCTGTTTTAAAGGCCGTACAGATAGGTTTTGGAGTTGGTCGTGTGTGATTGCCTTCTGATCTACCAAAATAAAGAACTCTTCTAAGGTCAAAGACTCTCCTTTTTCGTCCATGGCATATCTACCCGACATATCTCCGTTCCAATAAGGTAAATTTAAGAAATTTCCTGTGTCACCTCTCTCTACATTTAAAGATTCTTGTTTGGGGAATACCTCACAGTCAGCAAATCCAAGCACCGATGCAATCTCTGTAAGCTTTTCAATAGCATCTTTAGCAGGAACAGGTTCCTTGTAAAAAATAAATAGATGAAATCCTCCCGACTTAGATCGGCAGGGTATAATAGGTAAATTTAATTTTGTATATAACTGAATTGTCTTGCGAACATCTATTGTATAATCATCGACATCAATGCAAGACCAAGAACAAGTGCTATCATCCCGTATAGGAATGATTCCGAGAGAAGGAACTGTGCCCGCAAGATGATCTTGCCAATGTTTGTCAGTAACTTCTTCTTTAACGATGTATGCTTTTCCACCAACTTTGCCACTTTCTTTCTTTTCTCCTTTGTAAAATACCCCATGAGCTCGGGTAAGCCCACCGAATATAGATTTTAATTTTTGATACGCTTCCATAAATTAAAGGGGGGACCGAAGTCCCCCCAAGTCCTTAAAAGGGATTAGATTCATCTGAGCGATCGGTACCCGTACCTTCACCAGATTGTTCGTAGTTTACTTCTACGCCACCTTTTTTCACTGCTTCAAAGAACTTCTTACCTGCATGATATACATCAGCAGATACAGGTTCGGCTCTTTTAATATCCCAGCCGTACCAGTCACCTTTGTCATTCTGCTGAGGTTTTGTAGAAAGGTTGTAGGAGTAGTACCAACTAGGGGGATTGATTACTTGATTACCATTCTTGACCTGTGCAGACATCACAAGACTGTTCCACTTTCGTGACTTAGATAAACCACTCACCTTCATAGAAATAAGGACTTGCGAGGTAAGTCCATCATCAGTTAGCAGGAGGCAATAATGATTGTGAGTACGTTCTAAATAAGTACCCTCTGGAAGCCTAAGTTTACCGTCCTTATCTTTTTGTGCCTTGTTTAATAAGGGGGTATCCACAGGATGTACGATAGGTGCTGTAGAACCAGTACCTCTATCGCTCCACTCTAGTTGAACAGGTTCGAAGTAACATGGTACGACTCTGATACCTTCAGCACCATCCCAAAGTTGTTCGGTTACAGTGTTGAATATCATACCTTCTTCTGCACCTTCTACATACTCACTCTTATTCTTTTTAGTTTGTGGAGACATAGAGCTAAGTATTTTTAAGAATGGTAAAGAGATAGTTTCCATATCTACTTTTGCTAAACCCATTCCCTGGTCTTTTGCTACCAAGCTTAAATCAATAGCTTGAACAGCAACAGCAGAAGATTCTTTTTTTGCTACTTCATTCTTCGGCTTTTGTTGAGTTGTTGGTTGATTCATTATTTTTTTCCTTTTGTTATTTTTGTTTCTGGACGTATGAAAATCCCAAAGAGATCATCAGGGTCCGTTAATCCTTCTTCGTGACGCTTTTTTAAAGTCGCCTTCAGTGTCGAAGGGTGCACTGATTCTTTCACTTCCGGGGTGACACCATAGGTCGATTGTATATATCCAGCCAAATCGCCTGCCATATTGTCTTCACCCGTTCCGAAACTTGTAGCAACAGTATTCTTGATAATGTCGCCTAAATCATTTTGTCTTAAATATGCATGAGCTTCATCTGTTCTTTCTTTAGGTATTCTACAATGAAAACCTTCTCGTACAGTGACTTTACTGCCGTCTTTCATGGTGGTTTCATTGATACCTAGTTCCTGCATTTTAAGGGGAATTGTTTCTGAAGAGAGTATATCTCTTTCTCTTTTAACTTCAGTTAATGTAGTTTCTAGTTCCTCTATCTGAGTATCTAAATCTAATTGTTTTTGTATTAATGATCCTAAAGAAGCTAAATCGTTTTCTTGTAGTGATTTTAAATCACCCGAGTCATGCTTTAGATCCTCAAAGCTAATTGTGTTTGCCATTTTGCCTCCTTTGTTATCGAACGGCTTGGGAGGACTAGTTGTTTCACCTCCAACTTTCAGGACACAGATGAACATCATATATACCCTACTCGTACCTACTCATGATAGCCTCAGCCAGTTGGCCCTACTCTATCACCCCTGTGCGTTACGCCCCTGTTAAAAACGTTGTTCCGCCACAAGCTATAAGTGCTAGCTACACACTTAATTGTTCGTTAAAAATGTTATACTTGAAATCCTAACAAAATGCAATATATTATTTTCATATGGCTAACATTTTTTTGAAGGAACCTTTTCAACATCAACGTGATGCAGTTGTAAGCTGCCACAATACAGATATGGCTAATTACGCCTATTTAATGGAAATGGGTACAGGTAAAACTATTACAGCGATCATGGATTTATCTTTATTGAATAATAGAAATCTTGTGGATAACTGTGTGGTCCTTGCACCGAAGTCCGTGTATCGTAATTGGTATAAAGAAATTACTGAATTTTTATCAAACGACAATAATATCAAAATCAGCACCTGGGATCCAAGTTTAAAAGATCCTGAAACTAAAAATAATTTACTTGACATATTAGTAAAGCAAGAGTGCAAACTGCATGTGTTCTTAATGAACATAGAAGCTATTTCTTCACCTAAAGGTGTAAAGTTCTTAGAACAATATTTAAAAAGTCAAGACAAAAGTATGACGATGATGATTGTTGATGAGAGTACAACAATCAAAACACACAATGCTAAACGCACTAAAAATTTAATTAAACTTGCTAAAGATTTAGGTTACAAGAGAATTTTAACAGGTACACCTGTCACTAAATCACCTTTAGATATTTACACACAGTTTGCTTTCTTAGACCCTAAGATTCTTGGTCAGTCTAATTACTATGCTTTTCGTGCTAGATATGCCAAGATTATTAATCGACCTACATCAGGTGGTCGTCACTTCCCTTTAATTACAGGCTATCAACGATTAGATGAGTTAGAACAAAAGATTTATACCCATGCCTTCCGTGTCAAGAAAGAAGAATGTACGGATTTACCACCGAAGGTTTATACAAAAAGATTTATACCTATGAGTAAAGAACAGCTTGTAGCGTATGAATCATTGAGAAGAAACGCAATGTTTGTTTTCAATGACAAAACAACCACGTCTGTGAACCGGCTCTCACAGATCGTCAAGTTGCACCAGGTATGTTGTGGATTCACTATTAACGATAATGGTGAAATCCATGACCTACCTAATAATAGATATAATGAGCTGTTAGATGTTTTAGAGGAAGTAGATGGTAAGGTAATTATCTGGGCTACTTATCGACATAACATCAAAACAATAACAGAAAAACTAAAGGAGAAATACGGTGATACTAAGGCTGCAGCTTTTTTTGGTGATACAGAGAATCAAGTACGCTTGGATTTGGTGCGTGATTTTCAATCTAAGGACTCGGATCTTACGTACCTTGTCGCGAACCCTAAGACTGGTGGATATGGAATCACTCTTACTGCCTCTTGCACTGTTGTGTACTTTTCAAACAATTACGATCTTGAGATAAGATTACAAAGTGAGGATCGTGCCCATCGAATAGGACAGAAGAATAAAGTGACTTATGTTGACTTTGTTTGTCGTGGAACAGTAGATGAAAAAATACTAGAAGCGTTAAAGAACAAAGTTGACATAGCCAGTCAAGTAATGGGTGATGAATTGAAAAGTTGGATTACTTAGATTTTTTTAAATTTTTGCCAGTTTCAGGATATTTTTTTTGACTCTCACCATACTCATAACCGACATATGCTGCTGTTGATCCTACCATTCCTGCACCAACACCAGCTACTTTCATATTTTCTTTCATAATTTTTTTCTTTTTATTAGCTTTCCATTTTTTAATAAATGGTAAATCTTCACTTTTAGTTACAGTTTTCTTTTTACCTAAAAGACCCAAACCTTTTTTAGCTATACCAAATAAACCCATGTTTATTTCTTTTTTGATTTAATTCTTCCTTTGACTTCTTTTAATTTGTCATAGGCTTTTTTATATCCATACCCAAGAGCTCCAGCTCCTGCAGTTGCGAGTGCACCGCTAGCACCTACTATAGCTTTTTCTTTTGTATTAAGTGGAGTGCCTCCAACAACAAGTCTTCTTGTTGATTTACCAGCACCTTTACCAAGTGCTTTACCAAAACCTCTTAATGCTGCCCCTACAAGACCCATTAGTCATCATCTCCAGTTAGCATATCTTCTAACTTTTCAATTTCTGCCAAGATTTCTATTTCGTTGTCCTCGGTCATAGAACCACGAAGGTCTCTAATTCTTTCCAAAATATCTTCTTCTTTATCTTTCATTAAAATGTACCTTTAAAACCTTTACCTTGGGTAGCTGCTCCACCACCACGGCATTCACCGCCTACGTTACCGCCATGACCATAACCTTTTACCTTACCGCCTTTATTCATTTTAATTTTACGAACGGCATCATCACCTAAGTCTTTGATGTGACTATAACTATAAGAACCTGATGATTTTTTCTTAGCTTTTTCTTCACGTTCTTTACGCATACGTTCCATAGCTTTTGCGGTCATTTTATCTTCATTTTTACCCATAATTAATCCTACCTCTCTTTTTATGTATTTGCAACTATATCTGCAAGTTCCTCGCAACGTCGAGGGGTTTGTTGATGCCAACGGCTATCTTTCATTTGTTCGGCAGCCCCTGGCCAGTTCTTGTCTCTCATACAAGACCACATCTTCTTAAATTTTCCAACACCTGCTGTTCCTAGTTGAAAAACCATTTCCACAATTACTTCACCTACTCTTTGAGGTAAAGGTCCATGAACACCAAGATGTTCTTGTACAAGCTGATCAGCCCCCGCAGCAGCTCTATTAAGATCAATATCGAATAATTCTTCTACTTCGTCCATAGAGATTTCTACACCTTCGGCGTATCTTTCTCGTTCGTGAGGCTGAATAAGGTGGCCGATACCGATTGTACCTTTGCCTAGGCTGTCCAAGTACATGGATGTACGCAGGCCTTCGTGGTCACGTACCCTAGCTTTCAATTCGTCTGTAATTTTAATCATGATCCTATTCCCCAATGCTTTTGATGTTCATCGGGTTCTCCTTTCTTTAATAAATTAGTTAGCCATTGTTTAATTTTAGATATCATACTCTTTGTTTATAGACAAAATACCTAAAGGTTGCAAGTAATTTGCTTGCAATAAGTTAGGAATACCCCCATACCCTCCACGAGAAGTATCAGTTATTCCAGGTAGCATGATCCCTGGATCGGGGTCATTTGGATAAACACTTCGAGGATCAATACTTCTACCAAAGTATAATTCGTCTCTAAAAATTTGTTCTCCACCAGGAGCTCCTTCCACCATCCCCATTGTACCACCAGTACCATTAGGCGCATCAAATACACCTGGAGTATCTGTCATTCTATTAGGACCTTGATAATCACTTAGTATTTCACCTGCTGATGATTCGTTAAAAGTTGTTTCAGGTATTGTAAATTGTTTGGGAGGTGTTGCGGACGCAGGAGGAGGTGTAGATAAATCACCGCCATCTGCTTTTCTTATAGGAAAAGTTTGTACTGAAGAAACACCACCTGTTAAATTTATTTTTCTCATGGTACTAGATTATTTATTCCTCCATATTGAGATTGTAAAGCATCATCTATTGAACCAAAAGCTAAGTTAGAACGAGTGCTTGGAGACATGGCTCCACCTGCACTTTGAGCTCCATAATCACCATAGTCTTCCATACCTGCCTGGAAAGTGGGTTGTAATCTTTCTTCTATTTCTTTACCAATGTACATGTTTTGAGGAGACATATATCTTCTTGGCCCAAACATTTTATTCATAATATCTAATTGTTCTTCACGAGCGGGTTTTGTTTCTACTTCTTTTTGAGGTGTTTTCATTAAACTTAAAATAGATTCTTCTACTTTATTAACAAAATCTAATTGATCTAATTCGTCTTCTGTAGGTAATACTTTATTTGCCCAATCTAATAATATTTTTTGGTTTTCTTTAGAAATTGTAAAAGGTTTTAACTGTTCTTTTGTTGTTTCAGGCTTACCTAATTCTTTACCAATCGCTGTTCTCTTTGCTACATCCATACCTTGGTCTTGTAATATTTCAGAAAAAGCTTTTAAAACTTTAGGGCTTGTTAATATACTAGAACCATAACGGAGCATTAAAGGCACCATTAAAGGAATAATACCACCTGACATAAAGCTACCTGCTCCGGCACCTGCACCAAAGAAAAGTAAACTTTTAAATCCACCCAAAGTTACACGTCTTTGTACAAACGATGAAGGATCATTGACTGCAAAGCTACCTGCTCTTTCAGCAATATCTAAGAAACGTTCAATATCTTTAATTTTTGTTCCAGTACCCTCTAAAGCAACTTCTAATGCGGCTCTACCATCAACAGAATTTAAACCCATTCCATCAGCAAAAGCTCTAGGGTCAAACTCTACTGATTTAAATCTAAACATATTTGGATCAGTGCCTGACTTATAACCATATTCATAAATATCTTTAGGACTTAATTTTGTTAAGTTCTTATAATCTTGAAGTGTTGTAGCAACAGGTAAACCACTAAAAGCTTTTTCTAACGCCTTGTCATATAAATGTCTTACAATTTTCTTCTTTCCTGCATCAGGTGCCATAGATTGTACAACTTCTTCTACTTGTATAGTTTTACCAAAGTTAGGATTTAAATCACCGTTTGGTAGATTAGGTTTATCATCTATTACATCTACTTTTACTTTAACAGGTACACCTTCTTTCATACCTGCTTTGTAATAAGCATCTAAATTTGCTTTAGGTGTTTTAGCTAGATTCATGACTACTTTCATAACATCTTCGTCTGTTTTAGCTTTAGCCATAACTACTTCAAAAGCTTCTTTCGGTGTCATTGCACCAGCGGTCATGGTCTGTGGTCCCTGGCCAAAGATTGCAGCATTAACTTGCTTGTATAGGTTTTGTGTAGGTCCTTCATATTGAGGCATGACAGAAGCTAAGTAGTCGTTAGCTGTGGTAAGCTTTTTCATTGCTGTTTCAAAAACAACCTTATCTACATCATCATCAATATTAACTAATCTATTAAAATCATTTTCCATAGCTAGACCAAGCTGTGTAATTCTTGCTGTTTCTTTTGCAGGAACAATTCCTTTACCTTCTACTTTAAAGTTAGCAGCAAAGTTTGAAAATAGTTCTTGTAAAGTACGAGCCT
>Ga0222716_10002546_pt1 | contig 14773 bp, 7 predicted proteins | sample C33_13DmetaG_FD_165044 | JGI IMG/M metagenome (GOLD analysis project Ga0222716, IMG submission 165044) | Estuarine water microbial communities from San Francisco Bay, California, United States - C33_13D | ecosystem: Environmental > Aquatic > Marine > Unclassified | place: USA: California... | reverse complement strand
ACGTGAGCGTTGGACACCCATACGGAAACGCAACATGGCGCAAGCCAATGTCAAGCGGACGACGCATCGCCATGGAACTTCGAATGGCTGCTGAGCAAGATCGTTTGCTCGAAGTCCTCACATGATGTGGCGAAGCGCAACCATCAGCGCGAGCAATCAAGACCTTGCTTCAAGGTAGTACGCAGCGTTGATTGCACCTGCGAACGCAACCCAAGCAATGTAGGGCCAGACCAACATCGAAGCTGTTGGTGCTGCTTTGTAAACACCAACTGCGTAGATGCTTGCGAACACGATCATGACCACAATCATGCCCAATGCGAGAAGGTACCGCTCAGCGTTGAACATCGAAGGCCATGCCAAATTGACGGCCAGTTGAATCAGAAAGAGAGCGATCAGCAATGTGGATTGCTCCACCTCATCACGAACGGCCAACATGGTGCTGAAGCTGACGGCCAAACAGGAGTACAACACGGCCCAAACCGGTCCAACAATCCATCCGGGAGGCTGGAAGAACGGTTCGTATGCAGAATCAAACGTCAATGCATTCACCTATGCGCCGATGTACGAACTCGGTTTTTTAATACCCTGTTCGAGGCGAGCACTCAGCCTTGGAAGGCTGGATAATATTGTTGAGTGTAGCCAAGTGCATCTGGAGCAGGGTAGCCTTGGGCAAGCAATCCTTCGTAGTAGGTTCGTGCTGGGTCAGCAGCCACAGGTGCGGGTTGCACAACAGGCTGTTGAGCCACTGGAGCAGCCTCAACCGCAGGAGCAGCATAACTGGCTGCTGGTTGTTGCGCTACTGGTTGCGCAGCGAAGTTAGGCATAGCAACGGCCGCAGCGACTGGCTGTGCACTGAAATCAGGCATGGCCATTCCACCAGCAGGTTGTCCGCCCATTGGCGGCATACCCGGAAGTCCACCTTGTGATTGATTCCAAGCTTTCTCTTCCTCGCTTTCACCGCGACCTCGCAAGAAGAACGCACCGCCGACGAGGGCTCCAATCAGAGCAATCGCACCGAGACCGTACACAAGTGAAGATACGCTCGAGAGTCCCTCTGCATCTACAGAGGCTTCCTTAATCCAGCGAGTCGGGTCTTCCACATAGGCATCAGCACCGTCTGCAACGGTCCAGTCGACGCTTGGATTTGAGTAGCCATCACCATCTTCATCATAGCATCCGATTCGGTCTTGCGTCGAGTTTCCTCGTCCGTTGATGCAAGCATCTGCACCATCTGCAACTGTCCACGTTGCATCAGGATCCGAATAGCCGTCACCATCGGTGTCAGCGCAACCAAGTCGGTCGATGGAGGAGGTATCACGAACGGTTGGGCAATCATCCGGTGTGACGCCGGTTGGGTTGTCACCATAGCCATCAAGGTCCTCATCGGACCATTGAGTCGGTTCATCAGGGAATGCATCGCCACCTTGCGCAGGCATCCAATTGATGTCAGGATCAGACCGGAGGTCACCATCGCTGTCGACGCATCCGTAGCGGTCAAAGGTCGATGTGCCAACTTGGTCAGGGCAAGCATCGGGTTCAACGCCACTCTGATTGTCACCAAATCCATCCCCATCTGCATCTGCGTGTTGCGTTGGTTCTTGCGGGAAGGCGTCCATCACGTCGTACCAGCCATCACCATCGGCATCTGGGCAGCCGACCATACCGGCTTGGAAGGAGGTGCCCGCTTGTGTTGGGCAGGCGTCTTGACCTTCTGCATCAGCGTTGTATTCGCCAGGCCATGTGGTGCTGCGATCGCCCCATGTATCGTTGGCCCAGTTATCGCCAAATCCATCTTCGTCAAAGTCGGACCACTGATATGGGTCGTTGGGGAATGCATCAGCGCCGTCTTCGGTCGACCAGAATCCATCTGCATCAGAGTAGCCATCTTCATCCGCATCAAAGCAACCTAAGCGATCAGCGGTCGATGTGCCTGCTTGACTGGGGCAATCATCGGGAGTGGTGCCTGCAGTGTTGTCACCAAAGCCATCGCCGTCAGCGTCTGCCCACTGTGTTGCGTCATTATCGAAGGCATCATCCAAGTCCGCCCAACCATCACCGTCAGCATCGGGGCAAGCGTTCTTGCCGCCAAGGGTCGAGTCGCCTGCTTGGTTTGGACAGTCATCGAAGGTGTCAGCCCAACTGTCGCCATCGGAATCGAGGCATCCTTGCGTGCCATTTAGTGAAGTGCCGAAGAGCGTCGGACAATCATCGTTGACGTCTTCAAAGCCATCTGCATCATCATCGGCGTCCTCATCGCTGTCACGGCATCCATCGCCGTCGATGTCATTGATGGCATCGGAAATCCATGTTGGGCGAGGTGGTGCATAACTTGTGTACGGACAGTTGTCATCAACATCGTCAATTTCGTCGTTGTCGTCGTCCGTGTCCTCGACATCGTCCTTGCAACCATCGTTGTCCCAGTCTGTGGAAGCTGCAGGGTTGGAAGTGTCTTGGCTGCTCGTCCAGTTGAACTGGCCGCCACGAGGGCAGAGATCGGGGAAGTTGTCGGTCAAGCCGTCGTTGTCATCATCAGAATCGCAAGCATCGCCTTGTGCATCACCATCGGTGTTGTCTTGGGTTGGGTTGGAATCGTTCGGGCAATTGTCTGCAAAGTCAGGCACACCATCGAAATCTGCGTCCTTCTTCGAACTCGGATCAATTGACCAAATCATTGTGTCCCAGTTCGATGCCGAGGTGAGGGAGAGCGTACCTTTGCTCATTGAGCCGCCACCAAGACCGCCGCCAACTGTGACAATATCTGATTCGTTGATGGCGAGGGAGTACAGCACTTCGAAAGCGGAACCCGAAGTTGTTTCAAGCCACTCCCAGGAACCACTCGCAGAAAGTGCGCCGACCACGCCGTCGTAGTTGCCACCAATCACACCTGAGTAGGATCCTGCTGTGTAGGTGTTTCCGATCGTTGTCACGATGAAGACTTCATCCATGGAATTGATAGCAATATCACCCACAGAATCGGTATCAGTGGTACCGCCAGTGGCAGCCCAACTTGTGCCAGAGAGGGTGTTGAATGGATTCTTCAACACAAAGGAGTCATGAGCACCTTGCGTAGCCGTAATCGACCAAGCACCGGATGGACCGGTACCTTGGAGGGTGCCATCATACAAACCGCCGAGGTAGAGATCACCGTTCATGCTGATTTCCATTGCCCCGACTTGTGTGTCTTGATTTGGGGTACCAAGACCAGTGAGGGTTTTGACAACCCCCGAGGAATCGTAGGTGACCAAGAATGTGTCACTGTTACCGGCTGGGATGTAGGAGTTTGTTCCGAAAATGAGGCTGCCAAAGGTGACCCCTGCAACGTAAATATCGCCTGTTGAGTCGACTTCAACGCCCTCAACAATTTGGTTCCCAACGCCACCGCCAGAGGATGCCCACTTGAGGATGCCCTGAACACCATCGATTTTCGCAAGGTACACTTCAGTGTCTGTCACATTGAACACAGAGCCACCGAAATCAGTTTCTCCTTGGTGCGTGCCTGTAACAATGACGTCACCGTTCTGATCGATTGTCACGGCAGCGGGTTCACTGAATTCTTGAGAATTGTTGACCACAGTTTGGAAGGTATGAGCCCAAAGCCACTGCCCACTTGGATCGGCCATAGCGACGAATGTATCGGCGGAGCCGCTTGCGATGGTGATGGTTCCAAATTCGATTGCGCCGGTGTATGTACCAGTCACAACAATTTCGCCACCCATGCCAACGGCAAGGTCTGCGAAGATGGAGATTCCACCATTTCCAACAGGATTGTGGTTCGCACCAATCACATACTGGTATTGCCCGGAACTGTCGACTGCGCCGACATAGAATTCACTGCTGTACGGACTTGTTGGTGCCAAGGTCTTGGTTCCAAAGGTGAGGGTTTGGGCATTGCTTGTGTTCCAGCTGCCGCCAAAGGCATAGAATCCCGGAGAATATTCCAAGGCTTCAGCAAATTCTGCTCCGCTGGTTGTACCTCCGCCAACAAGCATCGGGTTGGAGGTGCTTGCACCGGATTGAATGCGTTGGATTGGATTCAATTCAGTCAATTCAACGACTTCATCATTGTCTGCTTCGTAAGCAGGATTTGAGATCGGTGCAAGAAGAGAAATCAACATCAATACGATGATCGAAGTTGCAGCAGTTCGGAGCATGACGGTTGCCATGCTCTCTCCTTGAGCCTAAAGGCAATGAAGGCTTCCATTGGCTGACCAAGGGAGTGAAACACCCCAAGGGGCGTTCAACTTCACTCGAGGTTGGTTTCAAGGGTGAGCAAATCACTGTCACCAGCATCGATGATGCTGATGGTGGAAACCGAGAATGGCTTACCACAGGCGATGCCGAGTTCACGGTTGACCATCGATGCACGGAACTTGGTCACTTCTGGGTGACGGGCGTGCAGGTCATCGGTAAATTCGGTTGGACAGTTCGCAGCTAGAATGATCAGTTTTGCTTCACCACGTGCACAAGCGTCGAGCGCTTGGCGTTGGCCAAATCGTAGGTTTCCAGTTGCAATTGCGTTTTTCAGTTGTCGGCTTAGATCCATATTTTTTTCCTCCATACTCCACTTTGTTTCTCATGGTTGGACAATCACTCAGGGATGTAGTACAGTTCAACACTGCCGGTTCCCAAGGAAATTGGTTGACCGACGATGATGTTCTCTGCAACACCAGTGAGGTAATCTCGCTCACCGATGATACCTGCCTTGAGCAAGTGGTTCACGGTGACTTCGAACGCAGCACGGGCCAAGATACTGTGCTTGGTTCCCGATACACCGTGTCGACCGATTGCACGAACTTCACCTTCTGAAGTCATGACGTCGGCGACCATCAACAAGTGACGCACATCGACTTCAAGTCGGGCGCCATCAAGAGTGGCTTGCAGTTCGTTGATGATGGCTTGTCGAGCGGCCTCAATACCAAGGAAATCGTAGATTTCGATGATGTTGTTGGTGTAGGTACGGGTGCGGTCGATGGTTTCGATTTCGCTCACACGGGTGAGGTTGGAACCGATGGTCGAGAGATAATACTCGCCCGTCTTGTCATCAAGTTGCACGTTGGCTCGCTCAATGTTAGGGATTCCCTTGAGTCGCATGTCACGAATCTTCTCTTCGAGTTGAAGCAGCATGGTGTAGGATGGCGGGTTCTCGGCCAACTCAGCAAGATCTTCTTCGGAGTGAACACCCGGGATGAGCGTCAATGTTCCTGGGTTCTTTTCCTTGTCAGGTTGGACAAGGAGGCGTGTTGCACGCTCGAGCTTGTCCTTGACTTCCAAACCGGTCATGTTCTTTTGCTTGAGGTTGCCCTTGTTGAGTTTGAGAACCAAACGGCGCTGTGCGACGTCAGTCTCGAGGGTTGCGATGTTGACCGTGGTGGTCACTTCGATGGCCGCTGCGAGTTTCTGAGCCTCTTTGGCGTCGTGCTTCTTTTCACCCAACAAGCAAATGGTCATGGTTGGCGTGTTTGGCACCTTTCTGGCGTCGACAATCTCGATAATACGAGGCAAACCTTGAGTTACGTTGACCGTTGCAACACCCGCATAGTGGAACGTACGCATGGTCATCTGTGTACCTGGTTCACCAATGGATTGTGCAGTGATAATACCGGCTGCTTCGTAAGGATCGATGCTTGCCTTGTCTAGAGCGACAACGGCTTCTTCGACGACCTTCTTTGCTTGAGGCTTGGTCAACTTATTCTTTCCACGAGCGTGGATGGCCACAGTAAGGTCGTGGTAGATTCTGTTGGTAAATCGAGTTGATCCGTTCGTTTCGACAGCTGCTTGGAGGGCCTTGAAGACAGGGTCTTCAGCCAACTCGTCCACATAGGTTGCGAGTTTTTGCTCTCCATCGTATGTGTCCATGTCTGCAGTGGTCTTTGCACGGGACAAACGGCCAGTGCGTCGCTTGAGACGAACTGAGGTTGTTGGTCCAGTGTTTTCACTGTTGGAGTCGCCGCCTTTCTTAGAAGCAGAGTCAATGGTTGCTTTGATGGTTGCAGCAGTTTCGGAGTCGGTTTCACACAGTTGTGCGATTTCGCCAGCAGCGAGGATCTTGACATCGTCCCACTTTTTGTCATCAGCAAGGGTGTGAGCATAGTTTTCTGCAATGCCCAAATCCATGAGCTTCTTCTTGGTTGCACTCTTTACGACCATCAGTTTTCACCTCCGTCAGTTTCGCCATGTTCAAGATCATCGGCGTCGATTCGAGCCATTGGTTCGTAGGAGTCACGAACGTCGACCGTTGCGCCTTCAGTTCCAAGAGCCTCATCGACGATGACGTCGATGTTGAACGGAGAACCGTGCACACCACGGGACGGGTCAATACCGTCTTCACCGTAGCTGAATTGAATGATCCGGTTTGCAGTGTTTCGAACCGACAACATGTTGTCATCGTACACCTTCAAATCGTCCATTGCGTTGATCAGCCGGCGTTGCATGTATCCGGACTTTGCAGTACGGACAGCAGTATCGACCAGGGATTCACGGCCTGAAACAGAGAGCATAAAGAACTCTGTTGGCTCGAGTCCACGCTTGAATGAACTGGAGATGAAACCACGGTCTGCGGCTTCACGTCCACCACGGCGGAAGTGAGGCAGGACACGTTCGTTGTATCCACGCTCAAGACGCTTTCCACGAACCTTTGCTTGTCCAATGGAACCAGCCATCATGTTCAGGTTGTCCATGGAACCACGGGCTCCAGAGATTGCCATGTTGACCGCTGCGTTGGTAGAACCGGACTTTGCGAGTTCATCCTTTGCGATGTCACCAGCTTCTTGCTTACCTTGGTCGAGGAGGACCATGATGTCTTCTTCGAGGGTTTCACGAGCGGTTCGACCAGGACGGGATTCGTAGCCACGGCCTTCTTTTCCGAACTTGTCGAGCGCAGCCCGAACAGCCACACCAGCATCGACGTTTGCCTTGATAATTGCCTCAAGCGCTTCTGTGCTGAGATCTTCGTCGTCAATACCGGTGGTAAATCCGAGCGAGGTACATGCTGCAATCGAGAGTCGAGTGAACTCATCGAGGAAACGAGCGCCTTCTTCAGGACCGTTGGTTTGAACGATGGCGTCGAGGAGACGACCGTCTTCTGCACCAATGGCACGCTTGTCGAGGGTTCCTTCGACCTTACCGTTCTTGACGACGACTTCGTCGTTCGATCGGCTTCGGAATCGCAGGTGGATGTTGTCAGGGATGATCAGCGAGATGATGTCTTGGCCACGGAAGCATTCCTTTCCATTTGCGTCCTTGACAATCTCTGGCAATTCGCCTTCCCAGTTGATGCTACCGAGCATTTCCAATCCATGCCGTCGGTTGATAAGAGTACCAGGACGGCTCAAGAGGTAAGCACCGGAGATGTGGTCGTGGATTCCACCAATCACCGCACCGCCGTAGCGAGGGGTGAGGATGTGTTCTTGGACACGCATCAAAATCTTAGCTTCAGCACGTGCTTCTTCTGATTGAATCACGTGGAGGTTCATTTCGTCACCGTCAAAGTCAGCGTTGTACGGGGTACAAACTGCAAGGTTAAACCGGAAGGTGTGACCCTGCATAACACGAACTTCGTGGACCATCATGGACATGCGGTGCAACGAAGGTTGTCGGTTGAAGATAGCAACGTCACCATCGATCAAGTGTCGCTCAACGAGCAAACCTGGCTTCGGGTTTCCATTTCGGTCAATGGTCGAAAGTCGGTCTTCGACACGCGTGGTGTCGCCCCACTCATCGGCTGGGCTGCCACAGTGTGGGCAGCTAACCTTGAGGTGTTCTGGGAGTGGTTCTGGGTGAGCCTTGTCGGCTTGTGCCAAATCCCACATCCATCGGTAGTGGAGCTTTGCGCCACCGTCATCTTCAGGAAGGCGATGACCGTCAAGGGTTTCGCCACGAAGGTTTGCGAGGGTTGCGTGATCGTCCACAATGTACGATGTTTCGGTGGTACCATCGGTTGCGATGGAAATCTGAGGCTTAATGACCAAACCAGGGAGGAAGTTTGGTGCAGGCAACACAGAGTGGATGTCGAGGCGACCAGTCGTCTCGTCGTTACACTCAGGGTTGTGGCATCGGAATCCAGCGTTGATCAATCGGCTTCGCTGATTGATACGGACACGTCGGCCGTCACCGCGGATGATGTAGTTCACACCAGGGTGAACATCAGGACCACGGAGGATCATTTGGCGCATTTGCTCTCGGTTTCGAGAGGTCACACGGATCGGGACGGTCAGTTCCTTTGCAATCTTGGTTGGCACACCAACTTCGTTCACGCCGAGGTATGGATCTGGGGAGATGACAGACCGAGCACAGAAGTTGACACGCTTACCGGACAAGTTGCTACGGAATCGTCCTTCCTTCCCCTTGAGTCGCTGAGTGAGCGTCTTGAGGGTTCGGCCGGAGCGGTGGCGTGCAGGTGGGATGCCTGAGGTTTGGTTGTCAAAGTAGGTTGTCACGTGGTATTGCAACAGTTCCCAAAGGTCTTCAACAATCAATTGAGGGGCACCAGAGTCACGGTTTTCACGGAGACGTTGGTTGATTCGCAGAACGTCGACGAGCTTGTGAGTCAAGTCGTCTTCCGAGCGGTCACCGCTGTCGAGGGTAATCGACGGACGAACGGTGATCGGAGGCACTGGAAGCACCTTCAATACAATCCATTCAGGTCGGTTTTGCTTGTCCATTCCGATGAAAATGAGGTGTTCGGATGGGATGCCGCTCAACCATTCACGGACGTCACGAGGGTTGAGCTTGCGCCATCCTTCGTCCTTACCGCTTTGGCCCTTTGCTTCCTTCTTTTCCTTGAAGGTCGTAGGCTTGTCGAGTGCAATCTTACCTTGTGCTTCACCACAGTGCATACAGACACCACGGCTTGAGTGAGTGGTGACCTTTTCGACTTCCTTGATGATCTTCGAGAATTCAGTGGAACCGACACCGTGCTTGATACGAATATCGTTGATACGGGTTCGGAAGTAATCTTGCTCAGAGAGTTCGGGGTTCGATGGGTGGGAACCGCTTTCCTTGTGGAGCAAAATCTCACTGCACTTGCTGCATGTTGCTTTGAGTGCCGTCTTGATGAGGTTCACGAAACCAATGTGCATGACTGGAAGTTCGAGTTGAATGTGACCGAAGTGGCCAGGGGATTCGTCGTACTTGCAGTTGTCTGTTGGGCAAACCAATCCAGGTTCGATAACACCCATGTGAGGGTCCATCAATCCTTGGCGGTACGCATGACCGTCGTCCTTGTAGGTGTCTGCTGTCTTTACTTCAACAGCGGACATCTTGCGGATTTCAATTGGGTCCATCAGGCCGAAGCGAATCTGTGCGATACGCTTTGGAATCATTGTGTTTTTTTGGCTCATCGTCGGTCCTCCAGTTCGAGTCTCATGGCAACACCTAAACTCTTCATCTCATCCAAGAGCAGCTTGAATGCGTACGAGGTTTGCACCTTGTACACTTCAGCGCCGTCACCATGGATAGGGCTGACGTAGGTTCTTCGCTTTGGATCGTACCAAGCGATGTGTCCAGATTGAGCGCATACATACATGTCAATACCATCGGACTCGTCCAAGAGACGGTCCTTGATGACCATTGAAGCACCGTGAGCGATGAGGCAGTCACGTTCCATTTCACCGAATCGTAGACCACCTTGTCGTGCACGACCTTCGGTCGGTTGACGGGTGAGGATTTGAACACGGCCACGGGAACGGGCGTGAATCTTCGAAGACACCAAGTGGTGCAGTCGTTGGTAGTAAATGCAACCAACGAAGATGTCAGCTGGATAGACTTCACCGGTTTCACCGTTGATCATGGTTTCTCGGCCGCTGTGAGCCAATCCGTTTCGGACGAGGCCGTCACGAAGGCTGCCTTCCTTTTCTCCACGGAATGCAGTACCGTCGATTCGGCGTCCTTCGAGAGAACCAACCTTGCCACCAATCATTTCCAAGACGTGAGCCACGGTCATTCTTGATGGAATAGCGTGAGGGTTGATGATGAGGTCAGGCACGATACCATCAGCGGTGAACGGCATGTCTTCAGGATCAACAAGGCGTCCAATGACACCCTTTTGTCCGTGCCGAGATGCAAACTTGTCTCCAACTTCTGGAATCTTGTGGCTTCGAACCATGACACGAACCAAGCGGCCAGAGTCGAGCGACTCTGTCACGTAGACGTTGTCGACCCATCCTCGCTCGCCGTGGCGAACAAGCATGGAAGATTCACGTCGTTCTTGAGCGAGCAAGAACGCACCGCCAGCGGATTCTTCGAGGAACCGAGGTGGGCTGGTCTTACCGACCAAGACTTCGCCACCAACGAGTTCCTTCTCAGGCAATGGCAAACCATCTGCTTCGAGGTGTCGGTAGGCTTCTTCTGGCTTGAGTCCCTTCACTTCTTGGAGGGAGCTGCCTGGCTTTTCGATTTCTTCGACTTGACCACCAGGGAACCTTCGGCGTTCTGCGTTGTAGGTTCGGTTGAAGGTGGAGCGACCGAGACCGAGGTTGACTGAACCACGGTTCATGATGACTGCGTCTTGCATGTTGTAGCCGTGCAACGACATGATGGCGACGATGAAGTTCTGTCCACCTGGGCGCTCATCGAAGTGCGTCGTCTCCATTGCGTTGGTCCGAGTGATCGAACGGTGCGGGTAGTGGAGGATGTGAGCACGTGTGTCAGGTCGCATTCGGTAGTTTGCGCTTGGGAGACCCAAGGATTGCTTGACCATTGCTGTTCCACCAGTAACACGAGGTGTTGAGTTGTGTTCAGGGTATGGAATCAAGGCCGCACAGACACCGAGAACGAGTTGTGGGTCAATTTCACAGTGGGTGTGTTCTTCTGTGTAAAGCAAGTCAACCTTGATGTCGGCAATTTCCCACTCGCCATTAGGCATGCGGACACGAGCCTTGAGGTTCGCTTGAGTTGCACCTGGTTCACCGAGGTTGGTCCACTCGACGTTTTCGTTGGTAAGGGGTCGTCCAGCGAGCGGGCCGCTTTGGACAGTCTCTGGTAGGACGAACGGTCGAGGAGTGATGAGCAAGTCTTCTTCTTCTTCAGCATCGACCCATTCGACGATGCCTTCGTTGACGAGTTGCTTGAAGGTCATTTCACCAGCACGGAGCGCTTGCAAGTTTTCATTGGTCAAGCGTGGCGCACCGTCGTAAAGAATCAACAACGGTCGTAGAATACGTCCTTTGTCAGTGTTGATGAAGATATCCTTGTTCTCACGGTCGTATCGGATTGAAACTTCCGCAGGGATGGTTCCACGTCGGCGAGCGGACTTGAAGTGGCGAACCAAGTTCTTTCCGTTCTTGTGAATACCGTAAATGTCACCGTTGACGTGAACACGGTCACCCGAGGTCCAGTCGTCTGGTTCGAAGACATCCAATTCATCGAGTTGTTGTCGAACTTCGATTTCGCTGATGTGTTCGGAGATGTCGATCATTTGTGCTGCGTTCTTCACAAGACCACAGTTCTGACCTTCAGGGGTCTCGTTCGGGCACAAGCGGCCCCACTGTGTCGGGTGCAGGTCACGTGCTTCGAAGTGAGGTTGACTTCGAACAAGCGGCGAGGTAACACGGCGCATGTGCGACAGGGATGCAAGGTAGGTGGTTCGGTCGAGCAATTGGCTCACACCAGATCGGCCACCGACCCAGTTACCTGTTGCGAGTGCGTGCATAATCTTGGAAGTCAAGACGTCAGGTCGCAAGCAGGAGGTGATTTTCAGCTCTCGCTTGCGGTTGTGGTGACGCTCGAGTTGGTACTTCAGGTCACGAGCAAGTTGTCCAGAGGACACACGGAACAAATCTTCGACGAGGTCACCAGCGAGGCGAACACGCTTGTTTGCGTAGTGGTCCTTGTCGTTTGGCTCACGGTTGGTGAGGGCCATTTCAAGGACTTGGCGGACAATTCGGCCAAGGAAGATAGCCTTCTTCTTTCGAGCGCCAGGTTGGTCGCCCAAGTGAGGAAGGAGTTCACGATCGAGCAGTTGGTTGACTCGTTGCTCTCGGTATTCACGTTGTTGACCGGCTGCGAATTTCTTCTGCAACCATTCGTGAGCTTCGGTCATGGATTGAACCGAGTACTCTTCGTTGTCGTTGACTTCGTTGAGGTTTGCCACGATGTACTTGAACGTCTCAGTTGGTCCAGCAATAGCCTGGAACACTTCTTGGTCGTTCTCGATACCAAGTGCACGCATGAGGAGAACCACGGGGATAGCGGTTGTTCCAGCGGTGCTGATCTTGACCATGAGCATACCGTCACGTCGCTTCTCAACGTTGAGTGGCTTGCGCATACCGTCTTTCTGGGAGAAAATCTTAGCAACTTCGGTTCGCTTTGCGTATCGCTTGTTGATTTCAACAGTGACACGGTTTGGTGCGAGGTCTTCCATTGAGATGAGGACACGCTCGGTACCGTTGATGATGAAATAGCCTCCAGGGTCAAGTGGGTCTTCGCCCTTCTTGCGTAGAAGATTGTCCCACAATGCGGAGTCTTCGGTGGAGGTGGTTGGGTAGAGTTGTCGGTCGCCTGCAATGTGCCCAGCGTGCAAGTTGCATCGCTTCGAACGGACCATAATTGGCATGCTACCGACTTGCACACCCTCTTCCTTTGGCGAGCGGATGCCGTTTCGGAAGATTTGGAAGTCGATGGTGACAGGTGACATGTAGGTCAACTTTCGCAAACGGCATTCCATAGGGGTGGATGGGTGTTCAGCACCGTTTGCTTCACGGATGGTTGGTTCGCCAAGTTGGATGTTCTTGAGGCGAATGGTGATGTCTTGGTCGACGACGTCGAGCTTGATGAAGCCGCCATCATCGTCGTCGATTTCCTCATCGGTTCCGACTCGGATGTTTCGGATGATCTTCTCCATTCGAGAGAGACTGTTATCGCCGGATGGAATGCAATCGTCATACGATGCAAGTTGGTGGTTGACAAGGCTGCGTTCTTTGAAAAATGATTGAATAATTTCCTGCATGATAATCCCTCCTCAGTTACCCTCCACAATCAAGCGGTAGGCTACGGATCGTCCGGCCGACGGGGATCGGCGAACGACTTTCAACACACGGTCTGCGATCCAACCGGCGGCGAGGGGTTTGTGTTCTGGGTCTGCAGCAAGACGAGCGTTGTCTGCTGATTCTTCTGTTTCCTTGATGACCTGAACCACTGGGTCGGTGATCAGAATCTTTGGGAGGAGTTCCTTAGCGAGGCGGTCTTCACCGGTCTCTTCGTCAGGTTGAACCATCTGCCAAGGAGCGAGTTCCTTGCTTTCGACTTCAAACTGCTCTTCTTCAGAGATGTTCGCTGCGCCAACCAATTCCTGGTGGGGGACCAGTTCGTGGTTAAGTGCGTTGAAACGGAGGGTGATTTCCGGGCGGTCGAAGTCGTCAATAGCCTTCGAACGGATGGTGATTTTCTTGCTCTTCTTCGCTGCACGTCGGCGAGATCCTTGCTCAGCGATGATGGCCATTGTGCTAACGAATTGTTCGGAATCCTTGGATTCACCGAGGGTCGAAGCAATTTCGTCCGAGGACATGGCCTTGATATCGGTCATGTTTCGATCGGTAGCGAGTTTGTGTGCAAATTCCTCGGAGACGCCGAGTTCCATGAGTCGCTTCTTCGTTGCGCTTTTTACTACCATCCAAATTCCCCGCTCAGCCCTGCACTACGAGGCCAGTAGCTCAGTCAGGCGGGCCTGACGGGGTTCGAACCCGCGACCATCGGATTAAAAGTCCGACGCTCTACCTGACTGAGCTACAGGCCCAATATTGCACCTTGGGCTTTCTGCCCGACTTACCAACTGTTGATATAGGTTGCGGCGGCGTCCATTCGGCAGAAAATCGAGCACAGTCAGTGGATTAAGACGGAATTACACCTCGTAAAAACCTCGCACATGGTCGGGGTTGCACGGTTTTACTCAAGCGGATATCAATATAGCCTCCGTGCATCTCGGAGAAATTGGGGCAAGGCATGAAGGATGGCATCTTCGATTTGAGCGACTCCGAGGCCGAAATTTCTCGGCTCGAGCGCCCGGCTTCCACGCGAAGTTGGACCACACCAGATGGTGCCATTTTGGAACTTCTTGTTCCAGCCACCGTTTACCCACCTCGAGAGGACACAGACCTGTTATGTCGGGCGCTTCGCTCAATCGGGCCAGGCAAAGGAAAGCGCCTCCTTGAAATCGGGTGTGGATCTGGCGCAGCCTCGTTGTACGCTTCGAGCCTTGGATACAACACCCGGGCGTGCGACATCAATCCTTACGCCGTTGCTGCAACCCGCAAGAACGCTGCTACATGGGGGTTCAGCATCGAAACTCACGAAGGTGGCCCGGGCCCATTTGCTGATGGCGAGGTCGCACAATGGGCCGGCAGTTCACCTCACGACATGATCATCTGGAACCTCCCCTACCTCTCCCATGAGGCTGCCCAAGGGGACGTGCTTGGACCACTGGAGGAAGCTGCGTTATTGGATACCGATCAAATCGGCCTAGTTTCGAGGCTCATGCGGCAAGTAAGGGAAAACCAACTCCTTGCTAAGAATGGCTTAATGTTGCTCCTTGTGAGCGGTAATGAGCGCGGGGTTGAAACGGAAAGCAAAGCGAATGGAAATGGCTTCGCTGCACGCTGTGTCGCAACCCACACTTTCGAAGATGGCGAAGAACTTCGAGTGGTTGCAGTTTGGCACCCCTATGCTCAAGCGGCCGTCCATGCGTTTGAATCAATTGATTCCACCAATCGTTTGGCGCTCGAAGAAGGAACCACTGAAGGTGATTTCTTTTCTGCCAAACAGCAGACTGCTGGTCGTGGCC
>Ga0222716_10002542_pt1 | contig 14784 bp, 11 predicted proteins | sample C33_13DmetaG_FD_165044 | JGI IMG/M metagenome (GOLD analysis project Ga0222716, IMG submission 165044) | Estuarine water microbial communities from San Francisco Bay, California, United States - C33_13D | ecosystem: Environmental > Aquatic > Marine > Unclassified | place: USA: California... | reverse complement strand
ACATTGCCCTAGCACCGCCGCAAGCCTCCCTGCCCCTTCATCTCCGATCCTGTTGTTGCGAAGATCCAGATGAGCAAGTGATGGACATTGCCCTAGCACCGCCGCAAGCCTGCCCACCCCTTCATCTCCGATCCCGTTCCCGCCAAGATTTAGATGAGCAAGAAATGGACATCTTGGTAAGTATTCTGATAGCATTTGACAACCCTTATTTCGAATAATCACATCTTTCAGATTCAAATGCACGATGTTATACGAGTTTACAAACACCTCAAGGTTCGTAAAAATTTCCCGAATACCATGTACAGGTTTCGCCTCCACGCGTACACTTTGTCGTTTACTCATCAATGCATTTCTCAAGGTACCCGACACTTGATTCATCATCACTTTTCTGCCATCTGGAATGATGTGATCCGCGAGATCGCCTTGTAGAATATCTGCCAGTTTCACAGTTTCTTCCATGTTTGAGGATGAGATTATTCGCTACTCATATACGCTGTGTAATGCTATCTACCAATATAAAAAAAAACTTTACAGCGTGACTGCATGGCCGAAGACATTTCAGTTTCTTGAAATCCGATCCCGTTCTCACGGAGATCTAGATGAGTAAGTGAAAATTTGGCCACAGTACCGCCGCAAGCCTCCCAACGCCTTCAGGTCCAATCCTGTTGTCGCTAAGATTCAGATGAGCAAGTGATGAACATTGCCCAAGCACCGCCGCAAGCCTCCCCGCCCCTTCAGCTCCGATCCTGTTTCGGTCAAGATCCAGATGAGCAAGTGATGCACATTGCCCTAGCACCGCCGCAAGCCTGCCCACCCCTTCATCTCCGATCTGGTTCCAGCCGAGATTTAGATGCGCAAGTGATGGACATTGCCCTAGCACCGCCGCAAGTCTCCCCGCCCCTTCATCTCCGATCTTGTTCCCGCAAAGATCGAGACGAGCAAGTGATGCACATCGTGGTAGCACCGCCGCAAGCCTCTCCGCCCCTTCAGCTCCCATCCCGTTCCCGGTAAGATCCAGATGAACAAGTGATGCACAGTGCCCTAGCACCGCCGCGAGCCTCCCCGCTCCTTCAGCTCCGATCATGTTCCCGCTAAGATCCAGATGTGCAAGTGATGCACATTGCCCCAGCACCGCCGCAAGCCTTCCCGCCCCTTGAGCTCTGATCCAGTTGCAGGAAAGATTTAGATAAGCAAGTGATGGACACTGCTCCAGCACCGCCGCAAGCCTGTCCACCCCATGACTTCCGAGCCCGTTCCCGCTAAGATTCAGATAAGCGAGTGATGCACATTGCCATAACACCGCTGCAAGCCTCCCCGCCCCTTCATTTCCGATCCTGTTCCAGCCAAGATCCAGATGAGCAAGTGATGCGCATTGCCCAAGCACCGCCGCAAGCCTCCCCACCCCTTCATCTCCGATCCAGTTCCCTGAAAGGTCCAGATGAGCAAGTGATGGACATTGCCCAAGCACCGCCGCAAGCCTCCCCGCCCCTTCATCTCCTATCTGGTTGTGGGAAATATTAAGATGAGCAAGTGATGCACATTGCCCTAGCACCGCCGCAAGCCTCCCTGCCCCTTCATCTCCGATCCTGTTGTTGCGAAGATCCAGATGAGCAAGTGATGGACATTGCCCTAGCACCGCCGCAAGCCTCCCGACCCCTTCATGTCCGATCCCGTTCCAGTCAAGATTTAGATGAGCAAGAAATGGACATCTTGGTAAGTATTCTGATAGCATTTGACAACCCTCATTTCGAATAATCACATCTTTCAGATTCAAATGCACGATGTTATACGAGTTTACAAACACCTCAAGGTTCGTAAAAATTTCCCGAATACCATGTACAGGTTTCGCCTCCACGCGTATACTTTGTCGTTTACTCATCGATGCATTTCTCAAGGTACCCGACACTTGATTCATCATCACTTTTCTGCCATCTGGAATGATGTGATCCGCGAGATCGCCTTGCAGAATATCTGCCAGTTTCACAGTGTCTTCCATGTTTGAGGATGAGATTATTGGCTACTCATATACGCTGTGTAATGCTATCTACCAATCTAAAAAAAAACTTTACAGCGTGACTGCATGGCCGAAGACATTTCAGTTTCTTGAAATCCCATTCCCTTCTCACGGAGATCTAGATGAGTAAGTGAAAATTTGGCCACAGTACCGCCGCAAGCATCCCCGCCCCTTCAGCTCCGATCTCGTTCCCGTAAAGGTCCAGATGAGCAAGTGATGCACATTGCCCGAGCACCGCCGCAAGCCTCCCCGCCCCTTCAGCTCCGATCAGGTTCCAGCTAAGATTTAGATGAGCAAGTGATGGACATTGCCCTAGCACCGCCGCAAGCCTGCCCACCCCTTCATCTCCGATCCCGTTCCCGCCAAGATCCAGATGTGCAAGTGATGCACATTGTCCTAGACCCGCCGCAAGCCTCCCCACCGCTACATCTCCGATCCAGTTGTAGGCAAGATGCAGATGAGAAAGTGATGCACACTGCCTTAGCACAGCCGCAAGAATTTCCGCCCCTTGAGCTCCGATCTTGTTCCCTGAAAGATCCAGATGAGCAAGTGATGCACATTGCCCAAGCACCGCCGCAAGCCTCCCCACCACTTCATCTCCGATCCCGTTCCAGCCAAGATTTAGATGAGCAAGTGATGGACATTGCCCTAGCACCGCCGCAAGTCTCCCCGCCCCTTCAGCTCCGATCTCGATCGCACTCAGACCCAGATGAGCAAGTGATGGACATTGCCCTAGCACAGCCGCAAGCCTCCCCACCCCTTCATCAGAGATCATGTTTCTGCCAAGCTCCAGATGAGCAAGTGATGCACATTGCCCAAGCACCGCCGCAAGCCTCCCCGCCCCTTCATCTCCGATCTCGTTCCCGCCAAGATCCAGATGAGCAAGTGATGCACATTGCCCAAGCACCGCCGCAAGACTCCCCACCCCTTCATCTCCGATCCAGTTGCGGGAAATATTAAGATGAGCAAGTGATGGACATCGCCCTAGCACCGCCGCAAGCCTCCCCACCCCTTCATCTCCGATCTCGTTCCAGGCAAGATTTAGATGAGCAAGAAATGGACATCTTGGTAAGTATTCTGATAGCATTTGACAACCCTCATTTCGAATAACCACATCTTCCAGATTCAAATGCACGATGTTATACGAGTTTATAAACACCTCAAGGTTCGTAAAAATTTCCCGAATACCACGTACTCGTCTCGCCTGCACGCGTATACTTTGTCGTTTACTCATCAATGCATTTCTCAAGGTACCCGACACTTGATTCATCATCACTTTTCTGCCATCTTGAATGATGTGATCCGCGAGATCGCCTTGCAGAATTTTCGCCAGTGTCAGTTTTTCTTCCATGTTTGAGGTTGGAATCATTTGCTGTGCGAGTTCCGATGTGAGCAACTCACCAAGTCTGCTCATCGTGGATAAGTTTTTGTTCGCCTATTTCGTTGTCTTATATATATTTTCATCCATCTCCATATGTAGGTTATCATCAACACTCGTATTCTTCACTCACATGTCGTCTCCAAAGTATGAGAGTTGCGCGGTTGCCAGCAATTCGCCCAAGTGACTTTGCGCCCGTCTCATGTTGGACGTGGCCAAAATGAATACATATACCATAAATAGTAACCAAAGATGCATGTCTTAAAATGTTTACACGGCGTCGACTGAAAGTGTGAACATTCGGCCTTTAAATTCTACGCTTTATTTTTATTTCAAAAATACAACTTACACATAGCACCCAAAATAACTGCATCACAGTCCCCGAGCAAATCAATTTTCATAATACGTCTTCACGCGTGAATCTGGTTTTGGTACTTCTGCAAAACCTTCTGCTTCTCCGCCTTGTATTCATCTTCATCTACAAGTCCTGCATCAAACAAATCCTTGAGTGCTTCCATCTCTTTGCGCCTGGAAAAGGGGGGAGGGGGATGCTACGAGGTTTTAGCAAAACAAATGGTTAGTTGATGTTCATTATGTCCCTTATCATATCGACGCCAAGAATGGTTACTGGAGCGTTTGCGCCCAAACGGTCATGAAGGGCCATTGCAAGCGCCTGCCGTCGTTCTTCCATTCTTTTGGTTTGGATCAACCTTGAAATGTTATGAGCGTCGGAAGCATCTTCGTGCGCTTCAAACACAAAGTCACCACCACGATTCTTGAGATTTTCCCATTCATCTGGCCATGTTCTGGTTTTGCGTCTGACGTACATTTGTAACCCGTAATCAAAAAGCAAAGAAAAGGCACTGAGGTCGACTGATGGACGAAATTTTGTTTTGATATTGATGTCCAGTAATCCAAATAAGGACTCGCCACTGTTGCTGGTGAAATTCGGGTCTGCACCGGCATCAAGAAGAAGCCGGGTTTTTTCCGTTTGCTGCAACAGCACACTTACATACAAAGGCGTAACTGTACACATGCGCGATAGACACAACCACCCAGAAAAATCAGTTCGAAGCGGAGGGTTATAGTCACGCATCGTAGGAGCCGCAGATGCGCGAGTGGCCGTTTGATTGGGATTTGCACCAAAATTCAATAGAAATTGGACCTGCTCTACGTCAAGGTCACCAACTGCATAGAACAGTGCATTTGAGTTTATGATTCCCTCTCTGAGTTCACAGATGCAATCTGGCGGCCAGTGGCCATAAGATGAAGAGTATGTATTTGGTGCATTGATATCGAATCCAGCGTTTAACAACACTTCACACACATCGTACCTGCGAAATTCCAGAGCCATATCCAAATAGGACAAGTCGTTTACTAAACTATGTACGTTGGCACCATGTGCAAGCATTGCATGGATCACCGAGATGTCGCCGCCTCGTTTGATTGCCAGACACATCGGTGTGTAGCCCTGAAGATTTTCCAAATTTACATCAACACCTGCATGGATCAGAGCAAGTGCAATTGATGTAGTTGAAGCAGTCCCCCAAAAATCAAGACATTCATGGAGAAGAAAATTTGGCCTCCACACCTGGTCACTCTCAACCTTCCATGTGCTAATTTCTTTGATCGGGTGGTGCTGCAGCATAAACTGAAGGCTCTTCTGGAAATCTTCCACATCCGCGTCATCCACACGAACAGAACTCAGAATATTTTCTTTGTGCTCTGTATATTCCATTTCCAGTGTTATTTTCCACACTTATATATGCGGATTGTAAGTACCGATGGATGGGCACTGAGTTATTTTCGAAGCAGTAGTTGGAGATCATATAGTTATGGAAAACGATAAGGGGTGGGGTGGTTAGTTGCTGTTCATAAACGCTATGTCCCTTATCATATCGACGCCAAGTTCTCTTAGTGGAGCGTTTGCGCCCAAACGGGTATGAAGGGCCATAGTAAGCGCCAGGCGCCGTTCTTCATTTATTTTCTTTTGGATTAACTTTGAAATGTTATGAGCGTCGTAAGTATCTTCGTGCGCTTCAAACACAAGGTCACCGCCACGATTATAGTAGTTTTCCAGTGCATTTTTATACGTTTTGCGTATGACAGACATTTGTAGCCCGTAATCAAAAAGCAAAGAAAACGCACTGACGTCTACTGAAGGACGAAATTTTGTTTTGATGTTGAGGTCGAGTAAACCAAATAAGGACTCGCCACTGTTGCTGATGAAATTCGGGTCTGCTCCGGCATCAAGAAGAAGCCGGGTTGTTTCCGTTTTCTGCAATAGCACACTCAGATACAAGGGCGTAACTGTACACGTGCGCGCAATAAGGCTCCACATATAAAAATCATCTCGATGGGGACGTGCAGTGACATAGGGACATGCAGGGTCATACATACGAATGGCCGTTTCATTGGGATTTGCACCAGAATTCAACACAAATTGCACCACTTCTGGGTCGTGTTTATAAACTGCATAGAACAGTGCATTTGAGTCTACCAGTGCCTCCGAGATATCTTCGATAGAATCTAAGAGATTTCGGCCATAAGGGACGCCAAATGTATTCGGTGCATTAATATTGAAGCCAGCGTTTAACAAAAGTGTGCAAACATCATACCTGCGCAATTCCAGAGCCATATCGAAATACGAAAGGTCGAGTACTAAATTATGTACGTTGGCACCATGTGCCACCATTTCATTGATTACTGAGATGTCGCCGCCTCGTTTGATTGCAAGGGCCATCGGTGTATTGCCGTGAAGATTTTCCAAATTTACATCAATACCTGCACGGATGAGACAAAGTGCAATCGATGTAGTTGAAGTATTGATTCGATGTGAAAGACATGCATGTAAAAGAAAATCTTGCGTGTACACCTCCTCATCCCCAACCTTCCATCTGCTAATTTCTTTGATCGTATGGTGCTGCAGCATAGACTGAAGGCTCTCGTGGAAATCTTCTGCATCCGCGTTATTTACACTAACAGAACGCAGAACATTTTCTTTGTGATCTTTATATTCCATTTGCGATGTTATTTTATACGTTTATATATGTGGATTGTAAGTACCAATGGGAAATTTGCAACGCAAAGAGGCGGGCAGCGAAATTGAATGGTTTATTGGAATAGAATAAAATTGTAATGTGCGTGGTTTGCCATGCATGTGGTCTGATTTGCCAAGATTGGAAAACGAAAGTTGGCATACAGATTGTTTGAATCATATTTATTGCACGGTATCGTTGCCAACTCAGCAGAAAATTTTCATGACCCCATTCACGTGTGCTCTACACAAGGGACAGTGTTTGAGACCCAGACTACACCCCTGGCAAGCGCAGCGATGACCGCACGGCATCATTGCCATGACTGACTGCGCGCTCAAGCATACTACGCACTCCGCATTTCGAGCCGTCAGAGTTTCCAGCTCATTTTTGAGCTCGAGATGCGTACGACCCAGCTCGGCGTATTTCTCTGCTTCTGTCTCCAACCTCTTGTTATGCACCTCATCCACGACGAGCAGAAATCTTTCAGCCTTGTGCTCTTGGCGCTGCAAAATTTTTCTGCACTCGGCTTGCTGAATGCGAAGCTTTTCCTCATAGTATTGCTTTTGTGCTTCCAGAGCGCCATCGTGTTTCTGCTTCTGTAGCGCCAATTGTTCATCCACTTGCGCTTGAAAGCAGTTAACGTCAGTATTGCGCCGTAGCTCCTGCGTCAGCTTTTGTACCATATCAGCACCGCTCATCAAAAGCTCACACCTCTCTTGGTTGTAGTCATGCGCAACCTCAAGCTTCTCAATGTGGGCAATCTGCTTACGTGTATGCGCATGGATAACTTGACAGGCCTCTTGCTCCGATTGCATAGCCGCGATCAAGAGCTTGAGTTCTTGTTTCATAAGGTTTTCGTTGATTCGATACCTCGTATTCTCCTTCATGAGTTCAATGTTGAAAGACACGATGGTAGTACGATATTCACTCATAGCTTCATATTTCGCCTCGTCTTTCGCACGCCTTTCTATATAATGTTTTTCTTGCGCATGTGCGCACTTCCATACTTCTATCATCCAATTCAACCAAATTCGGACTTCACACGTCCACGACGAACTTTCAAGATTCAATGGGAAATTCGCCTCGGACCGTTTATCAACTGTTTTTGATTGCATGTCTTCAAGAGTCTTCTCGCCGAAATTAGTCACCACAAAGTCTTTGCATGTCTCCACAATGGATTTCATAATGTCTTCACACTCCCTCTTGGCCGCACTTTTCGCCTCTAAGACTTCGCGTTTTAACTCATCGATTCTACTGTTCGCCTCTGATGCTTCTTTTCTTGCCTCAACGAGACGCTTCAAGTCCTTGACCTTACGTTTCGCCTCCAAAAGTTCACTTGGAACCAACTTGTTGTAATTATCACATTCGGTAAGCAATTCCAGTGTGTATTTCAACCGCTTGAACGCCGAAAGCAGTGTGTATTTGGGGATTTTCCACGTGCCAATATTCTCTTCGTACGCTTTTGCGACAAAGCTTTTGTTGAAATTGTCCAGGAGCAGGGTCATCGCTGTGGTGCAATTCGGCATCAAGTCTTTCACGAGATATGTCACAAGTCGCATGCCCTTTTCGTCGTTTGGGAGCGAGTCAAAGTTTGGCGGTGCATCAGCACATATCGTTTGGTATTCTTGCATCTCGATTGGAAACATTGTACTGCACATGGAAACCAACGAGTCCCATGCCCTAAAACTGGGATTGTCAGCCCAGTATTTTCCTTGGTCATATTCTGCCTCTGTAGTAAAACCTGCATCGACTGTGGCTGCAGCAGATGATGCAGTCCCGCCTTCCTTTTGGCTGCAGCTCTGCTCGTGTATGTGCCTAACAGCATCCTTCGACAATCGCAGTTTAACGCCACCAGCTGCTTTCTGAAGTCCTGGTACGTTTATGCGAGTATTCCCGTCCACACAAGCTGCTTCCTCAGGTAGAATCTTCACCAGCTGCGATGTAGGTATTGCAATAGCCTCCCCAAATTTATTGTACGCGTACCGCACCGGGCCGACTGCTGGTATAGGAGCACCGGCTTTGCCTCGTTCAGACCTTTTTTTCTTCGGCATTGATAGCTGCTAAAGTTCGTCACAAAATGTCAGAGAGTCATGGATGCAAACAAAATCACACGATATTACTGCATAAGAAACGTGGAAAGTAATGCCTTTGAGCGTGTGATGCGCAGGGAAGATTCGACCTTACCTTTATAAAGTAATTGCGCGAGCGGAAATAGCGTTGCACAGGCACGATGCTATAGTGGGATATCATGCAGTGTTGTAATTCCGTTTTTACAAGAATATGTTTTTATTAAAAGACAATACATGATTACATAAGCTCAAATTGATGGAATCACAAAGTAGTCATTGCTCCTAAACACATTGGAGCCCGTGGGGTTTGTGCGGCCCTGTAACAGTTTTTCACTGTTACCTGGGAATGCATTGTGGTCTCCGTTTGGCCCAATATTGTTCCAGGTAGTGTCTTTCCACCAGAATAGAATGCCCCTGTCTGCCTGTTTCGTTGAACCTCTGTAATGTTCCACCGTTAATGTTGAACCTTGCGCGTAACCCAGCTGCTCGATACATGATTTGAACCAATACCAGTTTTAGTGCCAACGAAGATTGCGGGTAATCATCAGGGTGTACTTTGAGGAACGCTGGAAACTCCGGGTTCAACACACTCCTTTCGTCAAGTCTCAATATTTCCTCCAATAATTTTAGTCCTAGTGAAACAGCAAGCATCAGGGTTGTGTTTCAGCACCAGGAATGCCCACACATACAACTACAAATTTAGTCATGTGTATTTTGCACGGTGCCCGAAGCCACACTTAAACCTCAGATAAAGGTGGATGTGTAGTCGAGTTTTTTTACATGCACTTTTTAGATAGAGCTTCTGCAATACACTGAATTACACATGAAAACTGATATAAAGCAAAGGGTCGAACATGCACGTTCCATGCGGGGCTGTTGCTATTTTCGTGCAAGGTTCATAAATAAAGGACCAAATGAAAATGCAGTTGTGCAAAAAGGCTTTGCCAACCGTACAGAAATGCCATGCCGTGGGGCCAAGGTGCTGCACGTTGTGAAGGACCCAGAGTTGCTTGCTAACGCAGCGCTTCTTGAGCACTGCTGTCGGATGAATATGGAAAATTGGGCATACGTGCCACCTCACATGCAATCGGACGAAATTTTCTATGCAATGCTGCGATCTCCGTTCAACGCACCGAATACTACTGCCTGTCCCATCCCCCCGCTTGTACTGCAGCTCGGGGCCAAGGAGGACTGTGATGACACCGAGCGGGTATTTGCTGCGGTCAAGCACTCGGGCTATAACTTGCAGTTTGCAAGCAAGCGCCTGCGAGCAGATGCAATGGTGGTCGCGTGGGCCGCGGCGACTCAGGAGGTCAAGAAGGTAACGCTCGAAAACGCGCGAGACATCGATTGTTTCTGCGACTCTCGCCTGAACCAACCTGCGCCGTCAATCCCAGGCGTCGGTTACAAGGGACCTTCGGACCAGGCTCCGCGCATACCACATGACGAATGGAGCGAAACTTGCAAGCTTCGCGTGCAGGAAATTATTGCAAAGTTGTCTCTGACAGATTCATGCAAAGTACCTGAGGGATTTCCGGTCTCTGCATGCAAGGCCCAAGCGTATTTCACCGTACCTGAGCCTATACGCCAGCGCCTGTGGCCGTGGCGCGAGAGCTGCAGAAAGATATTTACAGAGCTCCAGTGGCAGGGCAAAATGCCGGGCCCGCCGGCAGATAACGAACGCAAACGGCCGATGAAAGCTGCAGCCTTTGAAAACTTCAGAGACGCTTTGTTTTTTGTGCTCCGCGAGACGCACCCGGAGCTTCTGGCTTATGGATGCAGAAACATGCACTTGCACAGCGTTGCCTACGTTATCTGGAGTGAGCTGTCGGCCGAAGACAAGGCTCGGTGGGCGCGGCGTGCTTGAGCAGAACGCGCTGGCGGTTGTTTCTCACAACTCATTTTCCTGAAGTATTCGTCTCGTGATTTCGTCGGGAAAAATTATGTTTTGGCGTGCCAGTGCCAGCAAGTGCAAAAGCCGACGATCTCGAATTGCCTCCTGTATGCATTGACGCGTGACGCTCCCACCTGCAGCTTCCAAAGGTGTAGAAGACCCATACTCTGATTTGCACCGTATGTTTTCGTTTGCACCATTCTTTATAAGCAATATACTTTTTCCATACATATTTTCATGTGCAGCTATCCAGAGACACGTGAAGCCACACTCATCTCGCATGTTTACGTCGATGCCAAAATAAAGTAATCTTAACATATTTCCAACATCAGAATACTTGACGGCAAAATGAAGAATGGTCAGTGCCTTGCACTCGCCCTCGATGAAAAATTTAGCAGTTTTTGTAGTGTCTGCACCCCTGTCTACCAACTCCTCTGCCATGTCGTCATCGTCCATGAATATCATGTACATAAATAGGTTATAATCGGTCACCCCAAAAGATAAATGACTGTCTCCGAAAGAGGTGTACTGTTGATAGGGGACAATGTTTGTGTTGATGTCGGCTCCAAGCGATAACACAACATCCAACATTTCAGATTCGAAATTCCAGGCAATATGCAAAAGCACATGCGAGCATTGATTGCTGTGGACATCAAAATTTAGATTTCCTGCTGCATGCAACGCGCGCACAATTTGTTCTCGTAAGTCTAGCGACCAATTTTCACTGTATGGCTCTAGCAAAAAGGCAAATACCAGTGGATTGTTTCCATTTCCAAGTAGAGACCCTAAATTTACATTCGCGTTTTTTCGAACAAGCAACTCGATCAAAGGCACATTTGCCCACATTACGGCGTATGACAATAGTGTGCATTCCTTCTGGTATGAATCCAGTAAATTGCGCGTATCACGATACCTACTGTTGACATCCAGTTTGCAGTTGTCAATCAGCTTTTCAACGAGATTTAAGTTCAAAAGTGGAATGTTTGCTGCACCTACATATTGACGTATGGGTTCCACATTTTCTTCACTGTATAGGAGCGTATGGTCAAATAAGCTGTCTACAATATCGTCTGTTGCCCTTGTAGTTAGTAAATCATACAAATCCATTTTGCATCTTGTTTTTTTTTTCTTATATACTTTAGCAAAGTCAGATACATGGTCGGAAACTCAAATCTGTGACAATGTTTCACATGAGCATAGTGCCTCCCAATTTTGGCAACAATAGAGAGTTAACAGGAAACTGTCCATCACTTACTCATTTGGATCTCAGCGGCAATGAAATTGGGGCGGAAGCAGTTGAAACTCTTGAACTTTTGATAAAGCAATGCAGTTTACTCCATGTTTTGAAACCTTAAGGTAACAACAGGCGTTGTACAGACAGGGGGTAAAAAACGGGGGATTTTGTGGCGTTTATTTTAACAAGTTTGTATTAAACACAAGAAAACAAGGTCTGCACCTTTACATTTTCAAGTAATAAGCCATTGTCTCGTCTACTTCACAGTCCATTCCCTTCCAAAATATATTGTATCAATTCGTTGGAAATGGATGTTTGTTGTCGATAAAGACCCCATACATGTACCGCGCGCCGCCTTTCCAGAGCCTCAAGCATGGCATCTCGGTGAGCCCCATCTACGATTTCCAGCGGTGTTGTGTTGCCTAATGCCATCCCGCATCTTTTGCTTACATCCGCACCATGTGCTATCAGTGTCAGACATTTTGGCGTATAGCGTGGATTATTTTTTATAGATGCACATTTCCACAAAGCAGTGCAGCCTTCACTGTCCACGGCGTTTATATCAACACCAATTTCTAGGAGACTTTCCAGATCCCTTCTCGATTGATACTGGACAGCGTATTCAAGCGGTGACAGATGCATAATCGGGCCATAGGGGTAAAAATTGAAAATAGCCGTCTTTTGAGTGTCTGCGCCTCGCTCTTTCATAGCGCGTGCCAAATCATAATCCTTTATCACAACTCCATACATAAACAGTGTCATATCCGAGAATTTTGAAGCATCGTCCGGCTCACCAATAATGTGCGCAAGTGGCATTGTTTCGTTAATGTTTACACCCATGCGCAACACCTCTTCAAAAACGTTCCAACCTCTCTCATAAGCCTCCAAAACAGGATAGAAATCTTGATCCATCGTCCATGGAATGGCTAATTTTCCTTTGGAATTCAAAGCTATGATTAAACGAATTCTCAAATCCGAAGGCCAGGTCCGAGAGTAGTAGCGCTTCTCCAATGCAGTGCGCAGTGGTGTGTTCCCGTAGTGGTTGATATTGCCAAGATTTACATTTGCACCATTGTCCATAAGCATCTCCATGAGCTCAAAATGTGCCCACATCACTGCATAGTGTAACAGGGCCTGTGCCTGGGCAAGGCTGCAACGATTGCCCCTTTCAGGGCAGTCGAGCCCGCAAACCGGAATATGTGCTCAACATGCAGCGCCGCCTTTGAATCTAACATGAGCCTACCGATGTGATCCGGAAGCGACTTGTGCATCGGTGTTTATATGTGATCAGTAAACAACTTATGCTCCAAACCAAAGCACACCCCCACCCCACACAGAGTATGGGACTGGAACGTAGGCGAGCACACTAACCCACTGCGCCCCGGCTTGTGGAGCATACCTAGGCCTCGCAACGCAAGGATCCGTGTACACGGAGTTGTAGCGGCATTAGTTGCGTATCTTCAGATAGTCAACGCGTAAATCATCCACAACAACGTTGGTCATGCGGATTCCACCGCCTTGATACAATGCAGTGATATTTACGCCCGCATCCACCAACTCCACTCCGTCCACGTATAGCTTGGCCAAATTCCCAAAACCAGCCTCGTGCTCGAGCCTGATTTGCTTCCAGCCCAACTTCACTGGGCCGTACACTTCGATTTCGCGAATGGCCGCGGACTGCGCGGGAAAATACAAATACAAGTATCGTGCGGTACCCTCGCAGGTGAAGATTTCAACAGACATGGGAGTTCCACTGTACGTCAGGCAATTTATGTTCGGTGCACCCTGTGTCGCAGGTGTAGACGACTGATTGCCATACCATATCGCAAAGTCGTTATTTCGAAGGTGGCCGGCAACTGGATCAGAGGCTGGAATTGCGTATGTGCTGTCCACCAACCATACACGCACCTGACGGATAGCCACAGGGATCTCGAAATCAATTTGGATCCAGCCCTGATTGGCCTCGTGTGTCTGGCGTGTGTAGGCGTCGTATTCTCCGTTATTGACCATTATCAAGGGACACGCTGGTTCGCAAGGATAACGTGTGGACCCGGTCACAGGGCAATTTCCCGCGCTGCACGCCCGCGCAAGATTCGGGCCAAGACCCGGGTCGATTGCACTTGTAAGCACTCCAGGGATGGCTGAAGACATGGTTTCTGACAATTCGAGCACGCTATCGACAAAATACAATACTGGGGATTCGGGCCGTCCCTGTAACGCAGCAGAGACATCGTGCTCTGGCCACACAATGAAATCACCTATTTTCCAGTCTTCATCATTCTTTGTGCCACTTTTACCTCCAACATCAACCGTGTTCGCTCCTAATCCGTCCAAGTTGATGTCCAAATTAATGTTTTCATATAATAAGGCGCCATCTCGATATACGTTTGCAAGAATAGGGTCTGTGTTGGCCGCCAATGTATTGCACTCGTGCGGAATTCGAAACCACGACCCTGTACAGTCTGATGCACTGGCACCGCCACTGTAACCGTTTTCGTCGCATATTGCGATTCCACCGCTCGATGGATATTTGTACACCTCATGCACGATACATCCAATCGATGGAACGGAATCTCGCACAACACGTAGCCACGCTTCAACCTTCCACGTACCATGCCAATCAAAAGTGCTGGGGACAGGGGCAGTCACCGCGACACCCGACAGAATCTGCAGTGCATATGCACCAACAGCGCCGGCGACTTGCATCGCTGCATTCAGCGTCGTCGTAATGGCGCTTCCATACGTGGCTGCGCCGAGTGCATTTGCGTTTTCAAATCCCCATTGCCCTACTAGTGTGGTTGAATCTGGGATAAATAAATATTTATGTCAGTTTTTATTAAATACAATAATAATAAAATCAATGGCACTACAACTTAGTTACCTTGATGCTCTGGTGCCTGGACTTGCTCGAAAAAAACGCGCACGTCATCGACGACACCCCCGTTAAATTCTAGGTTTCCACCCTGCGTAAGCGCCGTGGTATCCACGGTCGCATCCGGCGACGCGGAGCCATCTATGAAAACCTGCGTACTAGTGCTACTGGAACCGTACACTTCAACTTCAAATAATGTGCCCTTGGGATTCGGGAAAAACACAATAACATAACGACCACTTCCACAACATTTCACCGTGTTGTGCACGGCTGGACTTCCCTCGA
>Ga0222716_10002538_pt1 | contig 14796 bp, 15 predicted proteins | sample C33_13DmetaG_FD_165044 | JGI IMG/M metagenome (GOLD analysis project Ga0222716, IMG submission 165044) | Estuarine water microbial communities from San Francisco Bay, California, United States - C33_13D | ecosystem: Environmental > Aquatic > Marine > Unclassified | place: USA: California... | reverse complement strand
GCAGGAGCACGTGCGCGGGGCGATGGGGGTGGAGTTTGGGTGCGCGCCAGGAACTCTGGTGTATACCGTGGCCGATGCGACCGGGCGGCCGTCGAAGGTGGTGGAAACGGCGGTGGCAAGGGCGGGGAGCGGGGCGGGGAGCGGGGCGGGCCGGTGGACACCACAGTCGCCAGGGGCGACTGTGGTGTTTGAAGATGACGATCCGGCGCATTTCGTCGGGGTGCAGCGGACCAAGGACTGGGGCGGCTTGGTGATCAACTCGGTGGCCAAGACGTCTTCCGAGGCGTTTCTCCTGGGCGGGGACGGGGCTGCGCGGTCGGTGCGGAGGCGGCGGGACGGGGTGACGTACGCGGTGGAGCGCTTCGCCGGTCGGTTGGTGATGATGAGCGATGAGCGAGGGGAGCATGCCATCTATGTGCGCAGGGAGGATGCCGATGAGGACGAAGCGGACGGCGACAGCGATGACGCGTGGCAGATGCTGTACGCACCGGCCGGTGGCGAGACGGTCATTGAGGATATGACCGTCAACCGGAATGCCATCACGGTGCTGGAGCGGAACACGACGACCGGTCTGCCGGTCGTTCGCGTGCTCCCTCTCTCGCTGGCGGGCGGGGGCAAGTCAACGAAACTCGGGAACAGTCCCGATGTCCCCGTCGTCGACGTCGAGAGGTCGTTCCTCGTGCCCGTTCCCGATTTTGCGCTCGACTGTCGGTTTGGAGCCAACGAGGAGTTTGCGAGCGACCTGGTGGAGCTCGAGTTTCTCAGTCCCGTCGTGCCGACCATCCGGATCGGATTTGACGTCGTGACGAAGACGTCGTATATGGCGACGGACGCGGATATGGAGGATGACGGCGTCATGATCGAGAACAACCTGAACAATTACACGGCGGTGCGGGTCCCGTTCACGTCGTCGGCTGCCGGCGGGCACACGATCCCGCTGACGCTGGCCTACAGGAATGACGCATCCAACCCGTCGCCGGCGCTCTGGATCGCGTACGGTGCATACGGAGAGTGCCTGGATATGGAGTACGCGCCATTTCTGATGTCGCTGATGAATCGAGGATTCAAGATCATCTGGTGCCACGTCCGGGGCGGCGGAGAGCTGGGACGGGCGTTCTACCACGCGGGGCGCCGGCGGAACCTCGAGCACAGCGCCGACGACCTGCGGGAATGCCTTGCCTTCATGAAGGAGAAGGGCGTGACGAGTCGAAACGCCGTCTTCAGCCACTCGGCCGGCGCGATCGCCGCGTGTGGTGCCCTCGACCTCGCCGATGCGGTGGTCCTCGAGTCGCCGTTCGTGGACCTCGTCGGTGCGATGCGCGAAGACGCGCATGCGCTCACACGTCACGAATACGACGAGTTCGGAGACCCGAGCGACGAGCACGACCGCGCGGTGATGCGTCGCGCCTGCCCCCAGGCCAGGCTCGCCACCACGGGTGCGCGGCCGGCGATGCTCCTCTGCAGCGGGACGGACGACGAGCACGTGAGCGCAGAGTCCGTGCGCCGCTACGCCCAGACGTACGGTGGCGCTGCCGCCCTGTGGGAAAATGCGTACGACGGACATCTCCCGGACACGGCGGACGAGCTCCTCGCGACACGCGCGGGGCAGCTGGCATTCATCATCGACGCCGTCGGGCGTTGCGACGTCGGGGACGTTTACAATTCATGAACAGTAGCATGGATCCTAGCATGTATCATGGGTGCCGTATCGTAGTGCCGTACGCGCTAGTAGTAGTTCTCGTTCCCTTCTCCGTCCTCGTCTCGTCCATCGTCGTCGTCATCGAAGTTTTTGTACGGGTCATCCCCGTCATATTGCTCGTCGAGGTCGTCGCCCTCCTCGCAGTCCAACTCCAGGTCGTCGTTCTCTTCTTCCAGCTCTGGTTGGTGCCTTCCAGCGTCCTTCTCGGTTTCCTCCAGCTTTTCCAACCGCTTTTCCAACATTGTCAGATCAGACCCCACGTCTCTGGCTGGCGTGGCGGCCCTCGCGAGCTTCTTGTGATGCTCGATATCGACTCTCAGTCGCCTGGACGCCTCGGCGTCCGTCTGCTGGAGCCCATCGGAAAGAACACCGTCCTCTTCCTCCCTCCTTCTTTTGAAAACGTCCGTCAGTACCCGCGGGTAGTACTCCGGACGCAAGTCCTTCGTCATCCAGGCCGTCTTCCTCTTGAACTCCTTGCCGCCGTTCTCCAGGTCGGAGAAGTTGAGATGATAGTCGCTGGTCTGGAATCCGCTCACCATATTCTCGAAGGCCAGGCGCATCTCAATCTGCTTCTTGCTGGGTTTCGGGTAGACCATGCCCTTCAGCAGCTCTGTCTTCTGGTCGGCCTCTTCTTGGTTGTCGCTGTGCTCCGGGATTTCAATCTTGTCCACGTCGATGCCGATCGTGATCGGATAGGGAGGCATTCGATCCTTCGGGATGGGCGGGTAGAGTGGGGGCTCTGTCGACTCGTTCTGCTGCGCGCCTTCCTTGGATTTATCCAGGCGCTTGCCCCGCTGAAACTGGGCGAGCTCGGGCAGGACGCCCGCCTTGTCGTCCGCGTCGTCCCGGCTCGCCTTCAACAGCGGACCCGGGCCAGCAGCTGCGCGGCCTCGACCCCGGCCGCCTCGGCGGTTGATGGGGGCGTTGGCAGAAGGACCGACGTTCACCATAATGACAAAGGGGACCGGGCATGCACCAATTCGGAAGCGAAACTTCCAAGAACGTCACGGGAGCTCGGTGGCAGGCACCATGGCTTCCCCGTTGCCTCAGAGAGGTAGTACCGTATGTACTTTACGCACACTGACGAGACAGAACGCGAAGTTGGACTTAAAAACTCAATCAAATTTGATCAGCGAGTTTAAACTCGCTGCTTCGCTTTCCAGTCGGCGATCCAGTCGGCCGCACTCGGCCGTTCGCCCCCGCCCAGCGTCACGTCCGGCTTATCGTCGGCCCCCGGGTCGATGATCCCACCCCGAACGAACACCGCCGCCAGGAACATCCCCAGCATGCCGACCAGCCAGCCGACGCCACTCAGCGCCGGCTGGGACGACCTGTACCCGAGCACGCCGACCCAGGCGCCCAGCGCGACCATCCCCATGGTGATCGCGCCGATCAGCACCTTTCCTCCAGCACCGGTCCGCTCCAGTCCGACAGTCTCCATGCTCGCCTCGTCCGCCTTGCCACCCCGCGTGAACACAAACAGACTTCCCCGACTGCCCTTGCCGATTCTGACGCGGTCGTCCACGTACGTCGTCCGCAGCACCACGGTCGACGGCGGCCCGATTCGGGCCACAATCCCTCCCGGAAAGCCGAGGACGGGCGGCTCGAAGAACACCTTGACGGTGTCCTTCTCGCCGGCCATTTCCCCGTCTGCTGGCACTTCTGCGAGCGTACCGCGCAGGCCGACATAGGCCGGGATGAGACGGAAGATCTTCAGGGCCACCTTGTTGATGACGACGTCCGGCCGGAGCACAGACTGGAACAGGCCGGTCGTCTTGAAGAGCAGCGCGCCCAGTCCCGTGCGGAACCTGCCTCCTGCCGGCGCGCCGTACTGTCGGTTGCCCATCAGCGTGTATGACACGTTGTAGTTCCCGTAGATGAGATCGTCCTCCAGCGGTCGCTGCCGTTCCGGTGCCGCGCCAATCTCCTCCAACCGGTTCAGGATGTCGACGACGGTGTCAGTCTGCGAGGCGGTCAGCGACTTGTCCTTCGACCCGTCGGACGTGGTACCGACAACGCCGAGCAGCGCGTCGACCAGCTCTGTCGTCGTCGCGGAAGCCACGTCGATGTCGATATCATCGACCTGGACGGCGGGCGCAGGGACTCTCGTCGGGAGCCTGCGTCCGCCTTTGCCCGCCCGCGCTTCGAAGGCCTCCAAGTCAAAGACGTCGCCGCCCGTTGAAGCAGCAGCGGAGGCGACGCGACGACCACTGCGCGCATCGCACGGCCCACCGCGAACCTTGAGCAATGCAGACGAGCGCGCCAACGTTGGCGTGAACGCCAGCATCATTCGATTTGTTGTCTTTCGAACTTTGATGGTTTGAATCTCCACCACGTCTAAATGGAGCCCTAACTACTAACCGGAGCCACCATACACCTAAATCGAGTTATCGAGCTCCAGATGCGCCTGCTGCAGCCCCGCCTCCGCCAGGCGACCCCGTGGCGAAGGGAGAATGTCGTCGGGCTGCATCGACCGGTCTGCACCAACCACCGGATACGGCGACGGCGTTCGTTCCCACCCCAAACCCCAAACGCGTCGGCGGCGTCCTATCCCCAAAATCCACCCCAGAAGCCGTCAAAGTCGGCCAAGGTGCTGTCAAAGCTCCTGTCGATGTCGACGCTCCCGCTCACGTCCTACGTTCCCCGCCCCCAAACGCCCCTCCACCGGATCCACCCGTCGATCAAACTCGCATACATCCTGGTATACCTCGTGCTGATCGCCAAGACGTCGTCCATTTCCACCAAACTCGGCATCTCGGCGTTCTTCATGTGTGTGCAGGCTGCCACCTTCCCGCCACGGCTCTGGAAACCCCAGCTGCTGCGGACGCTGGCAGTGTCGGTCGGTATTGAACTCGACCTCAAACTCCAACTCAAAATCGAACGCCGTGCTGCGGAGTGCCGCGACCCGTGCACTCGTTGAAGTATCTCACCGCTCTCACTCGCTACCGCAGGGCCTCGTGCTCTTCTTCACTGCGTGCGGCAGCGACGGAGTCGCACCCGTGCTCACCGGCGGACGCGCCGTTCCGATGGACCCGGCGCCGATGGGCCTGCCCTCGTCCATCCCAAACGCTCCGGGGTACTCATACACGCTGGTCAACCTGGGCATCCTGTCCGTCACCAAGCGATCGTGGGCTCTTGCAACCACCCTGTTCTCGCTGACCTCCATGACGCTCACGACGGCTTCCATCACGCTGCTGACCACCCCTCCGGAGAAGCTGGCTATGAGCCTCAAGCACCTGCTGTTCCCGCTCCGGATCGTCGGCGTCCAGGTGCACACGCTGTTTCTGATGACGCTCTTCTCGCTTCGGTTCATGGCCGTGGTGTTTGAAGAGAGCCGCCACTTGGTACGCGTTCTTCTTCTCGGAGGAATTGGTATCGCTGTCGACGAAATACGATGCGATGATGCGATGATGCGATGATGCGATGATGCGATGATGTGATGATGTGATGATGGCTTCCGACGCTCACTCGGCTTTCGTCTTTCGTCTTTCGTCCACGACCCCACAGCTGCTGGGCATCGCCAGTCGAGGCATCGACTTTGGTGGCTTAGGTGGTCTCGGCGTTCTCAATATCGTGATCAAGGCGGGGAACGAGCTGTTTCGGAGGTTGCTCCAGCGGGCGGACCGGGTGAGCACGGCCATGGTCGCACGGGGCGTCTCGGACATGAGGGGGCACAAGGTGCTTGTCGACGAGCGAGACGCAGGCGGGATGGACGCGCGGGCCGTGGCAACGAACGTCGCCGCGTTGGGCGTGCTCGCGGGGAGCGTCGTCGTCGTGATGGGATGGCCTCCCGTCAAGTTTTTGTAATTTGAAACCATCCGTGCCAGTAGCCAACTGGGGCGCACAGAAGCGCAGTCGAAGCAGGGAGTGGCGGTGCCGCGCATGGATAGATAGACAGAAGAATCCGGACCCGAATTTCGTCGATTCGAACGAATCCATGAGCGCTCCCTCCTGCTCTCCTCCCGGGGAGCATCAGGCGGTGCAGACGCTTGTGGGCAAGCACAGGTATCAGGTCGTGTCGAAGCTCAACTCGGGGACCTTCGGGTTCGTGAGGCTGGCTGTCGACGTGACCAACGGGAAGCAGTGCGCCATCAAGTTCCTGGACCGAGGAGAGAAGGTGAGCAAATACGTCGAGCGGGAGATCCTCAACCACCGCAGGCTCGTGCATCCTCACATAGTGCGGTTCAAGGAAGTGCTGCTGACGGACGCGCATATCTGCATCGTCATGGAGTACGCCGACGGCGGGGACATGTTCGACTACGTGCTCAAGCGGGGTGGCTTGCAGGAACACGAGGCTCGGTGGTTCTTCCAGCAGTTGATCGTGGCGACGGACTTCATTCACCAGATTGGGTTGGCGAATCGGGACATCAAGCTGGAGAATACGCTGTTGGACACGAGCCCAAAGCCGCTGATCAAGTTGTGCGTTGTTTGACTCGCTCGATTGGTGCGGCCGACTCGACCGCTCGCCCGCTCGACCGCTCGCTCACTCGCTCACTCGCGTTCGTTCGTTCGTTCGTTCGACAGGTGCGACTTTGGCTACAGTAAACACGAAAAGTTCCAGTCGGCGCCTGGAAGTCGCGTGGGGACGCCGGCGTACGTTCTCTCCCTGGTCGCTCCCGACCGCCCATGCCCCCCTCCTCCCGACGCTCTCACGTGCGCTTCGCTCTCGTTCTATGACCAGGTACTTGGCGCCGGAGGTAATAACGACGACGACGGGACAAACGTACGACGGGAAAATAGCAGACATCTGGTCGTGCGGCGTGATGCTGTACGTGATGCTCACGGGCTCGTACCCGTTTGAGCGGCAGGGCGACAAGACATCTCCGCAGCGCTTGCAGATGATGATCGGCAGAATCCTCAAGGTGGACTACAAGTTTCCGTCTACGGTCCAGCCAAGCGACGAGCTGCAGGACCTTCTCGACAAGATGCTGACCCGAGACCCGGCGGACCGAATCACGATCGCCGAGATCTACGAGCATCCCTGGTTCTGCTCCGATCTACCTCCCGGCGTGCGAGAGATGAATTCCAACATGTCCATCCCGACGTCGGGGTATCAGACCGAGGAGGAGATCTTGGCCATCCTGCGGGAAGCAGAGACGCTCCCCGGCGCAGCCTCGCGGCAGTCGCTGGACCGGCAGATCGACGACGCCATGAAGAGTGACGAATTGTGAAGAGACAACCATTCTGACCATGACAATGACAATGAAATTTTGCTGTTCAAACCTTCCGCTTGCCTGTGATCAAAGCAAACTTGATCGTCCCGTCCCTCAGCCCCTTTGCCATCAGCGGCATGACGAGCGCGCCCTGGAGCGTCCCCCACCCCGCCTTAAACAGACCCAAAACGCCGTTCACGCTCAGCGCGCTCCGAATCACCGCGCCCCAGAACGGCGAGACCTCGCGGCTCCAGTCGGCCACCTTGATATCCTCCAGGCCCGCCTCCTCGAACAGCTCGAGATACCGGTTCGGGCTGCACCACCGAGGCAGGAAATAGGCTTTGTTGATCTTCCGCAGCAGTTCCTCCTCCTCGTCCCGCAAGCCCGCCTCTCCCGGCTCCAGGTTCCTGTGGCACCACGTGACGATAATCACCCGCCCTCCCGGAGCCGTCACGCGATACAGCTCGCTGACGAACCGAGCTTTGTCTGGCATATGCTCGCCGGACTCAAGGCTCCACACCAAGTCGAAACTGGCGTCGTCAAACGGCTGATACAACGCATCGGCCACCTGCAGCCGCACCCGGTCGCCCAGTCCCCGCTCCTCGCTGATGGCGTTCCCCCTCGCCGCCTGGTACGGACTCAGCGTGATGCCCGTCGCCTTGCACCCCGGGAACTTCGCCGCCACGTGCCTGCTCGAGCCCCCGAGGCCGCAACCGACGTCCAACATGTTCTTGACGTCGGTCGAGTCGGCCACGCCCGCCCACGACAGCACGTTGTCCACCATATCGACCTGCGCCTGCCTGTTGCTGACTGCGCCCTTCGCCTTCCCGTCGGCATCGACGGGGTAGTACCCGTGATGCAAGTGGTCGCCCCACATATCTTCCCAGAGGCCGGTGGACTGGTCGTAGAAGGACGCGATGCCAGAGTTGAGCTCGACCTCTTCCTGCAATCGTTGGGTGGGTGGGCATGTGAGTGGGTGGGAAGACGCGCGGGCGCGCGTGTGGCGACGACGTGCCTGTGGCCGGTTGGTCGATTGGGCCGCGGGCACGATCACGGTCCTGGTGCGGGTCGCCAGGCCGGCACGAGCGACCGCGATCGCGGTGCCAGCCGGCGGCTGACTGAACGGCCGTTGTGTCTGCATAATCGTATGTATGAAATGCCCGGGGCGAGCGAGTCGTCGAAATGAAGTGAAGTCAGGCATCCGGTGTTCACCGTGAAAAGTGGCACTTTTCAAGCGCTTCAAAGATGTCAGCGTACGGCGCCACAGCCCAGGACCCGCTTCACGGGCATGATACGTATAGAAAAGTGCGTTGTGTTTGTTTCCGCGGACGACAAGCCGCCCGTCTGCGCCAACCCGAGCTCGAATCCGCCTTGATGTTCACTTCCACTGGCACCAACTCGCACACCACCAACCGTGTCTCACGCACCCAACGCTCACACAAACACACACTCGCGTAGATCCGGGACCTCAACCGCGGGGCGTACGGTCTGGTCGTGCTCGCCGAAGACAAGCACACCGGCGAACGGTTTGCCCTGAAGTTCATCGAGCGGGGCCACGGCTCGGTCTCTCGTTACGTGCACAGGGAAATCATCAACCACATGAAACTGCGCCATCCGCATGTCATCTCTCTCCGGGAGGTATTTCTGACGCAGCGTCACCTCGTGCTCGTCATGGAGTACGCCCCCGGTGGCGACCTGTTCTCGTTGGTGCAGTCGCAGAAGGGCCTGAGCGAGGAAGACGCCAGGTGGTTCTTCCAGCAGATTGTCATCGCCATGGACTACTGCCATAAGCTCGGGGTGTGCAGCAGGGACATCAAGCTGGAGAACACCCTGCTGGACGCCAGTCCGCGGCCGCTCGTCAAGCTCTGCGATTTCGGGTTCTCGAAGGACTCGAACTACCACTCGGCGCCGACCTCGCGGGTCGGCACGCCGGCGTATCTCGCACCAGAGGTCATCAAGGCCGGCGAGGGAGCAAAGTACAGCGGGACGGCGGCGGATATCTGGTCGCTCGGCGTGCTCCTGTACGTCATGCTCTGCGGCTCGTATCCGTTCAGGAGGAGGGAAGACGACACGAAAAATAATGCCGCAAAGATGGATGCGCTGTTGAAGCGCATCAGGAATGTCGATTACAGGTTCCCGAGCCACGTGGCGGTGAGTCCGGAGGCAAAGGACCTGGTCGGGCGGATGCTCGTCGGGGACCCCAACGAGCGGGCGACCCTCCGGGATATCATGGACCATCCCTGGTTCGCCGTGGGACTCGGCCCAGAAGTGCTCGCGTTCAACGATCCGCTCGTGGAGCAGAGCAAGAACGAGCCGGTCACGATGGAGATCGAGGAGGAGATTGCGAGGATCGTCAAGGAGGCGGAGCTGCCGGGCGGGAAGGGTCGGTACATGGAGAGCGTCGACGCCATGCTGGAAGGACAAGGGGACGAGAGCGTCGAGGCGCTGCGGTTGATGAACGAGACGGTTTGAAAAGGTGAGGTGGGCGATTCGCCCTCCAAAACCACCTTTGTTGTTGTCGAGTAAGTTGAGCATTGAATGGAAGCGTGCACCACAGTACCATACCCCACAAACGCGCGGCTGCGTCCGCCGACAGGCGTACGCAGCGCCGGCAAATGCAAGCGGCCGAGTTCGGGCTTGTTCACCGATTTCCACCCACGGAAGAACGCCACCCGCGGCCGGCTCGTCGTCCAGAGCTTCTTCGACCTCGACGACGACGACGGCGACCGGAGTGCCCCTGCCTCGACGCCCGCCTCGACGCCCGCCTCGACGCCCGCCTCGACGCCCGCCTCGACGTCCGCCACGGCCTCTCGGGCAAAGTTTGTGAACTTTGCGAGCCCCACGACGTCGGCGCTCGTCGAGAAGCTGTCTTCGTTCAAGGTAGGCAACTACGCACGCGCACACGCGCACGACTGACCCGCTAACACGCTAACACGCTAACACGCTGATCACCCCATAATTCGCCTTCAGAAAGAATACCCCCTCCCAAACTCGTCGAAGAAACTCGTCATCACGCCGCTGACCAACGACATGATCGACCCGACGGCCGACACGCTCACGGCAGCATTCTCGGATTCCATGGGCTACCTCAACAATTACGCCACCTTCCTCCGTAGACAGATCGGCGAGTATTTAGTCAACCACGTCCGGATGCTCCCCAAGGCCCTCATCCTCATTGCCGTCCTCGAGGACGCCGACGCCGCCGCCGACGTCCCAACCTCTACCTCCACGGCTACCTCCACAAGCCACCTCGTCGGCACCGTCGAGGTCTCGTTCCACCCGTCCACCAGGAGCAAGCACCTCACCCTCAACAGCCCGGCGGACCTGCCCTACCTGTGCAACATGGCCGTCAACGAAGAACACAAACGCGCCGGCTACGGCAGCCTCCTCCTCGACGCCGCAGAACGCCTCGTGCTCAACACCGGCTACAAGAGCATCTACCTCCACGTCCGACACGTCGACAAACCCGCCCTCCAACTCTACCGCAAGTTTGGCTACGAGCCCGAGGGAGAGGATATCGGCCTCGTCAAGCTCCTCGGCATGGACCAGCGGTACCTCATGCGCAAATACCTGCAGCCCAGAAACGAGGATTGAACGCATCTCGAAACAAACACGCCATGTATATGCTATATGCTATGTGAGGTTACATCGGTAGAGATACTCTGCGCCTACTCGAGCACGTTGGGCCGGCTCCGGCCGGGCATCTTGGCCACCACCGGGTTGGCGTTCGTCTCATGCTTGGCGCTCATCTTGCTATCCTTCCAGAACCCCCACGGCTTGGTCGGCAGACTCAGGTACACCGCCGTCTTCTGTGCCGAAGCGTGCTCCTTCCGCAGGTTTTCCTCCCATTCCTTTCTCCGGTCCTCGTCGCTGACCATCCGCGACTCGATCTTTCGCCGCACCCAGTCCATCATGCCGTGTACGTGGATACGTGTGCGCGCGTCGTCGACCTCGCCGAGTGTCGAGAGGAAGCGAAAGGCTCGGTAAACTTACCGTTTTTTGTTCCAGCACCGAGCTACGGAGCGGCCCTTTCAATTTCGTATTCGATTCGCATCACGAACGCACGATGGAGGTACGTCATCGATGGATCGTCGTCGGTGATATCCACGGCCGACCCCGCCTCGAATCGCCTCGCCCGGACAGCGATCCGCCGCATCGAATCGCCCACCAGCGAGGCGCTCGCATCCGCTCCCCCGCGCGCTCATCGCGACAGGCGAGCGTCGCGGCGGCGGGCATGGGCACAGAAAACGCAGGTCCTGACGTAAGCGGGATCCGCGTCTGTCTGTGTGCCGCGGTCAGAGCCTCGCTCGCTCGCGCCGTCGATCGAAGGCGAATCTGAGGAGTGATCCCCGCCCAGGCGCTGCTCACCCCCGTCTCACGCCGCTCTGTTTGTTGTTCCTTCCCCGCAGACCACGTATGTCATGATCAAGCCGGACGGTGTCCAGCGCGGACTCGTCGCGCCGATCATCGAGCGCTTCACCTCCAAGGGCTACACCCTCCGCGGACTCAAGATGCTCAACGTGCCCAAGGCGCTGGCCGAGACGCACTACAGCGACCTGTCGTCCAAGGGATTCTTCGCCTCGCTCATTGAGTACATCACCTCTGGGCCGGTCGTTGCCATCGCTCTGGAGGGAAAGAACGTCGTCGAGCAGGCCAGGAAGATTATCGGTGCCACCAACCCGCAGGCCGCCGACCCGGGCTCCATCCGTGGAACGTACTGCATTGATATCGGCCGCAACATCATCCACGGATCTGACACCGTCGAGAACGCCCAGAAGGAGCTCGCCCTGTGGTTCCCGGAGGGACTGGTCGACAACGTGCCGGTCATGCTCGGACAGATTTACGAGTAAGGAAGCAAGTCGGCGTCGATTTGCACGTATTATTTGTAAGAACAGCAGAATGAAACGAGTAACGAAATGTGGTCCGAGCCGAACCAGCCACGTGGGAGGCCCTGGGGGAGGACCGCCGAGGTCGGCGGCGGGAGCAGCACCCTGTGCGGCTCAACGTGCCACGTTTTACCCCCTCCTACGGCTGCGGTTGCTGCTGTACCCTCTCCCTCTCCCTCTCGTTCTCCATCTCGTTCTCCCTCCCTGTCTCGATCTCTGTGACGAGAGGGGGACGCGCTCGACGAGAAAAAAATGTAGTCGACCGTGCCGATATACTTGTCGTGTGCCGTGGTGAACTGCGGCTCGCTGCCCAGCACGTGCCGGTACGAGCTCGTCAGGTCCAGGTCGTGGCTTAACACCGCCGTGCTTGGCATTGCGGTGTCGTCGAATGCCAACGTCGGATCGCCGAGCGCGGTCGCAACCTCGTCCATCTTCCAGGGCTTGGGCGCCTTGTACAAGGTGCTGCTCCCGGTCCCGCTGCCGTTGACGCTCCGCGCCCGGTTCCCGGCAATCTGCCCCGACACCGTCCGCCGGTCCCGCTCCATAAAATCGAGCCGACCGTTGGACACAAAGTCGTACACCCCGCTGAACGGCGCCGAGTTCCAGTCGCCGCACATGACCACCGGAATCGCCCCGCCACGAGACTCCCGCGCGATCCGATCGACCAGCACTCGGACCTGCCCGAGCTTGATGTCTCCCCGCTTCGGATTAAACAGCACGTGGATGTTGGACACGACCACCTCCATCGGCGGTGGCCCCGACGACCCCCCCGACGTCGGGGGATCCGCCATCCGCAGCCGGTAGACTTGCGCGACGTTATCCCGCAGATTCAGCCCCGCAAAGATCACCTCTTCCGCAGCCACCGGCTCCCTTCCAAACACGGCTGCCTTCCAGAACATCGCCAGCCCGTCTGGCCGATCATTCGTCCGCTGCAGAAACCGACCAACGTAGCCGTGCACGGCCAGCTTCTTCTCCAAATCTGCGTAATGATCCACCTCCTGCATACACACGATCGTCGGCGACCAATGCGCCACCTCTTGTGCCAACAGCTCCACCCTGCTCTGCCACGACAGACACGACGCCGGAACCCTCGTATACAGCTCGCGCTGGTGCTTTCTCGCGTACGCATCCGCCAGCACATTGTACGACATGACGCTTATTCGTAGCGTGTCGTTCGAAGGACACGCAGGGGCGGCCACCGTCCCGCTGCTATGGACAAACTCCCGAGACGAAAAGTGGTGCGAGTGCCCGCCGCCAGGGAGGGCACCGTTCCCGGCGCCGCCTGGCAAGGCGCCTGCCTCGCTCATCGACGATTCGCCACCACGCTCGTGGGAAAAGCGACACTCGCTGCCGAACCTGCAACCGCCCTGGCTGAAGAAATAACGACACCAGGGGGGCTGGCGTCGTCGGTACGAGTTTGTGTCGTCGGCCGTTCCGTTCATCGAAGAAGAAGAAGGAGGATCCTTCAGCTACTACTCGCGCTCGCGCTCGCGCTCGCGCTCGCGCTCGCTACTGGGCATTCACTCGCGCGTTCACCGCGTGCTCGCTGACGCACCGTGCCTCCCACGCCCGGCACGGATCATCAGTTGGAGGTGGCGCCCGGTGTTTTTTTGGAAAGATTTTAGGAGAATTTGTCTGCTATTGGCGATTCGGGCACCCCCTCCACGTACCACATTGTACGCCAAGTGATATACGTCGTACGCACACGGACGCGCAACGCGCAACGCGCAACGCCCGGCACGGACCAGGCGGACGAGGATTTCCTGCATCGCCGGAGCGTGGAGAGAAAGAGACGGCAACCTGCGTCATCGTGTCGTCGTATACGTGTAGAGCATGCCCGTGCAGCCAGAGCCTATTCTGGACATTGTCCGTGGGCTGTCCACGGTGGCCTCGTTCGCGATCGTCGTGAACCAGCTCAAATCGCTGTACGACATCACCTTCACGAGCGGGTGCGAGCGCTGTCGGGGCACGGGATGTCTCACGTGTCCGCACTGTCACGGGTCGAAGACGATCAGGAAGCGGCCTGGGTTCGTGCGGACCCGTGACCTGGCGGTGGTGGACAATCCGGAGGACTCGTACTCGTGCTTCTACTGCGGGCCGACGACGGCGTTCGACTTCAATCCCATGGCGCCGGACGACGAGGGTCAGGCGATGAAAATTCAGGAGAATTTGAAGGCGGCGTATGGGGGGATGGTGACGCGGCCGTTCGTGGAAGGGGCGCTGGCTGGGACGGTGCCGTGCACGGCGTGCGGGGGGAACCCCAAGGTGCACCGGCTGACGCCGGACTTTGGGAAGGTGTTTGGCCTGGACGGGACGTGGGATTTTGCCATATCGAAGCGGATTGGTTCCATGCGAAGAGGTGCGACGGAGCGTGGCGGAGAGGGCGGGAAGGGCGGGAATGACGCCCGGCCGCTGTTTTTGGAGTACCCGTCGTCGGCGCCGGTGCCGGTGGAGATTCCGACGCCGCGGCCGGATCCGAAGGCCGCGAAGGCCGGGGGCGAGGGGGATGATGGGGAGAAGGGATTCGTCGTGTCGAAGAAGGAGGCGTACAACCTCGATGATTACGTGCTCAACTTTGTGTCGGACGACGAAGAGAGGCGGTGAGATAGAAAGATGACGGACATGTCGAACATGTGGGTATTGACCTTGCCCGCTGTGTGCTCGCCCGCCCCGACGTGCGATGGACGTTTGTTGTGTGATTGTTTGCTTGTTTGACACGTAATACGATTCATTGCGCCTCGGGATTTGCGACCGTGGTGGCAGTTGCGGGAACGCCAGCCCCCGGCCCCACGCCGTTTCCGTTTCCGTTGCCGTTTCCGTTGCCGTTGCCGACTCCGGGAAAGGCAGGGAGTGGGAAGGGGGCGTTGTCAGCGGGCGGATTGCCACCTTTTGGAGAGTCCGCATGGCCAACGATGGGGAGGTTGGCGCGCACGCTGCTCGCGAACTGCTCGAGCTGCTTGTTCAGGTCGGCCGCCTCGTCCACGAGCGACGACTGAGAGGAAACTTTGCGGAGCGTGCTGGTGAAGGCGTTGGCCACGATAGAGCTCTGAGGAATGTT
>Ga0222716_10002537_pt1 | contig 14796 bp, 20 predicted proteins | sample C33_13DmetaG_FD_165044 | JGI IMG/M metagenome (GOLD analysis project Ga0222716, IMG submission 165044) | Estuarine water microbial communities from San Francisco Bay, California, United States - C33_13D | ecosystem: Environmental > Aquatic > Marine > Unclassified | place: USA: California... | reverse complement strand
ATGAGTTCAGGTATTTCGTCAGACATATTGTCCTCCTACAGTATAAGTTCAAAATGGGGCCCATCAATAAACGGGCGTCTTCCTTGAGACCTTCGAAGGTCAATGTAAGCATTCATAGCATCTTCCATCGAGCCTTTCCAGTCTCTGATGTCACCCGCGCTCCAAGCAGCGCCCCACTTTACAGCAACGCCTGCCATGTCAGCACCTTCTTTCATGGCGTCGGCTAAGTCATCGTACAGGTTAAGCTCCCATGATCCACGCCCATTAATATACGCCATGAGATCGACAGCATGACCCGTTAAGTGTTTGGACTTCATGGTTTGGCTTGCGCCTTTAGCAACCAATTCTTTTTGCTGCTCTAGTGTGCGCATCCCCTGGATAACACCAAAGTCTGTTTTCGTTGCAGTGATCGCGTGCTTAACAACAGTAACCAGCCGTTCGTCCACACCCTCGAGTCGGTCAAGGCTACGTCGTGATAATTTATAACTCATTGTATTCTCCTTACTTTATACCAGCCATATAGAGTTTAACTTCGATTTCTTTAAGCCTAATTTCCATTGCCCTAACTCTAGCAATAGCGTCAGCCACTTCTGGCGGCGGTTTAAACTCGTCAATCCAGTTGTCGTTTTCCTCAACCTCAATAGCCAACATCTCTAGGTTGTGCTCCAAAAAACTTAACCGCTCACTGATCCCGAAATAGGCCCAGACACTTACTGCTGTAGCCGCAATCATCGCTAACAAGTTCTTTAACGGAATTGTAAACTCTGAGCTTTCGGAAAGTTTGGTCATTACTTCCTCTTAAACAAGGCTGTTGCGCCTCGCACACCGAAACTTGCAGAAATTGCCAAACCTAAACTGTAGAAATACCAGTCAGGTGCTTTGTTAAGCTGCTCAAACCCACGATCAACCCAACCTTCCGCCCCTGGAATCCAGCAAAGCACCAATGGGATTGACAGAATTATTACAAACCATTCGTCTTTCCAGCTAGACCTAGATCCTTCCGCCATGATGCGTTCCCAATCGGCAACACTTGTTTTCTCCGACAATAGTATCTGTGCCTTGGCCTTGGCCTCGGTCAACTTTAACTCTGCATTCGCGGCGTTCTTATCCGCTTTGCCTTGTAACCAGCTTCCCGCTAAATTAGCGACTGGGCCTATCAGTGCTTGTATCATTTCTTAGCCTCCATGGCGTTGAAGCCAAAGTATGCCGCAGCAATTCCGCTGGCTCCTATGACATACACCGCAGCTATATCTGCAAGGAGCTTCGCAGCGGCGTCATAGCCCGTCATAGAAGCTAGTAAGATGACCGCTGGGTACATTATCATACCAGACAAGGCAAACCACGTCATGCGCCTCTGTGCGTCTCTCTTAGCGTCCGCATCTTCCATTCGCAGGCGACGATCTTCCAACATAAGTTCACGCTCGTCAGCGTCAATTTTACCGTTTGCGTTTAGGTCGTACTGTTCTTTTACCATCTAAGAAATACTCCGCTGCCCTTTTATCTTTGGTGATTATAACAACTTTTCCTGATTTGTCATATACAACATATTTCCCGCTTTTATTCTGTTGTAACCTCAAAACAATAAACCGCTATTGTGCTGCTCGTAACCAAAACTTTGGCTTCATCCGAAGCCGTCTGACACGCCTCACGCGTTTGAAATTGACCTAGCTCATAATGTTCGAGCGTTCCATTCGTGAACATAAACCAAACTAAAATCCACATCAGTAATTTCCGTTTCGTTCATTGTAGAGATACATAACGAATATCAAAGACGCGATACCGCCAAGCAAAAGAAGCCCAATGATGATTGCGTTGAGGCAGTTATCAAATAACTCTTGTTTCTTGTATACTAAGTCTCGCTGTATTTTCCGCTGCTCGGCCTCCATCCTGAGAATTTCCTCCCAGGCTGACGGGCCATACGTCCAAGAAATATGATCCTTTAATTCCTGGCGCATTTCCTTGGCTTTTTGCTTGTGCGCCCAAAGTTCAATCGCGTCAGTCTCAGTGTTCGCAAACATCTTATATGCTGGAGGTTTTCGCGCCCGTTCTTCCATGTAATCCAGGTCACTAATAGCCTTAGACCACTGACCCACAGTGCCAGCCATGCCCGAAATATCACGGCCCACATCGATAGCCTTCTTAATCCCCTGATAGCTGGCACTCAAGGCTGCCATTACTGTTACGGGGTCCATAATTTAACGCTCCATCAAACGATCTATTTTTTCCTCAATACGGTCAAAGCGAGAAACAATTTGATTCATAACCGCAGAACTATCTACTTTAGCCACATATTCTTTTGCCATCTCCTCGCGAGTTTTGTTCAAAAGAATCTGGATTCGCGCTATTTCTGAATGTTGCGCCTTTATCCACCAACCCACAACGCTTATTGCCGCCGTAAGTAAGGCGCTCCAAATTATCGCCATATCCATTTAGCAGGAACTAAACTTACCGCCCCGCAACATTGCGCCCATGCCCCGAGAAGTGCCGGACACTTTAATGCCTTTTGCAGTGTTTGGTGTTTTTTCCTGAACAGTTTTAGCATATGGAATACTGCCCTGCCCCTTAATAATAGCTTTATTTACAGCTGCCGGAGTTTTCCCCGCAGGCGCGCCATTTACTTTTACTTTACTATTCTTCACGATTTAACTCCTTGTTATTTCAAACCCTTGGAAATAGATTCAGCGGCTCTTTTTAACGCACGTTTAGAGGCCTTACCGCCCATTTTTTTATTTCCTATAGCGCTTGTAATACTAAATTTTTTAACAACAGTGCCACCCTTTACTTTTATACCTTCAGAGCCCCCATCATTGGATAAGGTTTCGTTCACGTATTCATCTTTTGAAGTATACCCGTTACCCATTACCGTAGCCCTTTTGTCTGTGCTTGCAGGCGCAGTATTTCACGTTCTGCACTCGCTTGCAATTTCTGGTTTGCCATCCGCTGTTGTTGATCCATCCGCTGTTGGAACTCGCTGGAGCGAGTTTGCGCTTTTTGCTGATCCAGTTGCAATTCGGCCTGATCAATAGCAATATCCGCTTGAACCTGTTGCTGTTTAATTTGCATCTCTTGCTCTTTAAGTGCAATTAGCGGATCCGGTCCTTGCTGACCATCGCCGGCAATCTGTGCAGATAATTGACGTACATTTTGCATTTCAGTGGCCACTTGTTGCGCAATTAACTTCTCTAGCTGTTGCTGCACCTCGGGAGTAATATTCTGCATGTCTAATTGCTGCGCCATCTGCTGTTGAACAGTTTCTTGTGCCTTAATCTTAGCATGTTCCATAACGTGCTTTTGCAAAGAAACCGCCACTGCCGGCTGTTGCGCAACAATTGGAGAAGAACCAAACACCAAATGTGCCATGACATGTGCGTCGTGATCTTGGCCCGCAAATGCCTTCAAAGTCACTTGATCCAAGGAATCAATGTTTTCTGTAGCAGGATCTTTAGGCGAAGCTTCTTGCGTAGGCTTGGGCTTTAGAATTTTGTCTACATCCCGTACTCCCAACGCTTGATACATCCTTCGATACGCCTCGTACATATCGTGTAAATCCGGTGCTTGCGCAGCCAACTGCATTTGAGTCTGAGCCAACGCAATACGTTGAGCTTGGCTAAAAATATTTGGATCAGAAACAGGCACAATGTCCACACGATCATCAAAATCTGTGGCCATAACCTCTTGGTCACTACCCGCAACAGAAAACGGATATCGCTGTGGCAAGCTTTCGGACATCACTCGGGCCAAAAGCTTAAACTCATTACGCATGGCATAATGTAAGCGCTTGTGTACCGCGCTCATTACGCGCGCGCCTTGTTCTAACATGGCAACAGTTGTGCCTACGGCCGCCTGTTGATTGCCGTCACCAACCTTCATGTCCGTAATCGTCGCAAAGCGTTGGCCCGCCTGCACCACGAAACCCAAAAGGTTAAACAGGGTTTGATCGGGCCCTTTAAACGGTAAAGGCATCAAGCTATCACGTATGGCTCCACCAGGGCTATCAACGTCTCTAAATTCGCCAGGCTGTAGTGGTTCTGCATCTTCCCTGATCCGCAGTCCGCGGGCCTTGAACCCCGCAGGAAGGTTAGACAGTGTACCGGCATCAATTAACTGGCGCAGGGCCGCGGTCGCAGTACGTGACAAACCGCCAATGGTGTGAATGAGCCCTAATCCGTAAAAACCAAACCCTGGCAAAAACTTATAGTGAACAAAATACTGTATTTTGCGGCGGTTTTCATCGTCTTCGCCGTAGTTTCTACGAATAGATAAGATTTCGCCAACTTCTTCCGCCACTGTGACAATGTACGGAACCATGATTCCCGTAGGCTCGTCGTCCTCGTCCAAATCTTCGTAGCCGGGAAGCTCTAAATCAACGTGAAACTCCAGCAAAGTCACATCATAATCAATGTTTGAAGGACGCATCCCATCAATATTGTCCATTGTGTCCGCGGTATCCGTAGCGGGCGCCTGTGACGGATGTACTGGTATATCTCTGTAAAACCCACTTAATTGCATTTTACGCAGGTTATTCCACTGCATTCTAACAATTTGAGCCGCAAAAGGAGTTGTTTCCATGTCCGCAGCGTCATACGGAACCACTAACTGTTCGGCAGGAACAAATTTGCTGACTACCCTATCCAAAGAACCGTCAAAATATACCTTCTTGAAGGTGGAACCGGCTAACGGCAAGTAGAAAAGCATTTGATCTGTTTCAGGCGTGTACTCTTCCATGACATTCATCAGGTAAAAGTTCATAAATTCCTTGACACGCTTGGATTGAGCCTCTTTTTCTTGCGTCAACTCCCCCATAATCTGTGTTCTCACCGGACCTTCGGCCGGCAATAACTCATTAAAAGCTTGAGCTTGGAATTGAGTAGCCGCTTCGGCCAAAAGAGGGTGCGTCACACCGGTTGCACCCCGAAAAGGTTGCGTTCTTTCTTCGTATTTAAACCCTAAAAGGTCCAAACCTTTGTTATACTCGTCCTCCCAGTCCCCCCGACTTTCGCGCGCAGATTCATATTGAGATAAAAGGTCTGAGGAAATACTTCCTAAGTCTGTATCTGATAAATCCTCTGCTAAATTAGCAAAAAAGTCGTCGGAAACCTCTGTTTTGGAAGCGGATGGATCAAAATCAACCACCACGCCGCCATCTTCTTCGGCTATTATGTCCACTCCGTCAACGTAGGGTGCCGAAAATGCTCCAGGCATTTCAATTTCTATGTCCGTAACGGCCTCTGCCATCATGGGATCGCTATTTTCACGCTCTACGAATGACGCAACAGGATTTCGCGGGGGTAATGCCATGTGTTATCTCCAAGATTACGCATAAAGTAACATGAAATATGAGGTTTTACTAGAACAAGTTATTTTTAGGCTATGAAACCAATGAACCAATGCCCGAAATAAGGTCTTTTTCCATGTTTTCTGGAGAATATTTTTCATATAAACTTTCCGCAGGAGGCGCCACTACAGGCTCCCCTGTTATCGGATCAACCTCTATCGTCATAGCTTCTGGAGACGCGGGGCGCATTTTAGGGCGCATAACTCTTTCAATAGGAGGAACTAGCCCCAACGCAGGGTCGGATAACCCAAACGCAGGATCCGCAGGCCGCATTTTAGGTTTAATAGTGCTTTCAAAGGCAGGATTTACCGCAAAAGAAACAGGCTCGGCATCGCTCGCAATAAAATTAGTTCCCACGCCCCGCTCCCGCGAGGGAAACATCGTAACGCTTGACGGGCTATCCATACCCGAGAGCGCCTGGTAATCAGAAAGCAACTCTGGGCCGGCCTCATTCTTAAAATCAGGGAGTGGAGTGCCACTGGCAAAAGCCATAACTCGGAAAGGATACTCAAAATTCTCTTTGTCAACCCCTCCTGTGCCACCAGCCTCTAAAAACTTACGATATCCAGTAGGGCCCGCGTTGTACGCGCGCAAACCGTCTTCCGTTTTTGGAAATAACGACAACATTTTCTTTAAATATTGCGTCCCAACCGCCACATTTATCTCAGGTACAAACAATAATTGGCGAATACTCTCTCTGCTTCTATCCGGATAAGAATACCCCATCCCTTCCGCAATGGAAAAAATATCTTTTAAACCCATGCCAGGGTCGCGGGCCGTGCTCGGCAAAACCTGCATTAGTCCTATGGCGCCGTCAGGAGATACCGCGAGAGGATCGCCCGAGCTTTCGGCAGTAACCACCCCTTTTACCAGCTTTTCAAAGAACTCGTCCTCCGCAACCTCTCCACCTTCGGCCATATACTGCAAATAGCTTCCAATGCCCCGTGGTCCGCGGGTCATGGCCCGCGCTGTTTCGTTTAAACTTCCAATGCCCGACATAACTTCTCCACCTCCTGCAAAACCTTCCGTTTTTCGGTAATAACCCTCGCGCATAGGAGTAATGTATTGTGGAAACTTCCTATCCGAAACTTCTCCTGTAGCAAAATCGCTAAACACAGTGCCGCCCCTAGATCGAATTTCTTCCGGCGTTTCTTTTGGTTTACGCAACCGCTGCTCTAAACCAAGCTCCGAAAAAGAATACGTTTGACCACTTTGAAGACCCCCAGTGTCTAATGTAGCCGGGCGCATCACTTCAATTCCCGCGGCCCGCGGTTTAGCTTTAGTCGTCACCACAACAGGAACTTCTGAAATTCCTAACTCAATAGCCGCCTGTAACCGATGATGCCCCTCGCTAATACTTATTCCCCCGTCAGAAAAAACTACTTCTACCTCAATGGGCTCTTTTATGCCTTCATTAAAAATATTTTCTTTAAGGGTTTCCTGACCCGAAGCATCAAACTTTTCCTGCAAAAAAGGGTTTTCGCTAAGATTTCCACTGGGTAAATCACCCCCAAACTTACCAACGTCGTACCGAGGAAAATTAAACTGAGCCACGTTGTCCGCAATAGTTTGCGTATCAACATATTCTACCTTGGGGTTGTCAAAAGCCCGCTTTGGATGCGGTATTTTTTCCCGCTCCGCCGTTTCCAAAACCTGCTTGTTTATCTCGTTTGCACTCTTATTATCCGCTTTGCCCGAAAGAATAATACCGTCGATTTTTTCCGCAGGAATAATCTCAGATTTTCGCTTGTTTAAAAATTCCGATACAAAGTCCGGAGTCTTGCGAGCCATCGTCTTAACCGCAGGACCAATTGCAGGCACGTAACCCAACACCTCCGCTAAACTCATAAGACCCATTTGTAAATAATTAGGATCGTCCTGACGGCCCTCCTTAACTATTTCCTCTACCGTCTTCGCGGTGCCGACCGGTGTAAAATCAAGAGCCTGATCTATTACTTTAACGCTCGTTGGGGTTTCTTTGCGGTAAGAACCGTACAACGGATTATACCGATCCAAAAAGGTTTCCTCTTCTGAATCAGCCATAACTTCTCCACCTTCTGCAAAATCTTTAGGCACAGACTGCGCTAAACCCCCTTTTGTCGCGCCGCCCTTTTTGCTTCTGGACTTGGCTGCGCTAACGGCGTCATTTATTGTTTTATATCTAGGAAACTTCTTCCCCGTTCTTTTTTCGTAGGATTCCGCTTCGTTCCAAGCCTTATCACCTTCAAGGTACTTTGGTTTTCCGGTTGCCGAATCGAACCAAATAGTGGGTATATTCCAAGCCGTTCCTTCTGGAGATTGCTCGCTAGCTAAATACTCTGTAGAAGACCCGCCGCCAACCGTTTTTACTGGTTTGTGCTTTTTAGGGTCAAACGGAATTAAATCAGCCACTACCTTAAACCTCTATGTATTCTATATCCCAACCTTAAAAGGGCTGTTTCCGTATTCTTGAGGCGCATCAAAAACCATTTGATAGCTTGCGTCATTCAATGGAGGACGGGAAATCAAATCAGGCGCATTCAATCCAGGAAGTGGCATAGGCGCTCCCATCAAATCTTCTGACGCAAGAGCCGGCGTATAGAACGGGGAAGCCTGCTCAAAGGAGACCTCATCAACAGGAACAATGGGGTCATACGGATTGTATGGCAATCCTCCCGCAATTCCCACATTATCTACGTTTATTATTGGGAAAGGCGTGGGAACAGGCGTGCGAATCACATCCGCAACAGAATTGTATGGGGGCTTTTCCCCACCTTCCCCAAAACCCATGGAAGGGTCATAACTAAGGCCCGAGGAAGAATCCTCGTTGCCGCCGCCGCCCAAAAGAGCCGCAATGCCGGTGGGCGCCAGTCCAGAGCCGTAAGGCGTGGCCCCAATTGCATTAGAAATACCGCCAAACAGGCCGCCAAAAGTATCCCCGCTTTTACCAGGGCCGCCGCCGTCTTTCATGTCTTCACTGGCCCTGACGTAGTTTCCAGTTTCAGGGTCCATGTACCCGTACCCAAAGCCCGCGGCTTTTGCCAAACCCGTAGGAGCCTGATTTGATCCGTAAGGCGTGGCTCCAATTGCATTAGAAATACCGCCAAATAAACCGCCGAAAGTATCTCCACTTTTTCCAGGGCCGCCGCCGTCTTTCATGTCTACGCCCGGAGTAACTACGTTACCCTTTGCATCAACATACCCATACCCAAACATATTAGATGCGGATTTCTTACCACTTTTTATGGCTGCGATTTCTTGCTGCTGTGCTACAGCCTGTTGTTGCGCAAGACTTTCGGCAGCCGTCTGCGCAGCAGCGGATCTAGCCTCAGAATTTGCTTGCCCAATTTTACCTATGGGGCTTTCCATAACCGCGACAGCTTGCGCAAGATCTTGAGCAGCCTTTTGCGCAACAGAACTTGTAGGGGTGTTGTTCTGTTTTTGTTGCGTCATAACCGCCATAGACTTTTGCGCAACAGCTTTTGCCGCGTCGTATGAACTAGTGACGCCACCAATCTCCCCCTTGTTTGCGCTATAGCTTCTCATATTAAGGCCAGCCTGCTCGGCAATGTCTCTAGGATTATCATTGGGATTAACCGCGGGAGCCGATTTTGTAGAAGCCGATTTTGATTTTGATTTTGCAGGAGCCGCGCCTGCATTCGAACTTGATGACGTGCCCACAGAGGTTGTTCCTTTAGCAGACAGGCCTTCCGCGGCATCCATTCCGCCTTCGCCTCCGCCGCCACCGTCTCCCTCTCCGCCGAAAGCAATCCTCGGCATAAATCCAAGGCCCATCATCTCCATAAGTCTAGTCATGCTACTTTCCTATACCAATCGCCAGATCGCGTATTTCCATCGGGGTATATACGCACACCATTTCCTATTTTCTTTTGAGGATACTTTTTTGACACAGCCAATCGAACATCCCTAGCAAACCTAATAACTTCGCGAAAACCAAGCCTGCACTGAAACCGGGTAAAGTAAAATACGTCCCCATCGTCTCGCGCATACGCCTCATCGCCATTCCATAAGTCCCTGTCTATCTCTTCTTGAGTGAAAAATCCATAGGCGCAAAACCCTGCCACTTTTCCGTTCACCCTATGAACCATGTATTTACCGTGCTTGATTGCATAGTACACAGAATTTCGCTGACCCGAAATAGTTTTCTTGGCATAGTACGGGTCAGTTAAAACCAACTCCATCACCGCACCAAGTACCCCATAGTCCATTTTTACCGTCTCATTTTAACCGTATGCAAAAACTGTAACACAAAGCAACACGTCGTTTCAATATCTACCCGTAATAGCTTTGAGGCTCAAGGCGCGCATCCTCTCCGTCCCAATCATCCGTGGGCAATTGCACAAAATTACCCTGACGATACCGCATCAGGGCCTGCGTCGTACTATCAACAAAGTCATCAAACTCCCCGTTAGGAAACGCCGCACACTCCTCAATAACCTCATGCGCCCACTGATGATCCGGCGCCCACACCATCCCCGCCTCAAACAAAGGCGCAATACTGTGCGCGCGACTAACCTTGTCATTTCCGCGGCTCGGTGTGAAATTTACAACAGGAATGCCCATGTTCCGCAGTTCGTGGGTCAAGGGCGTACCCGACGCTTTGGCCTCAATAATTACCGTCTCAGGGTCCCAAAACTCAAATTGCTCAAAAGCTATGCGTTTTAACTCAGGAAAATCCCAACGACCTTTTTGAGCATCCAATAACATCAACGCCGGCGGCCCACTCTCATCCACATGAAACACGCCCCACGTGGTTATCGCAGAATAATCCGCCGTCTCCTTCTTAGAAAACGCCGTGTCATAAGATTGAATAACGTACTCTAATGCCGGAATGCTGTCCTTATCCCAAATCTTCCACCAATCCCTGCGCAAAATACTGTTCTCATCCCCCGTAGGATCCTGCTGGTACTGCGCGTTCCACTTAGCAGGAGGAATAGACGCCTTTACTCGCTCCAAATCATCAAAAGACCAATACTCTGGCCAACACGACTTGCCACTCGGCATAATAGCCGGCAACTCCACAACCTCCCACTGATCCGCCTTCTCATCCCGAGCCTGCGATCGAATCAACTGACCAGTCAAATCCTTCTCATGCCACCGCGTCATAACACAAACTATCGCGCCACCAGGCTGCAAACGCTGGCGAGGACCACCCGTATACCAGTCCCAAGCATCATCAAAACCATTGCTAGACATCAACGTCTGCTCAGAATGAGGATCGTCAATAATAATTAAATCGCCACCACGGCCCGCTAAGTTGGAGCCCACACCAACAGCATAGTACATTCCACCACGCTCCGTGTCCCACCGACCAGAAGCCTTGGAATCCGAGGCTAACCGCGTATCAAAAAGCTCTTGATAATCCTCCCGCTCCAAAAGGTTCTTAACCTTCCTACCAAAACCAACCGCAAGCTCCGTGGTGTGCGTAGCCTGAATAATCTTCATCGCAGGATTCTTCCCAATCATCCAAGCAGGGAACAAGAAAGACGCAAACTCCGACTTCGTATGACGCGGCGGCATATTAACAATCAGCCTCTTCAAACTACCGTCCGCGATCCGCTGGAGCTTGTCCGCAATAATCTTGTGGTGGTTCCCCGCAATAAACTCCGGCCACATAAGCTTTACGAAAGTTAAAAAATCTTCGTGCGACCTCTCTGTTCGCTCTATTTGAGCCAAACGATATTGCAGCTTCAACAGCCGGTCGTTGTTTTCTTCTAAATCAATCATGGTTTGGGGCCCCTAGCACGTTTTTCTATATAAATATATAGGATATTAAGAGATCGATTGCAAAAAAAATTATAAAATTTTTGTGGCCCGATTTTTTACCTCAAAAAATAAATTGTTTCACGTGAAACATTATTAACGAATCCGGTCCTGGCCAGATTTAACAGTATCTTTTTTTCTACGGAATATTTGTCACGGACATAGTTTATACGTCCGCCAGTCAAGGCGCCGCCGGCCGCGGAAAACTGAGCAAAAACAACGATTTACGGCGCGCGGATCTGCCTCAATTCGACTGGGGCCCCTGACCGCGGACCGCGGATCTGGGCACTTCGCCGGGCACTTTGCCGGGCACTTTGCCGGGCGATCGTTGCCGGCCGCTGGGCGCTCGATCGTTGCCGGTCGATCGTTGCCGGTCGATCGTTGCCGGCCGATCGTTACCGGCCGCGGGTCGCGGGTCGCGTACCATGGCGCACGGGCTCATACGTTTGAGCAACGCCGGTCGGGCCGCGGCCGGCTTGTATTACTTTATTTTATTTGAGTGGCGGGCAGGCATAAAAAAACCCGCGCTATCTACACGCGGGCGTACAATGTTTTATAATCAAAATGTTAAATGTTTAGTTAGTCATACTTAAATACACCACCGACCACTCCGCATCCATATTCGCAAAGCATTTTCGTTTCTCCGGTGCTAATCACTTCGTCAAAGTTGAAATCATATTGCTTTGCATATTTTCTCAATTCTCTGCGACCCCAAATGTCTTGGCGTCCTTGTCCGTCTTCAAACCACATTGTAAACAATTCTTTTGCCATCATTTGTCCTCCAAAAAAATAGGGCAGGATTGCCCCTGCCCTGCATTTAATAGTAATTTTGAGTAATAGTCAAATAGCAAAAAAGGATTAAGCCAACTCCTTTCCACTAAGTACAAAACCGGATGCAATTCCCGCGGCCAATTGTTCGCGACGTGGCAAGGCGCCGCGCGTGGTATCATACTTAAAACGCAAGCCACAAATTACGCCGCGCGGATCCAAAAACCGCGCGTCATGTTCGTCCGCGTCGTGAATGTCCAAGCGCTTGCCCGCGATGGTTAGCGACGCGGGCAATGGTTTGCCGCGCGGCGTATCAAAAACAACCGCGATATTCTGCCCGCGCTCAATTGCTATTGCCGCATGATCATCATTGCCCAAATATGAAAAAGTGAGATTGTAATACGCGGGCGCTTTGCGGTTTAGGTGTTTTGTATAGTCGTAAGGCGTCGCGCCTTTGCCCGCGATATAATCCGCAACAGTAGTCCCGCATGCGAAACGGACAGATTCCCACCGTATGTCAGAAGTCGCATTCAACCGGAACGCGCAATCCATATTTATTCGCGCGGCGTATTTAATAGCGGCGTCTATTTCGATTTTGAGCAATGCCAGAAACAACGCGCGGGCACGGAAAAACGCTTGCGTGCGGGCTATTCTTGCCGCGCGCTTTGCATCGCCGGCGGCAGGATTGCCAGCCTTGTCTAGGCATGGTCCAATGCAAGCTTCAGTGGCGCTTGCGCAAGTATTAAACCCGCTCAAAGTATGTGGCGCCAAATGCATAGGGAAAGTAACAACGCCCGCTTTTTTTAGGCTCTTGGCAATTTTAGGATTGCCAAGAGGCGCGGCCAATAAAGTAGTAAATTTATAGCCAAGCGCTTCCAATGAGGCCTTAATTGCTTTTTTTGTGGCGGGCGTAGGGACTGAATGTTTCATGTTTTTTCCTCCAAAAAAATAGGGCAGGTTTGCCCCCTGCCCTACATTTAATAGTAATTTCGAGTAATAGTCAAATAGCAACATAACCATTTAATTTTTTTGGCGGGCGCCCGGAAGTATCGCGCCCGGAAGTATCGCGCCCGGAAGTATCCACGGCCATATTCCAAGCCATGCCCGCGAACAATGTCGCAAGCGTGCTTTCGCCGGGTCCGGTTAAACTTTCAATCCGGTTCTGTAATTCATTCCAATCTTTTGGGGTATGAATAAAATTTACTTTTTTCATTTTAACATTCCCTTTAGCTCGGTTTTTATTTCGCGCGCCTTTTCGCCGCGCCATGTCCCAGCATTGGCCAAAAAATAACGCACAACAGATTGCCCGCTGTCATAACCGTAATTTTCGTTTATACCGCGCAACGTGCCCATAGCGGATAGGTAGGGCGCCGCTGCAAAATTTACTTTTTTCCAATCCGCGAAAATATCTGATGCGATAGTATTAAGCGGGCGAGGTGATTTGTTAACCATGTTCTTTTCTCCTATGAACAATTAAAGTAAGTCTAAGTAACACCCGTACAGCCCCACGTCAATCCTGATCGCGTTTATCTCTATATTTCTTTAATTCAGCGTCCAGATCCAACGGGCGATTAAGCCAGTCCATAATCCAACTAATCAAAAACATGGCCGGCCTCGATCCTTTGAAACAGTGGTTCCCAGCTGGCGGGGCTGTCCAACTCCAAAACAGGGTTGGTTGAGAGACCTTCCATACGAACGTCCACCGCCTGAGACCCATGATACAGCATCAGAGCATAAGCACGCCCGGCACCATGAGGGCTATACTTAACAAGTATCCAGCTCGAGCCCTTTTTATGTCTAGAGTGGAACGAAACCTGATGCGGGCTCAGATCTACATGAGGAGTTATACAATGTTTTAATTCAATTGTGTGATACACCCCCCGATCATCCTCCAAAAAAACATCTGGAAATCCCGGCGTCGCCCAACTTTCAATCCTCTCGGTCAACCAATTCGGACGCAGCTTCGCTATTTGTTTCTTCAGCTGGTCCCAAAAGGCGGCTTCGCGCCGTTTCCCTATTGCCGATTTTTTGTTTTTCCTCTGGGGTGACGTCAATAGTGATTGGTTCATAGGATCCCTTTAAATCTTGAATTGCTTTGAGAACTTCCTCCTTCGACATTCCGTCGATAGTGCCATGTCGGATTTCGGATTTGTTCACGTATATATCGCCATGCGCTTGGCCGCGCCGATACTCCGCCTGAACCGCCGCGCTAAACGCCCCACTGTCCAACGCAGCATCTCTAATAACTTGTAGGTCTCTGAGGTGTCGTTTGTATTCGACTCCGTATTTCCGATCGAGATCGGCACGATACAATTTAATCGCATTAACCACGTTTGGAAATCGATCCGGATTACACAATTCTGACGCCCGGACGCTAGCCGATCCTGCGGGATAGCCCGCGTTGATTGCAGCGTCACGCATAGTGATCTGGCCATCTTTCGAAACAAGTTCTTTTACAAAGAGCTCTTGCTTACGTGTGAGAGGTTTTTCCTCCCGACTATATTTTTTTCGATAGACCCTTTTTCCAGTAGGCGTGAGCGGCGCGCCTTCCTCAGGCACAACGTACCTATCCACTTTTTTCGTAACCATAGCATTTTCCTCCACACTATTCTGTAATTCAACGTAACAAGAGCATACTGGTCGCCCAGGTGGTTTGTAAACACACTATATAAGCCCTCCAGAATTTATTTTTTTAAAAAAAAACTCCCCGACCCCCTTAACCACATTCTTAGATTAACAATTAACTATACTTTGTGTAACTTTGTAACCAGTGGTGTAACCATTAAATTATTGGTTTTGTTACAGATAACACTAAGGTTACATGGTTACATGGGTTGCGGCTACTTTTTGGTTTTTTATTTTTTTTATTTTTCTAGCGGTATAACTATAACCGAAACTAAGTAACCCGTCTAAAACGGCGGTTCTTCCCC
>Ga0222716_10002533_pt1 | contig 14803 bp, 13 predicted proteins | sample C33_13DmetaG_FD_165044 | JGI IMG/M metagenome (GOLD analysis project Ga0222716, IMG submission 165044) | Estuarine water microbial communities from San Francisco Bay, California, United States - C33_13D | ecosystem: Environmental > Aquatic > Marine > Unclassified | place: USA: California... | reverse complement strand
AAGAGAAGCATTTATTTCACAGATAAGAAACAATTTTGCAGAAAAAAATTATATGATGATAAAAACATCTAATAATAAATATTCTAAAAAAAATTTTATACAAGCCATGTATGATCAGTTTAAAAGTTTTATTAATAAAGATGTATTTAAAATAGAATATAAACAACTATTTAATTATGATACAATCAAAGAACTTTACAATTTTTTAAATATTAAAAAATTCGTCTTTAAAAATAATTATAAGACACCAAAAAAAATTAATTTTAATAATTATAAAAGTGTTTTTAGTGATTTTAGAAAAGAAATAGAAGACATAAATTCAGTCACATGGCCAACTAAACCAGGAGCGTAGACCATGTACTTCGGTGCTACGGCTTTCTCTGAAGCAGCCTTTGCTTCACAAGGCATTCCTCCATACGCATATGTAGAGGTCAATGGATCAAGAATTAATACTAGTACAGGCACAGTTGGAGTTACAGCTGGCGCTAATTTAGGTGTAACAGGAAATAGATTTAATGTCTCAACAGGTACAGTTGGTATTGCAATCAATGTAGATGTTCCGTTAACCGGTAATCGATTTAATTTAAACACAGGTACAGTTGGTATTACAGCTGATGCTAATGTTGGTGTTACAGGACAACGAGTTAATTTCACAGTTGGTAATGTAACTATTACTGCTGATGCAAATGTCAGTGTAGATGGTAATCAAATTAGTATTACAACTGGTAACCCAACTATTGTTGCAAATGCATTAGTTGCTCTTACAGGATCAAGAGTTAATTTATCAATCGGTAATGCTGAGAGTAAAGTTAATATCACAGTTCCTGTCACTGGAAACAGAGCAAATGTATCTCTTGGTAATGTAACAACTACTGCAGCGGCAGTTGTTTTACCAGATGGATCACAAGCAAATATTGGTACAGGAGATGTAACTATTTCTGCTGATGCAAACTTCTCTGTTACTGGATCAAGAGCTAATTTAACAATTGGTAATGCAGTTGCAAAAGCAAATGCAGTGGTTAGTGTTACAGGAAAACAATCTAATCTTGCAACAGGAACAGTAACAATCACTGCTGCGGCGACCGCTTTACCTGCAGGAAGTCAATTAAATATTGGAACATCTGGCGTTAACATTAAACAATGGGATGGTGTAGTACCAGGCGTCTCACAAACTTGGACAAGGATACAGACACCGTAATGTTATTTGGATCAACATCATTTTCAGCAGCACCTTTTTCAAGTCCTTACATACAGGATTTAAACATAGCTGTAACAGGAAACAGATTAAATATTTCAGTTGGTAATACTACTATTGCTTTTCCTATAATAGTTCCTATAACAGGTAATCAAATAAACCTTGCAAATAGCACTGTAAGTGTGATATCATGGAACCCAATACCACCAGGAGTAAATCAAGTTTGGGTACCGATAGATCCAGACGAATAGGAGAATTATGGCATCAAGTACATCAACAGATTTAAAACTAGAACTCATAACAACAGGTGAAAAATCTGGTACATGGGGAACTATTACTAATACAAACTTACAGATTTTAGAACAAGCAGCTAGTGGTTATCTATCACTTGCAGTAGGTTCGGGAGATGTTGCTTTATCTCTTGCAACTCATGCAACAGCAAATGGTAAAAATTTATACTATAAATTAACAGGAACTTTAACTGCTAACAGAACAGTTACTATGCCTGATGGAGCTGAAAGAGTTTTTATTGTAGAAGATGCAACAGCAAGATCAGCATCTAATTACACACTTACAGTTAAAACAGTTTCAGGAACAGGTCTTTCTTTACCCGTAGGATCAACTACAGTTTTATATTCTGATGGAACAAATATTACAGGAAAACTACAGACTAAAGGTTACTACACACCTTCAGCTACTTACACCACTGTTAATGGTGATCAAATATTAGTTAATACTTCAGGAAGTGGTATTGGTACTGCAGTTACAATTAATTTACCAGCATCCCCTGCAATAGGTAATGAAGTACATTTCATAGATAGCGGTAATGCATTTGCATCTAACAATTTAACAATCGGTAGAAACAGTTCTAATATTTTAGGTGCCGCTTCTGACTTAGTTGTTTCAACTAATGGTGCTGCATTTACTTTAGTGTATGTCAATGCAACTAGAGGCTGGATATACAAAGATAAAATATAGGAGCATGAATCATGTCTCTAATTGATTTTAAAGTCTTACCGGGAATTGATAAACAAGACACAACATCTGGTGCAGAAAACAGATGGGTTGATTGTGATAATGTAAGATTTAGATATAATTTACCTGAAAAAGTAGGTGGTTGGTCATCATTAGTTACAGATACAATAGTAGGTGTTACAAGACGTCAGTTTGCATTTGTAGACTTAGATGGAAATAGATACATTGCAATTGGCACAGATAAATTTCTACTTATATATTTTGAAGGTCAACTCTATGATATTACACCTTTAAAAACTACATTATCATCTTGTACTATTGCAACGACTAACAACTCTGCTGTTTGTTCTATAACAAAATCTAATCATGGTTTATCTGCTGGGGACATTGTATTACTAGATAACGTAACTTTACCAAGTAGTACAGGTTATCAAAACTCTGATTTTGAAGATAAATTATTTCAAGTAACAAGTATTACAAGTTCAAGTGTATTTACAATCACACAAAGTTCTAATGCAACAGCAACTGTTTCAACAGGTGGTAGTTTAGAAGTTAAACCTTATGAACAAGTTGGACCAGCAGAACAATCTTATGGTTATGGTTGGGGTATTGATTCATGGGGTAATGGTAATTGGGGAGAAGCTGCATCAGCATCTGATGTGAGTCTGGAACCAGGCCTCTGGAGTCTAAGTAATTTTGGTCAAGTATTAGTTGCAACAATTGCAAATGGAAAAACTTTTACATGGAATGCCGGAGACGCTTCACGATTAACAACAAGAGCATCAACAACCACATCTGGTTTTTCTACATCAGCTAATCCAACAGCAACTAGAGTATCTTTAGTATCACCTACAACACGTCACTTAATTCATCTTGGAACAGAAACAACTATTGGAGATACATCAACTCAAGATGATATGTTTATAAGATTCTCGGATCAAGAAGATATAAATGATTATACACCTACTGCAATTAACTCAGCGGGTTCACAAAGATTACAAGATGGAACTAAAATTATAGGTTCTTTAAAAGCAAAAGAAACAATTCTAGTTTGGACAGATAATGCTTTGTATACCATGAAATTTATTGGTGCACCTTTTACATTTGGTTTCGAACAAGTTGGAACCAACTGTGGATTAATTGGTAAGAATGCAGCTATTGAAATAGATGGTGCTGCTTTTTGGATGTCTAATAATGGTTTTTTTATGTTTGATGGTACAGTTAAATCTTTACCTTGTTCGGTTGAAGACTATGTTTATGATCAAGCAGATACAACTAAAGGACAACAGATTTATGCAGGTATAAATAATTTATATACTGAAGTTGTTTGGTATTATCCATCTCAAGGTTCTGATTATAACGATCAGTATGTTGTATTTAATTATGGAGAACCTATGAAAGGTGGTGTTTGGTATATTGGAACTGAAGCTAGAACATCTTGGATTGATGCTAGTGTATATCCTAAACCATCCGCTACCAAATTTAATGACTCAGCTGTTGGTACTTTTCCTGTAATTGTTGGAGAATCAGGTTTAGGTCAAACAATTTTATTTGAACATGAGGTTGGAACTGATCAGGTAAACCCTGATGGTAGTACAACAACTGTTACATCATTTGTAAAATCATATGATTTTGATATACAATCAAGAGCACAAAATGCACAAGGAAAAGCAACAGGACCAAGTATTTCAGGAGATATATTTTTAGCTATGAGAAGATTTGTACCAGACTTCAAAGATTTACAAGGTAATGCAAAAGTAACTCTCGCTGTTAAACGTTATCCTCAACAATCGGAGACCACAACTGCTTTAAGTCCATTTACAATTACTGCAAGTACTGATAAAAAAGATACAAGAGCTAGAGGAAGATTTGTTAACATTAAAATAGAAAACACTGATGTTAGTGAGTCTTGGCGCTTTGGAACTTTAAGAATAGATATACAACCAGATGGTAGAAGATAATGGCTAAGATAGTAGTAAGAATACCTGAACCAAAAGAAGAATATGATTTTTCTAACCAAAAACAAATTAACAGAGCTATTTCTTTAATAACAGAACAACTAAATTCTACATTTTTAAATGAACTTAAACAAGAAACAGAAAGATTTACTTGGTTTAATTCAGGAGGTATAGGTGGCTAATATTTATAAAAATGCACAGTTTGATTTAACAACTACTAATGCAACAGATGTTTATACTGTACCGTCAAACTCAAGAGCAATTGTTCAAAATATACATATGGCTAATATTGGATCAGGAAACGTTGTAGTTCACGCACATATTTATGATAGCTCTGTAACAACACAATTTACTTTTGCAAAACACACTATTGCTGCAAATGAATCACAAAGTATATCAGATGGTACTATTATTTTAGAAGAAAATGATATACTAAGAGTACAGGCAGCTAGTGCAAATGACATTGAAGGAACAGTATCAATATTAGAAATTAACCGAGACTAAGGAGAAAACATGGCATTTAAAGAAGAAGGATCAGTAGCATACACAATGATAAATGGTAAGAAAGTACCTGTTGTAAAATGTGAAACTGAAGTAGTACTACGTAATACTAGAACTAATGTAGAGTATAACTCTGATAAAGAAGCTGACGATGATATTAAAAATCCATCGACAAATACAGTGAAAGAAGATATAACTAGATCATTAAAAATTAAGGTAGCAGCAATGCCACCATTAGGAGCATCATCAGATAAATAAATTATGCCAATTTCAAGAATGCAACAACCGAGACAACAATATGGATTAGGGAGTTTTGTAAAAAAAGCTTTTAAAGGTGTTACTAAAGGTATTAAGAAAATTGCTAAATCTGATTTAGGTAAAGCTGCATTATTAGCAGGTGGAGCTTATTTTGCTCCTACTCTTTTTGGTAAGTCTGCAGGTTTTGGTAATTTTGGTAATTTATTAAAAAGCGGTGTAGGAAGTTTAGCTTCTAAATTTACAGGTAAAGAATCTATTGCTAATTTTTTAAAAGGAGAAAAAACATTTGGTAAAACTTTAGGTGTTATGGCCGGTGGTACTTTATTAGGTGGACTTTTATCTAAAGCAGAACAAGGTGATGAAGAAGCAATTGAAGCTACACAAAATGTAGGTGCATTAAAAAATTATTTAACTCAAGGGTATACAAATTTAGGATACAAAGAAAATGAAATACCTAAACTTGTAGAAAATGATTTATCTGAATATACACAAGATATGGCTAGGGGACAGATGGCTGATGGTGGTAGAATAAAATTTGGTAGTGGATCAGAAGATTATGGAGATTTAATTGATGCTTATGAAAAAGGTATTGATGTTATGGAAGGTGAAAGCCTATCAGATTATATTAATAGAATTAGAAAATCAGAAAGAAAAAATTCTGCTATGGGTGGTAGAATAGGTTATGCTTTTGGAAATAAACCAGAACAAAATGCTATTCAAGCAGCTGGAATAGAAGGATTACCATTAAATCAAAACCCTGCAGGAGTTACAGAACTAGATCTTAGAGATAGTGGTGGATTTATTCCTCCAGTTGGTGTAAAAGAGAAGGCAGATGACATTCCTGCGATGTTAGCCAATAATGAATTTGTATTCACAGCAGATGCTGTAAGAGGAATGGGCGACGGTAACGTTAATAAAGGAGCACAACGTATGTACGATATGATGAAAAAATTAGAGAAAGGTGGGAGAGTATAATGGCTGAAGTAGTCACACAAGTAACTAAACCTGCTGAGTTTATAGAAGCTGCAGGTAAAACTTATTTAACAGATTTACAAAAAGGAATAGGTGCTTATAAAGGTGCTGACTTATCTAAAACATTAGGACCACAATTTATTGCAGGCCTAGATCCGTTACAACAACAAGCAATCGGTCAAGCAGGTGGACTTGGTGCTTATGAACCTTATTTACAACAAGCATCAGCATTAAGAGGTCCAACAGCTTACCAAGCTTATATGTCTCCATATCAAAGAGATGTTATAGACACAACTTTAGAAGGTTATGATATTCAAGCACAAAAAGGTTTAGGTGCAATTTCACAACAAGCAATTCAAGCGGGTGCATTTGGTGGAGCAAGAGAAGGTGTTGCACAAGCAGAATATCAAACAACATCTGATAGAAACAGAGCAGCACTACAAGCACAATTATTACAACAAGGTTTTGGACAAGCACAACAATTAGCACAACAAGATTATGCAAGAAATGTTCAATTAGCACAACAAGCTCCAGCGTTAGCTAGTTCACAAATTGCAGGTTTAAGTACTCTAGGTGGAATGAGTCAGTCTCAAAGACAATCTGAATTATCCGCTCAACAACAATTAGCACAACAACAAATGATGCAACCATTAACAGCTGCACAACAATATGGTGCAGGTGTTGCAAGTTTAATCGCTGGATATCCAGCTTCAAGTACTCAACAAGTATCTCCATCACCAAGCGCACTTCAAACTGGAATTAGTGCAGGTGCTACATTGGCTGGATTATTTAGAGCATTTCCAGGGTAATTAATATGAGCAAAGTATTTAAAAGACCTATGTTTAGAAAAGGCGGTTCAGTCAACGAAGGTATCATGACGGGCATTGTTGATAGAGAAAACCATGCTGAAGATCCTTTTGTAGGAGGAACAGATCAATTTCCATATATGGCAAAATCTACTGAGTCTTCACCACAAATGAATTTACCAGATTTAAAATCTATGACAAAAGAAAACATAGATTTATTATTAGAAGCAGCTGGAGATAGAGGAGGTTACGATCCTTTAACACAATTTTTACTACAGTATGGACCAGCAGCAGCTAAACAAACTGGTGGTGGAACATTTGCTAATTTAATTGCAGCAGCTGAAAAACCAGTTGAAAGTTTAATAGCTGGTAAACAAAAAGAAGATGATTTCTTGAGAAGCATCCGGACTCAGGCTACCGGGGCCGCTATGAAACAAAGAAGTGAACTAGAAGCTTCTGAAAGAGATAGATTATTTAAAACAGAACTAGCAGATAAACAAGCTGAACTAAATAGAGAGTTATCACAAGCAGAAATAATAGCTGCTAAAGAAAGATCTGACGCTAAATACTTACAAGATTTAGAATTACAATCTAAAAAATCCAAAGCAGATTATGAAACAAGATCTAAATTATTAAAAGAAGCTGATTTATTAGAACAAAAAACTACAGGTGAAAAAATACAAGAATATACTCCAGGTTTTGCTGAAGAATATGATAATGATTTTACTAAAGGAAACAGAAGAGCTACATTTGAATTTCAAACTAGACAGAAAATAGCAGAAAACTTTGGAGAAAATAAAGTTGGTGGTCATATTAATGTAGATATAGGTGATGAAAAACAATTAAATAAAGTTATGAAAAGAAAAATTAAAGCAGGTGGTGCGCAAAAAATATACTATAACGTAAATGACGGTAAAGCATATTTATTAACTGAACAAGGTTTACAACCAATTGATTTAGCTGGAGGAGCAGAACAAATAACAGAAGTGACTGAAACAACTCCAGGAGGTACTGAAACAATTAAAGAAACTTCTAGCATAGAAGATGTATTTTCAGGTGCAGGTGAAACTGAATTAGATAAAAAAATAAAACAAAGAATTGAAGAAAATAGAAAAAAAATACTAGAGGGTGAATCACAAATTAAAGGTCCTTTTAGATAGGAGAATAAATGGCCGAACTAATTCCATTTAACTCAGCTGAAGCCGACAGCAAGACTAGTTGGTATAGCGCATTAGGTGCAGGTTTAATATCAGGTTTAATAAAAGTTCCAGAAGGTATTGTATCATTAGGTGCAGAACTAATTGATTTAGGTGCTGATACAGATACAGTTGCATCTGTTGAAAGATTTTTTGATGACATCAATCCTTTTGAAGAAATTGCAGAAGAAAGAACTATTGGTAAACTAGCAGAAGTATTTACCCAAATAGGTATACCGGGAACTGCAGGTTTTAAAGCAGGTACTAAACTAGCTCAAAAAGCTTTAGATGCTAAAAAAGCAGGTACTTATGCAAAGTTTGGAAAAGAATCTAAAAGAGCATTAGAGGAAGTAGAAAAATTAAATAAAAAAGCTGGTTATAGAAAATTTGTTACAGGTATCATGGGTGGTGCAACTGGAGAAGCTTTTATAACTGACGCAGATAAAATAGGTAGCTTTGGAGATTTATTCGGTGGACCAACTGCATTAGATAGAGAAGAAACCTATGGTAGAGAAGAAGCATCTAGACGATTATTAAACAGAATTAAATTTGGTTCTGAATCATTATTAGTTACACCGGTTATTGCAGGTGTTGGTAAAGGAGCTAAAGCATTAGCACAAAGAGGAAAAGAGCTAGCATATAGCGACAGCGCATTTGAAAGATGGATTAATAAATATGTTGGTGCACCATTTAGACCAAGAGGTGATTTACCTCAAGAAATATTTGCAGCTGAAATGACTAAGCAAGGTTTAAAAGCAAGAGATACAGATGCTGCAAAAGAAATTGTAAATACAATTACAAAAGAAGTAGACAAAGTATTTCCTGAAATGGAAACTATTTTTAATAAATCAAATAAACAAGAAAAAGATAAATTTTTAGATTTATTAAATAAAACTTTATTTGAAGGAGATATTAGTAAACCTATTAATCCAAAAAGTATGGACGATATTGTTAGACAAATGGATGACATAGAATTAAATCCACAATCAAGACAAAAAATAGTTGGAGCAATAGATAATGCTAGAAATGAATTTACTACTTTAATTGGGTATTTAAATAAAAATATATCAGATAAAAAAAATTTAAAATCTGGTGTTAAAGATTTACAAGAACTTTTAAAAGATAGAGTTCAAGGTTGGGTAGGTAGTACGTACAGAGCGTTCGAACCAAGATCAAGATTCTTTAAAGCATTTCAAAGATTTAAACCAACAGAAGAAGCATATAGTAAAACTATAAATTTATTTAGAAGATACTTAGCTAAAACAGATACCAGTAAAAATGTTAAATTAATAAAAGATGAATTTGAACAATTTGTTCCTGAAGGAACTGATTACTATCAACAAGCAAAATACATGGTTGATGATATTTTAGAACAAGGACAACAAGCTAGAAAAAAACCAGGGCAGTTACCTGATTTAAATTATACTGATAAAACAGCTCAAGGGATTAAAACAAAATCATTTGAAGAGATGTTAAAGAAAACAGGTGGTAAAGGTTCTAAGGTTATAAGAGAGTTGTTTGGAGAAATAAAAGATCCAAGATATTCAATTTTTAATGCAATGACTAATTTATCATCTGCTGCAAGAACATCATCTTTCTTTGAAAACATAGCTGAAAATAATAAAAAACTTCAAGCCGCTGGAGAAAGAGGAGCTTTTTGGACTGATGAAGCTTTAGCTAAACAAGGTGTAAGATCAAATGAAACAGGAATACAAGTAGTTAAAGTAGGTGATTATTTAAAAGAAAATAGATTACCTGGTATTCAGTATGTGGATAATGAAATACTAGATAGTTGGACTTCAAAAGAAATAGCAGAAGGAATGCTACATGCAAATGATGTACCAAGAGGTTTAGCAGGTGCAATAAGAGGTAGAGAAGCAGCATCATCAGCTGAATCTGCTGCAACATATTTATACAGAACATTATTACTTGCTCCAAAAGCAGCATCACAAATGGCTAAAACTATTTTATCTATACCAACCCACTTACGTAACTTAATTAGTGCCGGTATGTTTACAGTTGCAAATGGTACAGTACTTGAACCTACATTTTTTAAAAATGCTGTTAAAGGTTTCAAAGGATCCGGTGTATTTAAACTTGGACCTAAGAGTCCTGAAATGCAAAAACTATATCAAGAACTATTAGAACTTGGTGTAGTAAATTCACAAGTACAAATTGGAGACTTAACTGCTTTGTTTAAAGATGTAATTCAAAGTGGGGATCAATTTGTATCACCTGATACTATATTAAAATCATTCTTTAAAAAAATGAAAAAGGTTGGTTCTTTTCTACAAGGTAAGTATGTAGCAGAGGATGATGCATTTAAGATTACAAACTTCTTAACTGAGTTAGAGAGATTAAAAATAGGTAGAGCAAAACAATTAAATATTAAAAGAGCTAACTTAGATTCTACATTAGATGATGCAACTGAATTAGAATTAAAACAAAAAGCAGCTGACATTGTAAAAAATACTGTACCTAATTATGCTTACGTTGGATCAGCAGTTAAAACATCAAGAGTATTACCGATTGGTAACTTTATGTCATTTCCATCTGAAATGATTAGAACAACAGCTGGTATTGGTAAACAAGCTTTATCAGAATTAAGACACTCAAGACCAACAAAAGGAAGTAACATTGGTCCAATGGTATTTGATATTGAAGCAAATGCTTTCGTTAAAAATGATAACCCAATGTATGCAACAGGTATGAAAAGAATAGCTGGTATGACTACTGCATTAACCGCAGTTCCAATTGGTTTAACTGAAGGAATGAAAGCATTGTATGATGTAACTGAAGATGAGATGTCAGCGCTAAGACAATTTGTTCCTGAATGGTCAAAAAACTCTACACTACTTCCAATGAGAGATGATGATGGAACATTGAGATATATAGATTTTAGTCACAGTAACGTTTATGATGTAATTGGTAGACCTTTTAGAACATTATTAAATAATGTTTTACGAGCACAAGAATCAGAGGATGTTTTATTAAGAGGTTTTAGAGATGGTATAATAGAAGCTAGTGGAGAAATTATGAATCCATTTATTTCTGAATCTATTTGGACAGAAGCTATGACTGATATTGTAGTTAGAAATGGTAGAACTAATGAAGGCAGATTATTATACACAGATGAAACACCTTTTGGAGATAGACTATCAATTCAATTTATGCATTTAGGTCAAGCACTTGCACCTTCTTACAAACAATATCAAAGAATAGGTCAAGCAGCATTTGGAGTTCCAAATAAAAGAGGAGATGAATTAGAAATAGGACCTGAACTAGGTGGACTAATGGGATTCAGAGCAATTAAAATTGATCCATTAGAAAGTATGGGTTTTAAAATCGCTGAGTATCAAACAGGTATTAGAAATGCTAGAAGAGAATTTACCGGTGGTTACTTTGGATTATTAAAAGGTGGACCTATTAAAGCAAATGATATTATTGAAAGATTTTTTATATCAAACCAAGCAAGATTTAATGTACAAAAAGAAATGTATAGAAATTTAAATTCAGCAAATATATTAGGTGTTGAAGATAATGCATTAAGAAAAACATTTAAAGAAAGACAACTAAGTGATGATTCTTTTAGACAATTAAAAGATGGTAGATTTGAACCTTACTTTCCATCAAAAGATATTGAAGATAGATTTAAAGAAATTGCAAGAGATCTTGGAGACATTGATGTATTTAAAGAAATTAAACCTACTTTAAGAGAAATGAATAGAGACTTAAAAATCCTAGATTTAGGAGAAACATTTGATTTAGATTTAACTGACTACTTAGAAGAAGGACCGGGTATTGCAGAAAGTCTTGGTTTAGGAAACATTGGTCAACCACCAATGCCAAATCAACAAATATTACAAACATCACAGGTTCAGGCTCCAGGGTCCAATGTTACATCTCAGGGGTTGACACCAACAGAACTTGCTTTATTATCACCTGAAGAGCAACAAATACGTCTTAGACAAAGAGGATTAGCATAATGGCATTATACGATAGAAGATTTGGTTTACCACAAGCAGTGGTTGATTATTTAAATCAAGGACTACCTAATATTTATCAATCTATTACTCAACCTTCAATTGCTCCAACAACTACTCAACCTGTTGTAAATACAGATCAAGATATTATTGAAAATTTATATCCAAAAATTGGTGGCGGTGGAGATAGTTATAGTGTTTACAATCCTGATCCAAGTACAATAAGTAATAGAGAATATAGTCCATATGCATATAGACAAGCTATGGCAAAAAGTGGAGCAGGTATACCTTCAGGTATATTATCACAATACGATAAAAAATCACCTTCTGAATTTTTATATGGTCCACAACTAACAGGTATACCTGGCGCAGTTGCAAATTATTTACAGAATAGTTATATTGGAAAAGGATTAGATTATTTAGGTAATATAATGCCTGTAAATAGAAGAGCAATTTTAGAAAACGAATTAGCAGGTCAAGGTATTATGGTTAATGATATTGGACAGATTGTATCTGATGGTGGAAATATAAATACAGCACAAAATATTATGGCAGGTTATAATGCTAATAAAATAGATGCTAGTACTTTTCAAAAAAGAAGAGACATGATTAATGAAAAAATGAAAGACCCAATACAAAAAGCAGCTAAATTAAAAGCTCTTGATGAAGCAGAAGCTAGAATTTTAGGAACCGCTACAGATAGAGCAACAGCTATTTTTGACGACCAATCATTAGCTAAAGATCCAACTTATCAATCATTCGATGATTTAGTTGCTGCAGGATTATTAGCAGGAGATGACGATGATGATTATGAGTTTGATCCAACAGATCCTGAAGAATTTTTTAAAGTTGATCCTGTTTCTAGAAAATCAGCTATAGATCAAAAAGCTGCTAACAGAAATGTGCAAAGAGAAATTGCTAGAAGAGACGTAGCTAGAAAACAAAGAGATATGCAAGATAAAATTGCAACAGCAGAGAAAGCTGCTAAAACAAGAGCTTCTTCTATAGCTCAAGAAACATCTAACAGAGAGGCAGCTAGAAAAACATCTAGTGGACCTTCTTATAGTGGAATGGGTTCTATTGGATCGGGTGGATCTAAAAGCTCTAACAGAGGAAGAAATAGTTCACAACCAGGTGGAGGATTTAATAGTTTTGGTTTTAGTGATATTAGATTAAAAGAAAACGTAGAGTTAATTGGTAAGTCACCATCTAATATTAATATCTATAAATTTAATTACAAAAATAACCCGACAACTTATCAAGGTGCAATGGCTCATGAAGTGCCTTGGGCATCAGTTAAACATTCTAACGGTTACATGATGGTAGATTATAATCTACTAGACGTAGACTTTAAAAAATACAATGCCTAAAAAAGATTTAGCACTAGAGAAGATAGAATCACACGAAAAACTTTGTCGCATTATGCAAAAACAGACTCATCAAAAAATTACTGGTATAGAAAATGATATTAAAGAAATTAAAAATCATATGCGTTATGCAATGACTGCTTTAGTTGGCGGTATGTTTGCTATAATAGTTATACTATTTGAAAAACTGTAGTTATTTTGGGAGGTTGGGCACTCAGCTGCCGGGATTGATTATAGTGGGGGCTATAATCACTATATCCATTCTCTAAAATCTTCATCCATAATTGTATTTGCAATATCAACTTTATTACGAAGAGCTTTGACAATTCTTTCATCAATAGTGTCTTGAGTCATTATATCAATGTAAGTCATTTTTCTAGTTTGACCTATACGATCAATACGTGCTTCTGATTGTTGACGCTTCTCAAGATCATAACCGTTTGAAAAATAAATCATATTACTACCTGCAGTTAATGTAATACCATAACCACCGGTATGAGTGGTTCCTACAAAAAATCTACAGTTATCATCGTTTTGAAATTTTTTAATATTAGCTGATCTAGCATCAGTGTCGGTTGCACCATAATAATCTACAACAGAATCATCACCATAAACTTTTTTAATTTGTTCAATTATTCTTCTTACGTCATGGGTATAATGAGACCATATAATAGTTTTACCTTCTACATTTTCAAGTATGTTCATTAATTCAGTTAGTCTTTGGCAAGGTAAATCTTTTACAGTACCATCATCAGCAGTGAAATGTCCACAAGTAATTTGATGAAGTCTCATTAATTGAGTCATTACAGTTACTGAAGATTGCATCTTCCCATCTAAAAAAGCAATTGCTTCTCTTTTCATTTGTGTATATACTTTTTTCTGCTCTGCTGTAAGTTCAACATAATGCTTGACAAAAGTTTTTTCTGGCAAATCTAAACAATCTTCTTTTAATATTCTTTTTGAAAAAGGTTTTATTTTATCCGATAGTTCACCAAGATTCATGTATCCCGTAACTATTTCTACTCTTCTACCATTAACTTCTATCTTTCTCATTTTTGCATAACGTGCACGAAACGTCCAATAAGAATCATGGCCCAGGAGCCAGGGATCAAGAAAAGCACATTGAGAAAATAAATCTAAAGGTGATTTAGTGACCGGTGAACCAGTCAATATTCTTCTATACTTACAATGGTTTCTTAATGCTAAAATATTTTTAGTTCTATTAGATGTTGGAGTTTTAATTGTAGTAGACTCATCAATTGCAATCATAGCTTTGTGACAAGATAAAAATTTATAAGCAAATTCTGAACCATCTCCAGAAGAAAAAGCTTCAACATTCATAATTAAAATATGAAAATCTACTCCTGGTTCAAATAAAGTATTTAATATTTGTTTTTGTTTTTTTGATTTATCCGATGATTTCCACAAAACCATTTTCTTTTGAATATGATCAGGAAGATGAACTGGCACCTCCTGATCATACCAGTTCTTATATACACCTTTAGGTGCAATAAGAAGGAGGCCATTTATCTGGCCTTTATCATAAAGCATTGCGGCATTATCTAGTAATACCTTTGATTTACCCGTACCCA
>Ga0222716_10002531_pt1 | contig 14809 bp, 16 predicted proteins | sample C33_13DmetaG_FD_165044 | JGI IMG/M metagenome (GOLD analysis project Ga0222716, IMG submission 165044) | Estuarine water microbial communities from San Francisco Bay, California, United States - C33_13D | ecosystem: Environmental > Aquatic > Marine > Unclassified | place: USA: California... | reverse complement strand
CAATAAGTTTATCGCTTTATGGAAAGAAGCCCGTTACCTCTACTCTCGTAATATCATAGATGTATCTCAAACAGATGAATCTGTTCTTTTAGAAACTCATTTAGGAGAATACGGTCTTTTTGAAGGCATGAAAGTACCTTTGGATTTACCTCAACTTGAAGAAGCAGAATATCAAGGAGAAGACGTTGAACTTGGAAAACCTAAAAGAGGTGGATCTAAAAAGTTCTATGTTTACGTTAAAGATCCTAAAACTAAGAAAGTCAAGAAAGTCTCTTTCGGAGGTACTACCGGACTTAAAGCTAAAATTAATGACCCGGAAGCTCGTCAATCATTTGCCAAAAGACATAACTGTGATCAAAAGAAGGATAAGACAAAGCCCGGTTATTGGAGCTGCCGGCTGCCAAGATATGCTTCACTTCTAGGACTAAAAGGATCTTATAGTGGATATTGGTAAGATCATAAAAGAAGTATTAGAAGAAAAGAAAAGAGATCGCTGTCTTAGGATAGCCGACCGTAAATATGATAAACCTTCAGCTTATAAATCAGGAGCTGTAGTTAGATGCCGTAAAGGTGATATCTGGAAAGATCTGAAAGAGGATGAATCCTTACATAAATGGTTCTCCAGAAAAGGAGCCAAAGGAAGCACTTCCGGATGGGTAGACTGTAATGCACCCGACGGTAAAGGAGGTTATAAATCATGCGGAAGACAAAAAGGAGAAAAACGCTCTAAATATCCAGCATGTAGACCAACCCCGTCTGCTTGTAAAGATAAAGGTAAAGGAAAGACTTGGGGTAAAAAAGCATCTAAGAAAAAATAAATGGTTCTAAATGGAAATATACCTTATTTCAAATGTCTAATTAGACGCTCACACTACACTCACAACCTTAAAGATAAAGATACTTATGATCCTGTGTATGCTTTTGGAATACAATCCGTACCAGGTAAAATATTAACATTTCATGTTTTATCAGATTTTGGAATGTTACGATCCAGAGTACCAATCTCAGAACTATTTTTAACAGAACCTAAAAAAGATGTCCCATTTCATTTTAAACAGCTTTGGGACTGCTTCTCAGAAAATGTTTCTGTAACTAAATATTCTTTTATAGATGGAAACAAATGTAAAGTTTTACTAAGAGATAAAACCTGGGCATGGGCTACTTATATGTTTACTGTTGATTGGTACGATAACCCATTCTCTGATGAACCTACAGATTATAAAGCCGGGCATATATTAGCAGCTGATGATGGATACCTTATGTGTATGCCTAATAACAGAATCTATTGGAGAGACTCAAACTGGGTAACAGCAGATTTTCCTGTAGATCCTAAAACAATAAAAGTTGATAAAGAATTACCTTCAGTAGAATCCGTATCAGATAAATGGGTAACAGAGGATACTGATTCATATTATTACGATATTGACCAAACCTTATAAGGATATAGAAACTGGATCCGATTATGTAATCCGGGAGTTCGATAAAAATATTGACCCTATAGAATTACTATGGCACCGGGATAATGAAGACCGTTTAGTAGAAGTAGTAAACTCCGGAGCAGGATGGAAAATACAACTAGACGATAATCTTCCAATATCATTAGAACCAGGAGTATCTATATTTATATTAAGACACCAATGGCACCGAGTGGTTAAAGGTGAAGGTAAATTAGTTATAAAAATAAACAAGTATGAAAAACTTTAAAGAATATTTTACAGCAATATTCATTTTAATTTCTATAGCAGGGACGTTAGTATTAACCTCAAAACTATACAGGAAATTTGAAATACCAACTTTAAATACTTCCGTATATGACCGTCAAATAGATTCTTTAAATTTAATCATCCAGGAGAATAATACCCTAATATTAATTCTAGATTCCCTAAACGATATTCAGAAGGACAAAATTCAAAATCTAAATTGGAAGTTAGGCAGTCTAAAAAACCAGGCAGATAAAAATAAAAAAGATTATGAAAATAAACTTAATACTCTTGATTCTCTTTCTCATAACGACCTTACCGGTAAGTTCACAGATATCTTTGACTGATACTGTGGAATGTTCGGTACCTTGCCGGTCTTTAAAGAAAGCTATAGAAACTAAATACCATGCCGACTATCTACAAAGGCAGCTGTTAATAGTAAGGGACTCCGTAGGTTATTACGGGGGTATCGTTAGTTCTATGGATACTATGTTACAATATAGGGATAGTCAAATTATAGTGCTTAGAGACACTGAGACACAATATAAAAAACAATTAAAAGTTAGGGACGATCAAATACAAACTTTAATAACAAAAGCCCGGATTGGTTTTGTAACCGCCGGTGCTACGTTTATATTTAGTCTCCTATTGTTATTATGAGCCAGGACTTAAAACAAATAATCAGGCAGGAATTCGTAAGATGTGTCGCAGATCCGGTACATTTCATGAAAAAATACTGTTATATCCAGCACCCTCAACGTGGTAGAATACTGTTTAGCCTATATCCATTCCAGGAAAAAGTACTATCTCACTTCAAAGATAACCCGTATTCCATCATTTTAAAGTCAAGACAGCTGGGTATTTCCACCTTAGGAGCAGGATATTCACTGTGGCTGATGCTATTCCACAAGGATAAAAACGTTCTAACCCTGGCAACCACACAGGCAACAGCAAGAAACCTGGTAGCAAAGGTGCAGTTCATGTATGAAAACCTACCTTCCTGGTTAAAAGTACCATCGGTCGAGCATAACAAACTGTCTTTACGACTGGCTAACGGTTCTAAAATACAGGCCAAGTCATCAAATTCGGATTCTGCACGTTCTGAAGCTGTATCCTTACTGTTAATTGACGAGGCAGCCTTTATTGATAACATTGCAGAGACTTGGGCATCAGCTCAACAAACCTTAGCAACAGGAGGAGGTGCAATCGTACTATCAACCCCGTATGGAACAGGAAATTGGTTCCATCAAACATGGGTAAGAGCTGAAAATAAGGAGAATGACTTTCTTCCTATTAAGTTACCCTGGTATGTACACCCGGAAAGAGACGAATCTTGGAGAGAAAGACAGGATGACCTGTTAGGAGACCCGAGACTGGCAGCCCAAGAGTGTGATTGTGACTTTAGTACATCAGGAGACACGGTTTTCTACGGTGAGTTCATGGAATTCTACATGAAGACCTACATGAAAGAGCCTTTAGAAAAAAGAGGAGCAGATCAGAACTTATGGATCTGGGAACCTGTTGATTATTCCCGTAATTACATGGTAGTAGCTGACGTTGCCCGTGGAGACGGTAAAGACTATTCAGCATTCCACATATTAGATATAGAAAACAACACTCAGGTCGGTGAATATAGAGGTCAGATTGGTACAAAAGAGTTTGGACTACTTTTAGTTGCAATAGCAACCGAATATAATGAAGCACTACTAGTGGTTGAAAACGCATCCATTGGCTGGGCAGCCATTCAAACAATCCTGGACCGAGGATATGCTAACTTCTACCATTCTCCTAAGTCAGGAACTTTAACAGCCGATTCATATTTTAATCAATATGATATTCACAGCAATATGACCCCTGGTTTTACTATGAACTCTAAGACCAGACCTTTAATTGTAGGTAAGTTTCAAGAGGCAATCAATGAAAAAGCTGTTATCATACAATCAAAAAGACTAATAGAAGAAATGAAAGTCTTTGTTTGGAAGAATGGACGCCCGGAGGCACAGTACGGTTACAATGATGACCTGGTAATGTCTTTTGGAACAGGGTTGTACGTCAGAGATACAGCCTTACAATTAAACCAGCAGGGAATTGATATAACTAAAGCAGCTCTAGGTAATATCTCTTCTAATAAAACACCATACCAGGGAGTATATTCTCCTAATGAAGTCAAGAATCCGTACCAGATAGATAATGGACAGGGAGGAACAGAGGATTTCAGCTGGCTACTTAAGTAAATTAAGTTGGCTTTTTTAACTATTTATACTTATATTAACTTATACTAATGGCAGATACCGGCATATTCTCAAGACTTAAGCGCCTTTTTTCGACTGATGTAATAATTAGAAACGTTGGAGGCGATCAATTAAAAGTTGCTGATACAAACCAGATTCAGATGTCCGGAGAGTTGGAAACTAACTCTTTAGTCTCTAGATACAACAGAATCTATACTACTTCACCATCTTCTTTATATGGATATCAGAATAGCTTTAACTATCAGACTTTAAGAACCCAGTTATACTCAGAGTATGACGCTATGGATACAGATGCCATCATTGCATCTACTTTAGATATCCTGGCTGAAGAATCTACTCTTAAGAATGATATGGGAGAAGTTCTTCAGATCCGTTCGTCGGATGAGAATATACAGAAGATCCTTTATAACTTATTTTACGACGTTCTAAATGTTGAATTTAATTTAAGTTGGTGGATTAGGAATATGTGTAAGTATGGTGACTTCTTTTTAAAATTAGAAGCATCAGAGAAATACGGAGTCTATAACGTAATTCCATTTTCAGCCTTTAATATAGAAAGACAAGAAGGCTTTGACGAGGCTAATCCATCTGCAGTTAGGTTTAGATATGACCCTGATGGACTGGCAGCCGATACTTACGGATACTTTAGAGGACCAAATCAGGAATCAGGAAAAGATATCTTCTTTGATAATTACGAAATAGCCCACTTCAGACTTCTAACAGATGTTAACTTCCTACCTTATGGAAGATCTTATTTAGAACCTGCAAGGAAATTATTTAAACAGTATACTCTAATGGAAGATGCAATGCTGGTTCATAGAATAGTAAGAGCTCCTGAAAAGAGGATCTTCTATATGAACGTCGGCGGTATTCCTCCAAATGAGATTGAGAACTTCATGCAGCAGGCAATCTCTAAAATGAAGCGTACTCCTTATATTGATCAATCAACCGGTGAATATAACCTAAAGTATAATATGCAGAATCTTATGGAGGATTTTTATATCCCTATGAGAGGCAATGATACTACTACCAAGATTGAAACTCTAGGAGGATTACAGTATGACGGTATAACAGACGTTGAATACCTAAGAGACAAGTTATTTGCTGCCTTGAGAGTGCCGAAAGCATTCTTAGGTTATGATGAGAACTTACAAGGTAAAGCAACCCTAGCTGCTGAAGATATTAGATTCGGTAGAACCATTGAAAAGGTTCAAAGAATCATGGTATCCGAACTTTATAAGATTGCTTTTGTACATCTTTATATTCAGGGTTATAGAGACGAATCCTTAACTAACTTTGAATTAAGCCTTACCACTCCTTCAATCATTTACGATCAGGAGAGAATTGCTTTATTAAAAGAGAAGGTTGATCTAGCAGCTCAAATTAAAGATACAGGCCTACTTCCAACGGATTGGATTTATGATAATATCTTCCACTTATCTCAAGATCAATACGATGAGTATAGAGATCTAATCTTACAGGATAAGAAAAGAGACTTTAGACAATCCCAGATTGAGAACGAAGGAAATGATCCTTTAGAAACAGGAGAGTCTTACGGAACTCCTCATGATATTGCAACAGCATACGGAAAGGGTAGAGTCTATGATAGACCAGGTGATGTACCTGATGGGTATAATGAAGATGAGCCTGAGATGGGACGTCCTAAAGAAAAAGCATCAATGGTTAATACCCAGAATGATCCTTTAGGTAAAGACAGACTCGGTAGAGATGCTGCCAAGAATGACGATCAAGCCGGATACGGCAGACCTAAAAGAGCAGATGCTAGAGGGTATAGTCTTGAAGAAGCCGAGAAAATGGCTATGAAACATCAAGACGCTTTAAAGAATATCCCGGTAAAGAAAAAGCTAGTATTTGAATCAGAAAAGAAATCAGAGAACTTATTGAACCCAAAACAAATTAGGGAATAAAATTTAACACATATTTATTATAAAACCGACTATCGTGCAGATCAAACATTCCAAGTACAAGAATACAGGACTCCTTTTTGAATTGCTAGTTAGGCGAATTACCGCTGATACGCTAGAAGGAAAAGAAGACTCAGCCGCAGTCACCATTCTTAGAAAATATTTCCTAAATTCAGAACTAGGAAAAGAGTATAAATTATACGAGCAGCTTAACAAGTATAAGTCTTTAAGTGAAGGTAGAGCCGAGATCGTAATTAATAGTCTGGTTGAAGCTTCTACTAAATTAAATCGTACTGAGATTAGAAAACAGCGCTACAATCTTGTAAAAGAAATTAAAGAGAATTATAGCGTAGATAAATTCTTCAAAGTTAAAGTTAATAACTATAAAGCCTATGCTGCTTTAAATAATTTAATTGAAAACCATTCCTCTGACGAGGTAGCACCTGAAGTAGTCATTAATAATAAAATGACCCTACTTGAGCATCTTTCTAAAACTCCTATAGAAGAAAAGAAGGATGAATTGATGGAGGAATTTAACGGGTATGATAAGGATCTAAAGATGTTAACTTATAGAGTCTTACTTGAGAAGTTCAACGATAAGTATGATGATCTTAAACCTACACAGAAAGAAGTACTTAAAGAATTTATTAACTCAGTAGACTCTCCGGAAAAATTAAAAGAACTTTATAATAATAGAATCCCAGGAATCAGATCAACTCTATCTATGAAAATGAAATCATTAGAAGATGAAGTTGTTAAGATTAAACTTGAGGAAGTTCTTAAATACGTTAATCCTTTGGAGAAGAATGATAAGTTTAACAACGACGATATCGTTAATCTTTTACAGTATTACGAATTAATTAACGAACTTTAAATATGACCATAACCGAGTTCAAAAGACAGCTTAAGGAAATGTCTACCTCGGCCGGTGCAGGGGGATACCTAGGTAAATATGCTTATAACCCTGATAAAAACGCTAAAGGAGCTGCAAGAAACTATTATCTTAAGTTAGGGTATAAACTTGTAGATCAGAATAAACTAAGAAAGAAAGCCAAAGGTTTAGTTGTAAAAGATCTTTGGAAATAAAAACATTATATTTATAAACGTATGAAAAGCCTACAGAACAAATTAAACCTTATTAAAGAAGGTAAAGGCAATAAAGAATTATTCTTAAAAGAAGCACGTTCAATGTTTCCAAACGTTGTTACCGGTGCTTTAACTTTTAATCAAGCCGTTCACAACCTAACCGAAAGAGGAATTCTTTCAGAAGGATTTATCGGCATATCTTCTAAAAAGCCTAACAATCCTGATTGGTTCTCAATCTTTAACGAGAATGTGAAAGCCGATCTTAAGAAGACAGATAAGGAAGTTGAAGAATTAGAAACTGCAGGATACGATTATAAAGACGTTAAAGACTCAAATAACCTTTCTATGGAATCTATACTCTCAGGTTACTATGCCGAGATGCAGGATCCTAAGAACGCTGAAAAGACCGAAGAAGAATTAAAGGAGATGGTTGTTAAGAACCTTGAAAAAGATCCAATGCACTATATGAAAGATGGTGCCTTTGGAATCAAGGGAATCGGATATACTGATGAAGCTCCTGGTTTGAAAGCATCTGATACAGACAAGATGATGCCTGTTAAGCTTAATGAAGCTAAGAATAAGGTCATGGAGAAGAAGATCAAAGAGATTGAAAAACAATCAGAAGCTGCCAAAGTTGAAGCAAAACTAAAAGCAGTAAATGAACTAATTTCTGAACTAGAATCTAAACTTTCAGTAACTGAAGGAGACGATGTAGCAGAGATGGTTGATAAGAAGAAGGTAAAGGAGATGAAAAAGAACATCAAATTCTTAGAAGGTAAGAAGAAAAGATACGAGAAAGAAAAAGCTCGTATGGAAGGAAAATACGGAAAGAAGAAAGAATTGATGGATGAGGAGTTAGAAACTCCAAACGAAGAAGCCGGTGAGCAGGTAGAAAAAATGGGTTATGCAGAAGCAGTCAAAGAAATGCTTAAAAATAAAGGCATCAAAAAATAATAATGTCAGACAATCTACTTATAGAGACTCAAAACTTCCAACCAGTCGGCAAGTTAACCGAGGCCAGAAACGGATCCGGCAACGCCATGGTAGAGGGTATTTTAGCTACAGCCGAAGTCAAGAATGGCAACGGACGCTATTACTCTAAATCAATATGGAAAAGAGAGATCGATAAGTATATGGATTCGGTTAAGAATAACCGGGCAGTTGGTGAATTGGATCATCCAGAATCAACTGTAATAAACCTTAAAAACGTTTCTCACAACATAAAGGATGTTTGGTGGGACGGGGATTATATTATGGGTAAGATTGAAATTCTTCCTACTCCGTCCGGGAACATTCTAAAGTCTTTAATTGACAATGGTATTCAAGTAGGGGTTTCATCAAGAGGAATGGGTTCCGTTAAACAGATAGGTGAGACTTTGGAGGTACAGGATGACTTCGAGCTATTATGCTGGGATTTCGTTTCCACTCCTTCAAATCCAGGTTCATGGATGCACCCATCACAGCTAAATGAAGCTCTCCAGAGCAGCTCTATTAAGGATTATTCTAAGGCTAACGAAATCATCAGAGAATTACTTTGTAGTTTCGGTGAATGCCCGATTATATAACAATCTTTATTTAAAGATAGCTTTTTGTAAAAACATCTATATTTATTAAAAGTAGATATGCTATCTCAATATAGCATTCTGTACAATAAGTTAAAAAATTATTACGCTTGAAAATCTAATAAGCGTACTTTCCAAAACTAAATTTTAGGAACAAAATGTCAAACAGAGAATTGTTAAAAGAGGCTATTGCTGATGCAAAGGCCGTAAAGGAAATGGCTATCTCTAACGCTAAAGCAGCATTAGAAGAAGCCTTCACTCCGCAACTAAAATCTATGCTTGAAAAGAAACTTACAGAAATGGACGAAGAGGACGAAAAGAAAATGGTAGAAGCCAAAATGCATGACAAGGAAGACTCTACGGAGGAAGCCAAACATGACGAAGAAGAAACCATGACCGAAGAAGAACTCAACGAACTTCTTGATGAATTAAGAGAAGGCGAAGAAGAGGGGCATGAAATGGAAGAAGCTAAAGACCATGAAACAATGGAAGAAGCTGAAGACGAAGAAATGCCTGAAGAAGAGCCTAAAGCTGATGAAGAAAAGAAGGAAGAAGAGGAAATCGATCTTGAAGACATGACTGAAGAAGATTTAAAAGCATTTATCGAAGATGTGGTAGATGAAATGATCGCCGCTGGTGAATTAGAAGCCGGTGACGAAGAAATGGAAGCTCCTGAAGAGGAGATTGAAGTAACTGATGAAGAATCAGAAGAAGAAACTGAAGAAGAGCCAATGATGGAAGGTGAAGAAAAAGAAAAAATGGAAGAACTTGATCTCACCAGCGGTGGTGATTTTCATGCTTTAGCAGACACATTAGGTGTATCTCTACAAGCAGCTAAGTACCTTACCGTTGCTTTCGGACTTTCAGTACCTGCAATCCTTGCTGCTATTAAAGTAGGAGGAGATAAGGCTGTTGAAGCTTTCAAGAAAATGATCGGTAAAAAAGCTGAAATGGAAGAAGCTTATCATGATGAAAAAGACAAGATGGAAGAAGGAGCTGAAGATGAAATCGCTGCTGCTTTAAATAAAGTACACGGTGATAAATCTTTAGATACTAAACCAGAAGTTAAAAAAGCATTAGCTGATCTTGAAAAGAAAGTTAACGAAGGTGTAGAATTAGAAGAAGGTCAACTCAACGAAGTGGGTTATGGACCATTTTTACCTATTATCAAGTTGATAGCTGCTAAGTTCGGTATTGGAATGTCAGGAGCGATGTTAGTAACCGGTATGATTCCTGTCGCTGCGATTGTAACCGGAGCAGTGACTGCGGCTATGATCTCTAAAGCTGTTAAAGCTTACAAAGAAAAGAAAGCAGCCGGTGAATTAGCAGAAGCTCTTGAAGCAGTTGAAACTTTAAGAACTGAGTTAAACGAGGTTAATCTTCTAAATTCTAAGTTACTTTACACAAATAAAATCTTTAAAGCTAAGAACTTGACAGAAGCTCAGAAAGTTAAGGTATTGACTACCTTTGATAAAGCTGAGACAGTTAAGGAAGTTAAGCTTGTATACGAAACCTTATCAGAAGGTCTAGTATCAACAAGTGCTCCTAAAGAAGCTATTAAAGAATCTAAGAGTTTTGCATCTAAAGCTGTCGGAACATCTCCAAAGAAGCCTGTAGTGGAGACTGATGGTATGGTAAGTAGGTTCCAAAAACTTGCAGGCATAAAGTAAAAATAAAAATTTAGAAAGTACAATAAAATGTCAAACGTACAACATTTATTAGAATCTGCTAACCCATGGCAGAGCTTGCAGTCTGACGCTGTTAGACTAGCAAAGAAATGGGACGCTACCGGCCTTTTGGAAGGTATGGATAGCGACGTTGAGAAAAATAACATGTCTATGATTCTTGAGAATCAGGCAAAGCAGTTGGTAGTTGAGACTTCTCAAACTGGAACAGGTGCAAGCTTTTCACCTGGTACTGGTGAGCAGTGGGCTGGAGTTGCTCTTCCATTGGTAAGAAAAGTATTCGGGCAGATTGCTGCTAAAGAATTCGTTTCTGTTCAGCCAATGAACTTGCCTTCAGGTCTTGTATTCTTCTTGGATTTCCAATACGGAACTGATAAGAATCCTTTCACTTCAGGTGATTCTATGTATGGTGATTCTTCTGCTAACTTCGGTAACACCGCTACTGGTGGTCTTTACGGAGAGGGTAGATTTACCTACTCTACTAACCAGACTTCATCTGCAGGTCTAACTGCTACTGCAACTACTGCATCTAGAAACGAAATCAACTTCGATTCTGCTTATAGTGCATCTCAAGCAGCTGGTGAAGTTAAGAAACTTTCTATCGCTAGCGTAGCTACTGCATTACCAGATTTCGATCAGTTGGCAGTAAGAGGATTCTTGATTAATTCTGGATCTGTAACTGATGCTAGAGTATTGCAAGAGTTTACTAAAGTTAACGGAACTGCTATCGAGTTTTACGTATCAGCTTCTACTGCTGAGTTGGATGCTTTGAACGCATTCACAGTATTTTTCAACAAAGAGACTAAGGATGATGCAAGAGGTGACTTCGAAAGCGGAGCTGCTGCTGCAGTACCTAACGCTGAGTCTACTTCTGACATCGTTATCCCACAGATTAACGTTTCTATGAGATCTGAGGCTATCGTTGCTAAAACTAAGAAGTTGAAAGCACAATGGACTCCAGAATTCGCTCAGGACTTGAACGCATACCATAGCTTGGATGCTGAGGCTGAGTTGACTTCTACAATGTCTGAATACATCAGTCTTGAGATTGACTTGGAAATCTTGGATATGTTGATTGAGTCTGCTGCTGCTGGTACTGAGTACTGGTCTGCTAAGAACAACAACTTCATTAACGCTGGTGAAACTGCATTCACAGCAAACGGAGTTGATGCAGGTGGATTCTACAACACTCAAGGTGGATGGTTCCAAACTTTAGGAACTAAGATGCAGAAACTATCTAACAAAATTCATCAGAGAACTTTGAGAGGTGGTGCTAACTTCTGCGTAGTTAGTCCTACAGTTGCTACTATCTTGGAAAGTATTCCTGGATTCGCTTCTTCTTCTGACGGAGATGTGGCTAAATCAACTTACGCTTTCGGTGTACAGAAGATGGGTCAGATCAACAACAGATACACTGTATACAAGAACCCATACATGAGAGAGAATACAATCTTGATGGGCTTCAAAGGTAGCCAATTCTTGGAAACTGGTGCTGTATTTGCTCCTTACATTCCATTGATCATGACTCCTATGGTGTACGATCCAGATACCTTCGTACCAAGAAAAGGATTGTTGACTAGATATGCTAAGAAGATGGTAAGACCAGAATTCTACGGTAAGATCTTCGTTAACGGTCTAAACACTTTGTAAGATAAACTAACTTACAATATTTAGAAGAGCCCGGTGAAAGCCGGGCTTTTTTTATGGCCGTTCCTTATTAAGAATCTATTTATAATAAAGTTATCAATCTTACATTTAATATGCCGAGTAATCATCACACCGATGAGGTTTTCAAGGAAAAAAGAAAGCCCAAAAGACCGATCAGATTTGGAATCACTCTTAACGAAGAACAGAAACTTGCCAAAGCAGAAATCTTACACCATGACGTTACAGCCATAAAAGGAAAAGCTGGTTCAGGTAAAACTATGCTAGCAGTCCAAATTGGACTAGATCAATTATTCAATAGAGAAGTAGAGAAACTTATTATTGCCCGACCTTACGTAACAGCCGGAGAAGATATTGGATTTCTACCCGGAGGCGTGGATGATAAACTATCTTATCTAACCTCTCCGATTTATAACATAATGCATGACCTGGTTGGAAAAGCTAAGACTGAAAAGTTAATTCACGACGGGGATGTCATAGTAGCTCCCTTTGGATTTTTGAGAGGTAATACATTCTCTAATTGTTTTGTTTTAATTGATGAGGCACAAAATGCCACTATGAAACAAACAGAATTAATGATAGGTAGACTTGGTTTAGGATCTAAGATGGTATTCTGCGGGGATATGTCTCAATGTGATTTAAGAAATAAAAAAGATTCAGGGTTTGATTTCTTTTTGAAACTAGAAATAGAAGTACCAAGAGTAAAAGTAATACATTTATATAAAAACCACCGTCATGAAGTTGTTGACCCTGTTTTAGGTGTATTTATAACATATAGGGACTAACTAGCCCTTATCTGGTTACACAGATATTTATAAGAAAACTATGTCTGCCGGGAGATACAATTTTTACATAGAGCAAGGAGCTACCTTTAAAATAGATTTAGCATACAAAGATTCAAACGGCGATCCTGTCGATCTTTCATATTATACCGGTCGAATGCAAATAAGACCAACTGCTACTTCTGATACGGTATATTTAACTTTATCTAGCTCTTATAATGCTGACGGCACCGGCCTTCATTTTTCTGGTTCTAACGATAACCTTCCTCCGGCATCCGGAACAGTAGGAGTAGTAATTGCATCATGTACTAGCTCAGATTTAAGCTGGTCTGGAGATGCACATTATGACCTAGAATTATATTCAGGTTCTGGAGATTGTGCTTACACAATCAGGCTTATAGAAGGACGAGTAAGACTAAGTAATGAAGTGACCCGTTAATGGCAGGTAATAACATACATATTAACGTAGACGAAAATAGAGTAATCGTCCAAGAAGGACAGACTCAGATAGTTGAGGTCGTAGCTCAAGGACCTCAAGGAGCGGTTGGACCTCGAGGACCTGCCGGACCTACTGGGTCAGCAGAAGCATCCGGACCGGTACAAGCCGTACAGTATAATAAAGATGGTGCAACAGTATCCGGTAGTAGTCTATTTTTATTTGATGATTCAACAGGAGCATTAACTTTATCAGGAAGTCTTTTAATATCAGGAGCATTATTACCTGATGCAGATTCTGGAACCGGGGTATCAAGCTTCTCTCTAGGGAGTGTAACCAATGCATGGAAGGACCTATATGTTGGAGATTCTACAATATACTTTGTTAGTGAATCAATAACTCACCCATTAACTATTGTAACTACAGAAGACGGAACAGTTACTTTAAGCATTGACAACCATCCAGTAGCTGTCACAGATACTACAGGCAGTCAGAATATAACAGCTTCTTTAGCAGTAACTGCATCTTACGCTAATTTTGCAAGTACAGCATCTTATGCTTTAAATGCTTTAAATGCTTTTTCAAACCTAATTTATACCGGATCTGTAACAGCATCTGTTAATCTAACAAACGATATCTTTTTGATCAAATCAGCATCAGTGGATATGTTTAGAGTAAACAATGAAGGAGTAACAATCTTAAAAACAAATACTACCACACCAACAGCAGTTGAAGGAGGTATATTCTACTCAGGATCAGGAGATTTTTTCTTCGGCTCCTAACTATTTATTAATAACGTAAATTAAAAACTAAGAAAATAAACAAATGGCAAGTTGGAAAAAAGTCATAGTCTCGGGTTCATCCGCCGAACTATCATCACTTAGTCTAGATACCGCATTAACCGTCCCTAATGGCGGTACCGGTGCTAGCACATTAACGTCCGGAGGTATTCTATTTGGAAACGGTACCGGAGCAATTCAAGCAACATCGGTATTAGGTAACGGTGAATTACTTATCGGAGATGGTTCTGGAGTTCCTACTCTAGCAACCTTGACTGCCGGTGAAGGTATTGACATTACCAACGGTGCCGGTACAATCACTATCACCGGTGAAGATGCTAGCGAGACTAATAAAGGTATTGTTGAATTAGCTACTACAGCTGAAACAACTACCGGTACTAGTACTACCTTAGCAGTTACTCCTTCAGGACTAACTAACGGTTTCCAAGGTTCAACAAACATCGATACTTTAGGTACTATTACAACCGGTACATGGAACGGTACAGCAATTGCAGATGCTTATGTAGCTAATGACCTTACAATTTCAGGCGGTACAGTAAACAATACAGTTATTGGAGGCACAACAGCAGCAGCTGGTACATTCACTAGCATTACAATGGATAGCAACGGTGATATTACCGGTGCCGGTTCTGATATTGTACTGACAGGTGCTAACTCTGCTTTGACTGGTTCATTCACTGGATCATTTACTGGAGACGGTTCTGGACTATCAGGAGTAACAGCTAACTTCCCAACTACTACAAAAAGCTCTCCTCTTGCCGCAACAGATTTATTCTTCTATAACGATAATAACGGATCTAATCCTTCTAAGAAATTAACATTAGGAACTTTAGCAACTGATATCGCCGGAGATGGTTTAACAGTTGTAGGTTCTAAAAATCTTCATGTAGATTCTGGTTCATTAGTTGCTTACTAT
>Ga0222716_10002530_pt1 | contig 14811 bp, 15 predicted proteins | sample C33_13DmetaG_FD_165044 | JGI IMG/M metagenome (GOLD analysis project Ga0222716, IMG submission 165044) | Estuarine water microbial communities from San Francisco Bay, California, United States - C33_13D | ecosystem: Environmental > Aquatic > Marine > Unclassified | place: USA: California... | reverse complement strand
ATCATTTGCAAATTCTATATTACCTTTGTTAAGAATCTTAACTCCAGGCTGTAAAAAGAATGGAACAGACTCTAACATGGTTACAAGACGTGCAATCATCTCTCTTGCAATTGCACCTTTGTTTGCAAGAATAGCAACTGTAACTTCAGGATTGAATAGTAAGAACCACAGTAAGTATGCACAAGATGTAATAGACTTACCACTCTGTCGTGATGCAAGAACGACATTAAAACGATTATCGTTGTAATGTTCTATTAAGCCTTGTTGATATCCACGAAGTTTAAAAGGAACCAAACCCTCATCAAGTGAGATGATCTGTGTATAGGTCTCGATAAAATAACAGGGGTCTTTAGAACACTTGAGGTATTCTTCTAACTCTTCTTTAGTATACTGGTGTTCTATACCAGCACGCTTAATAAGAGTATTACCGAGATAACCTTCGTTTTTTGGTTGAACCATTAGTTGTCTTTATTCTTTTTCAAAAACTTCTGTAATTCAGAAGTTGACCCAACATACAAGTGATTGTGTTGTGTTGTTGGCCCTGATTTATCTTCTTCTATGTCTTTTAGTTTTTTTTGTAGATCGATTAGTTTTTCAGCTGTTTCTGCAACTGTCTTAATAAGTTGTCCTGCAACTTCGTAAGCTCTCGGGTGTTCCGTTTCTTTAGAAAGTTCGAGTATTCCATCGATTGCATCTTGACCTCTTTCTACGAGGTTGTAGAGGTTCTCACGGGCATATCTATAGTCTGTTTCGATATTATCACTTCTGGCTGGAATCTTAACCACCTCTGTGGTTTTTTCTTTGATCTCTGCTGAAATATCTAAAATATCGTTCAGTTTATCTTCTACTTTGTCTTTTGACATAATTAACTCGCATCACTTATCTTGTCCTCTGAATAAACGGAAAGTGTTCCATCATCATAGAATGTAACTGTTTCAGCTACGACAAATGTATCATTTGGGTCTACTGACCCAACAAATTTAAGTGTAGTTCCTAAATCTAAGGTTACTGCACTACTCAATACTATTGATAACTTATCACTTGCAACAGATGAGATGGTTGGATTCGGTGTTATATTCGTCCCAAATACCTCGTCTCCTACACTTATCTTACTATTTATTGCAGTTGCAAAAGTCACTGTTGTGGAGTTAGATACTGCATTTGATGTTGCACTAAAAGCAGGTTCATAATGTTTAACTTCTTTTACTAGTCCTGAGTTTTCAATTTGTGTAGTAGTAAACCCTGCATTGACATCACTATTGATATAGTCTCTTTCAATAACATTCTTAATGACATTTCCTGTATATACAGGGCCAAAGAAGTAGAGTTTCATTGTAAACTCTAAGGTATACTCAATTACACGTCTTTCTTCAAAACTACCTTCAAACTGGTCTTCCATTGCAACACTATTCAATACAATAGGAACATCTCTATTGTCTGACATGTCATCAATCATTTTCATTGTGACTGTATATTCAGGTTGAAAATATGGTATAATCTGTTCTACAATCTGAAGTGCATCGTTAGCATTCTTTGCAAGAATAGATAAAGAGAAATTTAGATTGTAGGGTGCAGGTTGATACTGATAACCTCTCTTTGTTGCATCAGATGTTTCTAGTGTGTTTTTAGTATGTCTTAATAATTTGTTTTGTTGTCGTGTTCCATCGTATTCAAAACCAGTTAACTGGAATGCCATACGAGGAAGTGAGATTGCAGTTCTATTACCATCATTTAGATTAGCTTCTTCTGCAAGTCTTTGTAGAAACTTTTGTTTAGGGCCGTATGAAATCGGAACTTTGCTTTCCACAAGAACCGTTCCATCAGTTTTAGTTTTCTTAATGCTGATGTTATTGAACATGGTTCCAAAGATGGAAATTGCACGTTTTATAGTTTCATGGTAAAAGTATGTTCCGAACATTAGGTAGGACTCCCAAACGGATTAGTCTCTGAGAAGTCTAAGTAGTTATCTGCTTTATCTTCAAATTCTTTGTTCTGTGCATTACCGTCATTAGACATGGTTAAGACATCTGTGATTGATGCAATAGTATAAGAGGCACCATTTGCACCAACTAGTGTATCACCAACAGCAAGTGTTTTAGTGTTATCTTTGATTGTAAGTTTTCGGTTTACCCCATCATCCCATGACACTACTTCACCAACAACTACACTGTTAAGAGATATATTCTCATTTGTATAATATGTTCCAGTTCCACCTTCTGCCATTGTCATCTCAATAGTGTAAGCCTGTTGATCTTCAACAAGATCAATATTGGTAACACCAGTGTCAAAGTCTTCACCACTGTATTCAAACAACTCACATCTGAGTTTAAATACAAACAGTTTACCGACTTGATAGAATGGATTTTCATGTTCTACAAATTTGATTTCAAACAATGAACCTGAAAGAGGGAAGTATATAAGATCACCCTCGTTTGGTCTAAGTGATGTTGCAAGATTTGAATCTAGTGATATAAATCTTTCCCATGTTCTTAGAGACAAGACAAAGGTTGCTTGGTCTCTAACTTGAACACCAAACTTACTGAAGAGGTCACCCTCTCCTTCAAAACCTTCAGTGTTTTCAATATACATTTCAACACTGTATGAATCACCAAAATTGGATTGTATATCTTCACCAAGAATTTTGTCTTCTTCTATTATCTCTCTTGGAAGATAAAAACACTCATGACCATAAAAACGAAGTGATTCAACAACCAAATCTTCATAAAGATGTTGTTCAGTAGATACTGCATGGTTGAAAAATACATTTGTTGGCATTATGCTAGCCCATCATATCCATCACAGGCATTTCATAGTTGAGTCTTGACTCTTCTTCTAATCTACGAATTTCCTCTGATGCTTCTGTTTTCATTCTCTCTGAATCTAATGTAACTCCGCCAGGTAATTGTATACCTGAAAATTTGGAAAGATTTTCACCCCACTGATATTTGACTAGTGCAGTTGCATATCTTTTTAACCACATATCATTGTAGATATCAGTCATATCAGTTGGGTCTATCTTTCTATAACATTCGATGATGATATACTCGTTTGCACTGACACTACTCATGTCCATGTCTAAGTATAATCTGTTTTGATGTGTGTTATATCGTATTGGGGTTCTACCAACCAAGATTGAATCCATAAGTGAAATGTGTTGTTGCACCATTTCATAATATAGAATGTTGGTTGCAGTTAGATCATAGAGATCGTTTAATCTAAGTTGATATCTTAGATCAAACATATTTAAATTATGTTTATCGTTGAAGGGGAATATGTTTATTACAGACAAAATGAATTCAGGAAGAACAATATAGTTCTTCTGCATTTTGTATTCCATATCATTGTATGCATGAGTTCCAACTGCATTCTCTGTAACAGTTTCATCTGTTCTCATAGCTGCAATCTGAGAAGAACTCAGTTGATGTTTTAAGTATACTTTGATTGAACCATCATAATGATATTCACGAAAGTATTGCAAAGCCTCATCAATTCTGTCATCAAACTGGTCATCATCCACGTTGATTTCAAGAACAGGAGCTCCCAATCGTCTCTTAATATACTCTTTTAATGATGATTTAGAATTGGGTTCTGACATAATAGTATTCCATCTTTAAATTGTGGTCTACTACTATTTATACGATTTTATTCTTGGAAAAAAGTCCTTCTAGAAAAACGATCTAGCTTCTCATCTATTCTTTGAATCATACCTACGATTCTTTCAAAATCAGCTGCCACTTCTTCTCTTGTGATATACTCACGTGCTATCTCTTCTCTAGTTTTATTGAGAAGTATATCAAGTCTCTTTTGTTCAGACAGGATAGAACGAACCAACAAACCAACGGGTGCTAGTATAAGAGTTAGAAGGATGTTCCAAATAAGTTGAGCGTCTACTACTATTTCCATATATCTATTTAGGATATATGGGGTTTCCTTGTGAGTCTAAATCAAAGGTAAATTCGTTAGGATTGAAATTTTCTACCACACCATGTCTATTACCACGTGGTAGATGTATCATATTTATATTGAAGGATATGCTGTATCTATCTCGATCAGTAAAGTTTGGTTCTACCATATGCATTAATGCAGATGGAAATAGTATCAACTCTGCTCTTGTGGGTGCATAAGACCAATTTTCATTTGCCCTTGGTGAATGTGGATAATCTGCAACTACCTTTGGGTCTTTGTCAATAAAGACAATGTCTCCTTCATCACCCTCTGCATGAATATATAATACTCCACTATACCAACAACCATTATGAAGATGTGGTTTGTTCCATGCCTTAGGGTCATTGATGTTAGCCCACGAGTTACCAATTTCTACTTGGTAATCTCTGTTTGTTAATCCATGAAAAGGAAATACTTCTTCATAAAAAAGGTCGGTGATACATCTCATAGCCTTTTTAAATGCAGGATTAGATTCACACCCATCATTAGATTGCCATCCAGTATATGCATTAGATACTTGTCTACCTACAGGGTCTTTTCTTCTCATCTCATCCATAGTTCTTTTTAAAAGAAGAAGATAGTCTTCATTAAACCCTCGATCACCTAAACTTGGACAAAGAAGATTTCTCTGAAAAATAAATGTTGGAAATAATAATCTAACTGCCATCGAAATTGAACTCCATTTGTATTTCTGAACTCTCTTCTTTTTTATGAAAAGGACACTCAGGTGGGGGGGATTCTTCGTTAAAAAATTTGCCCTTTGGTTTCCAGTATCCTAAAGAACGGTATGCACCAGGCCTATATTTTTCACCTTGAAATTCGGGATGAAGTCTATTTGCTTCTTCCATAGTCATTCTACTCTCGTCTCGTTCTTTGTTTCCATAGGGTGCAGAATGAAAGGATAAATTCTTTTGATAATCATCTATATCTCTAAATTGATAACTTGCAACCCATTCATCTCTTTTAAATGGTATTATTTGAACAAGAGGTGTTCCCTTTGGTATAACAAAACTATGGTTAACTTTAGGATAAAAAATAATTTGAGAGTTATCCATGTTTTTATTAAACTTATCACTGTCTATAATACCCTGCCATACTGCAAAATGCTCGTTTTGAAAAAGAAATGGGTCTAAGTAGAAAACTGAATAACCTTCAGGAGTTGCAACATTCCATGGAGCTCTCATCTTAAATGCATCTCTGATGTTTGTAGGATTGTCTCCATTTTTTAAGTATTCAAATACATTATGATATTGTGCAACTGGATGTGATCTAGAACTTGCAATGCTTTGATAACCTTTTTGATCTAAGTCAACGGTTTGAAAACATGTTGCATCATCATCGTCTCTATCGTTACCACACAACACTAACATATCTCTTGTAGAAACTATAATCCATCCACTCTTTAACCAATCATCCATTGCAGGACATGATCGAATGGAATGATTAGTGTTACCATTTGCAAAGTCCATGATTCTCATTCGTTTCCACCAATCAGGAATAATATTCTTTGCAAGAACTGGTTTAAAGTCCCTTACGGTCTCTTCACTATATGCGGTAAATTCTATCGTTGGCATTAAAAAACTCTTTTGTATCTGTTAATCTAATTTCATCACCTCTAATAACAAGTGATCTTCTGTCCATATACTTTGCACTTGAATTTGGTGCATCTGCACCATGAGGTATTCTACCATCAAACATTAATAAACGATTTGGTTTAAACTCTACTTCAGCTATCTGATGGTTCTTAATATGTTCGTCTCTTCCATCTAATCCTTGTTGCATCGAGTCATAAAATCTCAATGTTCCACCCCATGTAGGATTCCAAAAAGTATTTGTGTAGTAGAGGAATGAGAGATTCCACTCATCCTCATCTTGACAGTCTGCATGTGTAGTTCCATGTTGACCCATGGTTTGAGAATTCAATCCTGCATATTGAAATCTTACCCATTTAAATTTAAACTCAAATTCTAATCTTCTAATTATATATTTGACGAAAACTGTATCTAATGGATTTGCTCCATGTTCTATTTCAAAGTTGTTTCTAAAAAAAGAAGCTCCCCATAATGAATGATGTGGTAGACCAGTTTTATTGTCTGCACTAACATTATTGGTTTTACCCCAATATGTTGCATTTCTTATCTGAGTATCAAAATGATGGTGTAGACTTGAGTCCAACCAATTATCTAAAACATATATTTTATCTAAAGGACAGGACTCTATCTTGAATGGTTTATCTAGATGAACTACTTCCATTTAACACCTTATTAATCCCGTGGTTGATCAGGTGCAGGTGCAAATCTAGGAATTTGTATTAAATAGGAGTTGATATCATCTAAATGATCTTCTCTTGTTGAATCTATAATTCTTGATACATCTAATACTACATTAGCTGTAGAATCATACCACTCTAAGTATCTTCTTGCATTTGATCTTTGTGGATGATTAGAACCTTCTCTTCCAGCTATCATAGCAGAAACAGGACAATTAAATCCAACAATATTTACAGCTTCATCTGCAAGTTCATCAAACTTATCTTGAAGACTTCTTTGATATTGACCGTTTAGTGTGTGACCCATAGGTGGTTCGGAGTTTTCAATGTATATTTCAATCATATCCTTTTCTGAATCAGTTAACTGAATTTGTTCCTGATCATGAAAAGGTTTACCGTCAACCCAGTTTTCAATCTTAACCTGTATGTCATCGTAAACTAAAACATCAAAATTAAAACCTAAAGCTGGTCTATCAACATTGTTGAAATCATATTGTAATCCATTTGGTTTTCTTACAAAAAGATTTGAATTTTCATCATAAATTAGTGCAGTCATCATAAAGTTATACCTCAGTTATATTATACCACATTGTTCTTATTTGTGATATAGGAATTTTTAATTTTTTCATAAACATCTAAGTTGTCTATGATTGAAGTGTCCATGCTGTCAATCCATGGGCCCCCTCTTGTGTAGTGAATCCCCGTGTAGTGCCATTTCTCAACAGGGTCATCATACCCTTCTGTAAATATATATTTCTCAGGAATCTTACTTATTTTATCAGTCCATGTAAACTGATGAAGTTGAGCTCCTGTCCATGTATTTACAACCTCAGGTGTTAGTTTCTTACAATCTTCATGTCCATTATTGAAGAACATCATACTTGACCACAACTTACATGGATAGTCAATATTAACTGCACCATTAAATTTAGTCTTTACATGATCGTATTGACGATACTGAATACATGCAACTGCATCTTCAGGTCTCATGTAGTAGAACATTCTTAAAGGGGTCTCAACAAAGAAGAAGTCATCATCAACAAACATACTGAACCCTTCGTAGTTTTCTAGATATGGAATCATAAAACGACTGTAGGTAAACTCTGTATTTTGATTTGCATACGGTCTTGTGTATTCAGGAATTTTTGCAATATCCAAATACTTAATTTCAGGATTGAACCTTGCTAGTTGGGTATCAGACCCCCCTGAAAAGGATTTCTCTATCGATTTTTCAATACTGTATTTTGTAATGTGTTCAATTTTATTGTGAGTAGAATCTACACCAATATAGATATTTAGAGGTTTCTTTTTCATCAAAGAATTGACATTCTTTGAATATTTGTAAACCTCTTGTCTAAACTCTGCACCTGCAAAGTCTGTTGCAATTTCTAATATCCCACCTTGGAATGTAAAAGACACATTGAAGTGTTCTTTATTAAAATCAGTTAGTCTTTTTTTCCAATAGTCTAAAATATCATTAAAGGTAAACTCCTTACCTTCAACAAAGTCATATGCATCCCAAACTAATAAATCAAAATCGGGGTCATCCATTTCTTCTACAACTAAAGACCTAACAGAGCCTGGATGAACAAACATATTCATGTGTGTTTTTCTTTCGTCTTGTGGGAATAGAACACATTGAATTGGATGATGCATACCTTCAGTTTGGACTGTATCCATAATCCAATGTGCCTTGGCTGCATGGTAGAACATAGATACTAGGTTATTTTCAGATTGCTCACTTAGGGGTGTATCAAGAAGGTTACTAAATGTAGTTGGTTGATCGTTTTCATCTGCAATATTAAAACCAAAAAAACCTGCTGCTAACTGAGAGGGTGCAGATGAATAACACTGATGAATATATTTTAGATAGATTGAAGAGTTCCATTTTAAACCTTGAAACTCTTGTATTTTTTTGCTCTTTCTATGTTCTAAGAAAGAACCCCATTTTACAAGTTTTAGGGGTGGGATTAATTCATCCCAAATATATTTGAGTTGTTCAAAGTCTTTCTGTTCCTCATAGGAATCTTTAAGAAGATCAATAGAGCCAACCCAATAAGGGGTTTGACTACGAAGTTGATAATAATTTTTTAAATTGTCCCAATCAGCTGAAACCAGTTTTTCTTTCACCTGATCAATAGATGTAAGTTTTTCCATAATATACCAAAAATGTAAGTGTTACACTTATTTAGTCACTAAGAACTTATAGGTGTTGCAGGCCATTGTTGTGTCAACACACCATCCCATCTTGCAACTGGTGTTCTACCAATAGCTTGATATGTGAACGGTGATCTGTTCTGATATGTGAACGGTGTTCTACCTTGTGTTGCATAGGTAGAAGGTTGTCTGTTTTGATATGTAAACGGTGTTCTACCTTGTGTTGCATAAGTAGAAGGTTGTCTGTTTTGATATGTGAACGGAGTTCTACCTTGTGTTTCATATGTGAACGGAGTTCTGTTCTGATAGGTAAATGGTGTTCTACCTTGTGTTTCATATGTGAACGGTGATCTGTTCTGATATGTGAACGGTGTCTGTGCATTTGCAATATAGGGTTGCTGTGCATTTCTAGGTGATCTGTTATCATATGTGAACGGTGATCGTGCCTGATATGTAAATGGTGTTTGACCATTTGCAATATAAGGTTGCTGTGCATTAGCAGGATACCTTGCATTATAGGTAAACGGTGTCTGACCGTTTGCAGGATAACCAGCAGGATATCTTGCATTATAAGTGTATGGTTGTTGAGCATTTGCAATGTATGGAACACGATAGGTAAATGGAACCTGATATGTCCCTGGCTGTCTTGCATTAGCAATATAAGGAACCCTATAGGATGCTATATATGTGTTTGGTTGTCTTGCATTAGCAATATAAGGAACCCTATAGGATGCTATATATGTGTTTGGTTGTCTTGCATTAGCAATATAAGGTTGCTGTGCATTACCAGTAGCATTAGCTGTGCCAATTAGTGGTAACTGATAATATGCTGGAAGTTGACCTGCCATTATTTACCCTCAGTTCCTTCAGGTGGTGGTGGGAATCCACCACCACCTACTGGATAAAAATACACACGTGGTGATCTATATGAATAGTTCTGTATATATGGATATGTAACTGGTGTCCGTGCATTATATGTAAACGGTGTTTGATAGTTTGCAGGATAACCTGCTGGATATCTAGCATTATATGTAAACGGTGTTTGATAGTTTGCAGGATAACCTGCTGGATATCTAGCATTATATGTAAACGGTGTTTGATAGTTTGCAGGATATGTTGCATTTGCAGGATATCTTGCATTATATGTAAATGGTGACCTAGCATTAGCAATATAAGGAACCCTATAAGATGCTATGTATGTAAACGGTTGTCTTGCATTTGCAATGTAGGGAACCCTATAGGTAAATGGTGACCTATTCTGATATGTAAACGGTTGTCTTGCATTAGCAATATAAGGTTGCTGTGCATTTGCAATATAAGGCAACTGATAAGTAAACGGAGACCTATTCTGATATGTAGAAGGTTGTCTAGCGTTTGCTATGTATGGTTGCTGTGCATTTGCAATATATGGATATGGTTGTTGAGCGTTTGCTATGTATGGTTGCTGTGCATTTGCAATATACGGATAAGGTTGCTGTGCATTGGCAATATATGGTGTTTGTGCATTTGCAATATACGGATATGGTTGTTGAGCATTAGCAATATATGGTGTTTGTGCATTCGCAATATACGGATATGGTTGCTGTGCATTAGCAATATAGGGTTGCTGTGCATTTGCAATGTAGGGGTAAGGTTGTTGGGTAAGTGCCTGACCTGTTGCATTATTCCAACCAGTAGGTGTTTTTACGTAAACCTGATCAACGGCTTTCCAAGCTGTAGGGGTTTTTACCCATGCACCTTGGGTTGAATTCCAACCTGTAGGTGTTTTTACCTTCTGATTACCAGTAACCATTTATATTGTATTCCTCAAAAAATTCTACTCTTATTTATTAAGAGTAGAGAATCCATAAATCACCAACTGCACCATCACCTGAAGCAGGAGCTGATGTAGATTGGTAGACATTTCTTACATATCCACCTGCGTTTGATGCATTACTTGTAGTAATTGTTCCTAGTGTTGCATTAGAACCACTACCATATTTTGCATCTAAAGCTGCTTGTAGTCCATCTACATTTCCGATAATATGATTGTGTGAATCATCTGCAATTGTTGCTGTGATTGTAAGGTTTCCTGTTCCATCAAAAGAACCTGAACCTGAAACATCTCCAGTCAAACCAATTGTTCTTGAAGTTTGAAGTGCAGTTGCTGTAGCAGCATTACCTGTTGTTGAACCTGAACTTCCTGTTACATTACCAGTGACATTACCTGTAACTGCACCAATGAATGTTCCTGCAACCATAGTTTCTGAACCGACTGTCCATCTATCGTTGGTTTCATCCCATAAGAATGTTTTTGCAGCTGAACCACCTCTTGAAACACTTATACCTGCATCCTGTGTAGGTGAACCTGATGTGAAATCAGAGTTTAGGTTTAGAATGTTATCTGCAAGGTTGATTGTTTCTGAGTTTACAGTTGTTGTTGTTCCTGAAACTGTCAATGAACCTGAGATGACTACATCATCATTCAATGTAACATTACCTGTTCCGTTACCACTCAATACTAAGTTAGTGTCTGTGCTTCTTGAAGCGATCTGATCTACACTGATATTGTTTCCGAATGCAACATTATTACCTGCACTGTTAGTAATAAGTTTGCCATCAAGCATTTGGAATGTTCCTTTTGCTTGAATAACACCTGTGCCTGATGGATTGAATTCAATGTCACCACTTCCAGCAGTTTTCATCTGAAGATTCTGATCTGAATCAGCAGAAACGATAATAGTTCCTGAACTATCTTCTAATACTTTTTGTCCGTTAACATATAAAGATCCAGGACCAACATAGACATCTCGCCATTGCCTAGATGATGAACCCAAATCGTAGGTAACATCAGCACTTGGTATGATATGACCAGCATATGTACCGCCACTTAGATAATCTAGGACATCTGAATCACCATATTGAGCTGAACCTGAGATTGTTAAACTATTGCCTGCATCATCATGTGTCAATGTGATGCCTGTACCAGCAGTCAAAAAGGCTGCGACTCTATCGTCTACTCTTTCTGAAGTATGGAATAAATTTGTTGAACCCTCTGTAATATCGTCTGAGGTTCCTGAAAGTTCTGATAAAGCATCTTTTGATTGAACTTGTGAGTCTACATATGCTTTTACTGATTGTTGTGAAGGAACTTTCGTGGCACTGTTTGATGCCATGTTATCTTCATCAATCAAAAACTCAGGTGCAGCTTCAGTTGTAGACTTTGTGCTTTTGTTTTTGACTGATTGTTTGAACTTTCCGTTTGAATCTTTTTCTAGTAGAATAGCATCTGAACCTGTACCAAGTTCAATTTTATCTACTTTTAATGTTTTTAGTGTACCTGAACTGTTTTTGACCTCGAGATCGCCATCTGCATCTTTAGAGAAGACTAGAGCGCCTCCACCGATCTGCAGACTATTCTTTACTATAAAATCCTTTTCGCCTGCCATTAGATGCTACCTCCATCTATCTGAACATTGTTCAATGTTTTTGAAGCGGAAGCATCTGCAAGGTGATTATCAACCAATGAAGTAGCAAAGTATTTTGCTGTACCTTCTGACAAATCATCTGTGGTTAGATTTGAGATTGCAGCCGCAACTATTTTGCCTGAAGATGTGATTACTTCAGTAGAACCGACATTAAGTCCGTATTCTATTACAAATTTTTGTTGTGTTGCCATGGTTTGTGTGTCCTATTAAAATAGTTTTTGGGTATTACACATATATTTAGTAAGTATCACTCTTCAAAAGATATGTTTTAAATAACTTTTTTATGAAACTATGCAGATTCTAGTGTTGCAATACGAGCTTCTAGTTCTTGTATAGTCTTTACAAGTAATGCAACTACTTTTGAGTAATCTACTTGTTGTGGTTTAATCTTTTCTTCTTCTTTTATATCTCCAACTAGTGCCTCACCATCAATTACTTCTTGATCGGTTTCTTGATATAACACAGCAGGTATTACTGCATCTTTTTCACCTGAAACAGCAAAAGGCAAGTGTTCTGCAAGTTCGTGTGCTATAAATCCTTGTTGATAAGTATTGTTGGGGTCTGAAATAAAATTATACTCAGCAGGCTTTAATTGTTTTACTATGCTTGTTGCATCCCAATCGTAATTTACATTTTCTTTTAAACGATAATCTGAAGATGTATTATAACTTACACCATTTAGTGTACTATTTTGTTCAATAATACCGATAACACCAAGACCACCATTGAAGAAAGTGTGAATATCATAACCTGCGGTATTAGGAGCAGTCCAATAAGCACAGGAAGCACTTTTACCAGTTACAATCATTGATGTTGTATTACCTGTGCCAAATATACCTGTTCTATTTACACAAAGTGTTCCATCAGAGGTTAGTCTCATTCTTTCCGTAAAGGTGGTATTATCAGAGGTTGCAAATGCCATATTACCTCTCGAAGCAGAACCTATACCAACACCACCATTTGCTTTACCATAGCCAGGATCCATAAAGACTATACCTGCTTGGCCACTGTTATATTCGTCTCTTCCTATTGAAAGTCTTGGATTACCTTCAGACCCATAATGCATATGTAAACCATCAGCATTACCTCTAATTCTTGTAACATTTCCTGAACTTGCACCAAAGGCAAATGCACCATTATTTCCTGAATGTTCTAAAGTTCCACTTGATGTAATTTTTGTTCTATCTGTATTTCCAGTTCTAATTACAAAGTCATGGCTACTAAATGTTCCTACATATCCTGTTGTACCTGAACCACCGAATAAAGCAGTAGTATTGCCATCGAATGATGTTATCCAACCATCAACTGCTAAATGTTCAAAAGCACCTGAACTTCTTGAAGAATTATTAATTGATACCCAACCTGAAGAATCCCCATTTATTGCTAGATTAGAAGCATTGATTGTTCCTGCTGCGTATCCTGCTCCTGCATCAGTTGTAAATTTCAGAGCTGCACTTGATAAAGCATCTTGAAATAAAATATTTTTTCCAGTACCCATTTTTACATGTAAAGGAGTTATTGGATTGGATTCGCCTATACCAACCTCGCCTGTTGTTTTAATTACCATAGCAGGTGTACTAAATGTTGATCCACCAGCAACAGTTGAAGGTGTGAATTCTAAACCTGACATATTTTTTTGTTGTCCTATACACCAGTTCGTATGAGTTGGCCCACCTTGTGCATGAATGTATAAACCATCACCATCTGAAGAACTAATCAATGCTTGTGGAGAACCATAAGAACCTTTTACATCTAATTTTGCATTTGGTGATGCCTGGCCTACACCGACATTGCCTGTACTTTGATTTAGAAATAACTGATTGGTATTTCCATTTGTAAATATATGAATATCGCTATTAGTAGTTGTACGAAGACTGTTTTGATCAATTCTTAAAGTTTGTGTATCAGCACCATTTTGTATATTTAAAACAGCATCTCCTGAACTTGGATTGATTGTAACAGTACCTTCTGAAGTAATAGTGCTAAAGGTTGGTGTTGATGTGCCACCATCTAAATAAGTTTCTACATCTGAATCTGTATAACTTGTAACTGTTGTGAACGATAGTGTACCACTACCATTTGTTGAGAGAACTTGTCCGTTACTTCCGTCTGTTACATCTAACTGATCAATACCGACAGCGTTATCTGCGATAACACCTTTAGTAACCTTTGTTGTTGCCATGTTATGCGTTCTCCAGTGTTTCTATTCTTGCTTTGAGGTCATCAATGATAGTTTGTTGTTCTTGGATGGCTTTAGTAAGAAGCGGTACAAGTTTGCTTTGGTCTATACCTTGATAGACTGGATTACCTTCTTCATCTACTTCATCCTTAACACCATGTATCGCTTCAGGAACTATATCTTGTACTTCGTGTGCTAAGAAGCCGTCTACTGTTTTGTCTGCATCTGCTATAAAGTTAAATCTTTTTGGTTGTAAAAGTTTTACTCTATCTATAGCACCGTCCATCTCTACTACATTTTCTTTTAATCTGTAGTCTGAAGATGTGTTATAGGCTGTTGCTGAACCGTTAGTAGTAATAGTTCCTACTTGACCATTACCATTAATAAATTCCATTCTGTATCTAAAGTTTGTATCAGAACCACCAGATACTTGTATATAAGAATGTGTTGTATTATTAAATACTATTCCTGATTGAGATGATGATACACCACCAGTATTTGCCCAAAGCAAATTCCCAGAACTATCTATCCTCATGCGTTCTCCGTTTACTCCAGAAAAAACATAACCAACATATCCAGATTGTGTTCCATAAAATTCTAAAAGACCAGTGCTATGATTTCTACCAATTTTATATTCTTCCGATTCCGTAGTTCTTAATCTTAATTGGTCAGAAGTTGCTCCTAAAATATCTAAGGCTGCATTAGGACTACTCGTACCTATACCAATATTGCCTGTATTTGTGACAACCATTCTATAAGTTGTATTTGTTCTATCATATATACCAAAGAAATCT
>Ga0222716_10002526_pt1 | contig 14827 bp, 5 predicted proteins | sample C33_13DmetaG_FD_165044 | JGI IMG/M metagenome (GOLD analysis project Ga0222716, IMG submission 165044) | Estuarine water microbial communities from San Francisco Bay, California, United States - C33_13D | ecosystem: Environmental > Aquatic > Marine > Unclassified | place: USA: California... | reverse complement strand
GCACTCGTACTTTCAAGTTGCCTCTTTCAACATTTGCACAAGGTCGTGCTTGATTCTGTTCAACTTGGTGTTCTTTGTGATGAGTTCGTTTTCGACGTCTTGACGAACACTCTCGATTTGATTCGCGTGACACTCTCGTTCTTCATCCAAAATGCGACGCCAATAATCATCTCTTTCCGCGCTCGCGCGCGCGGCGGCTTCACGCGTTGCGTCCCCTATCTCTAACCTCATCACTTCCGTCGCGTCGTCGTGCGTCAAGTGCATCATTTTCAAGTTAAAGCAGAGTCGCTCGTGTTCTGCTTGAAGCATCGCGAGTTCTTTGCGATGTTCACCTCCGATCGCCTCCAGTCGTCTCGTGAGCTGCGCGACGCGAACTTCAGCTCGATCGAGTCGTTCTTTCAATTCTCGCGACGCCCCTTTGTTACCGAGCGAAACGGTGCTCGGTGATATTTTTGAACGAGATTCGCTCGCTTCCAAAGCCGCCGCGGCGACAGCTTCACGCTTTTCCGCGCGTTCAGCGCGATGTTGCGTCTCCAACAGACGCGCGCCGACGTCTTGAAGCTCAGCTCTCGTCGTCGTCAAAGCCTCGAGCGCGCACTCGAGCTCTAAAACTAACATTTTATTCCCCGTTCCACCTTCGCCGACGCCGACTGCCGCGTCATTCGGACGCATTTGCTTCAATGTCTCCGCCGCGTTTTTCCATTCGAGCGCCTCCGCCTTCGCGCTCGTCAACGCCTCATTCAGCGCCGTCGTTTCTTCCGCCAAGCCATTAGCCTCCGATTTTGACTTTGCGAGCGCCTGGCGCAAGTCACTGATCTCCGCCGTCAACAGCGCGTGCGCCTCGTCGTGATCTCGCAGTCTCCGCGCGCTCGACTCCGTCTCCGCTTGCAAGCGCGCCAACAACGCCTCCCGCATCGTCGCCTCCGACTTCGCCGCCTCTAACACCGCATCCTGCGTTCTAAAGTCCTCCAGCACCGCCTCCGCGTCCGCGAGCGTCATCTTTACCCCTCCCTCGCTCGCCGTCTTCCCCTCCCTCGCCCGTTCGACGAAGCGTTCCAGCGCGCGCCGCTCGCCTCCCCGTTCCGCCGCCGCGTACGCCGACACCATCCTCGTCCCTCCCATCGCGTCCACGCCCGAGCCATCCCCATCATCGCTCGCGCGCTCGATCGTCGCGCACCCGGCCGCGGCTAAGATCAACCCGCGCGCTCGCGCGCGTTCCTCCTCTCGCCGTCGTCGCTCGGCGTCGAGCGCGCTCGTCGCCCGCAGCGCGTTCGTCTCCGCCTCCACCAACCGCGCGCGCGCGCGCGCCAACTCATCGACGTCGTCCGCGCGCGTCTCCCGCGCGTCCCGACCTCGCGCGCGCGCGTCCGTCGCGTCGTCGTCGTCGTCGTCGCCGAACGAAATCCATTCGCGCGCATCGCGCGCCGTCGCGCCCTCGCGCGCCGTCCCCGCGTCGCGCGTCTCGCCGTCGTCGCTCGAGGACATTTTTTCCCGCGCGTCGAGCGCGTCGAGCGTCGAGCGCGGTCGTCGCGTTCGTCGCGACGCGCGCGCGAGTGCGCGTTAAAATTCAAAATCCCATCGCGTCAGTTCGCGACGCGACGGTTGGCGTCGTCGCGCGTCGCGCGCGCGATGCTCGCGCGCGCGGCCCGCCTCGCGCGCGGGCGCGAGCGCGGGGAAAAATTTCGCGTCGATCTGCGACCGGTCGAACTGACGTGGCGGTGCGAGGACGACGGCGACGGCGACGCGATCGCGCGCGACGCGCGATTTCGCGTGCGGTGGTCGCGCGGGGGCAAGGTGCAGCGCACGACGACGGCGACGGCGACGCGGGGACGCGCGGCGTGGGACGACTCGGTCGAGGGATGGACGACGGCGGTGGTGACGCTGCGTCCGCGCGCGGCGCGCGACGGTGGGACGACGTTCGAGGCGAAGGCGTTCGACGTGAAGGCGGAGCGCGCGCGCGGCGACGGCGAGGACGACGCGTTCGCGACGACGGCGAAGGCGAGCGTGGATTTCGCGAGATTCGCGACGATGGAGACGGGAGGGGGGTCGGGAGAGGGCGAGGCGTGCGTGTTGACGCTGACGGTGAAGGATGGCGCGCGAGGCGTGGTGGGAGGGGCGAAGACGATGACGCTGCGGTGCCGCGTGCGGACGACGTGGTTGAAGAATTACGCGAGCGCGTCGGCGGACGGCGCGACGGAACTGAGCATGGTGAGCGCGTTGGAGAGCGAGAGCTCCGTGGCGACGGATGCGACGCCTCCGAATCTGTTGCGAGAACAAGATTTAAGCGGGTTTCAACAGCTTTTGAGCCCGGTGGCGGAGAGCGTTTCGCCCGTGATAGTGCGTCAAAGCGAGCGTCGCGAAGAACAGGCGCGTGCGGAGCTCGAGGCGCAGCGACGACTCAATGCGGACATGGAGGTGGAACTAGAGGCGATGAGAAATGAACTCGAGAAGACGAAGGGAGAGCTCGCGACGCAGCGACGCGCTGTCGAGAACGAGTCAGCTCGAGCTCAATCAGAAATAGCGGCGGCGAAGGAGGAGGCGCAGAAAACGCTGAGCGAGAAGGAACGCGCCATCGACAGAGTTCTTTCTGACATTGCGGCGATTGAAAAGGAACGGAACGCGGCTGTGCGAGCGAGTAAGGATCAAGGGTTTCATATCGAAGCTTTGGAACGTTCTCTTCGAGAAAGAGACTCGGACATCGCGCGATTGAAGAGTCTAAAAGACACAGACGAAGCTACGGCGACGTTGGAGGCCGAGCGAATCGCACATTCGCGCGAGATCGAGCGATATAAATCGCAGTTGGACGCCGCGGACACGCAGCTCGAAACGTTGAGCAGAAGTCATAAGAACGCGCAGGCTGCATTTGAGCGAGAATTGGATACGCAACTGAAGCTTCGCGCCGAAGCCGAGAAGGTCTTCGAACGCGAGTTGGAGCAAAAGCACGTCGAATGCGATGAGTTGCGACAGCAATGCTCAAGCATTGTCGCAGAAACTACCGCACTCACCACGGCGTTGAAGCGTTCCGCGGATGAGCAGCACCGCGCGTCAACGAACACGGCAAAGGCGGAAGCTGCGCAGGCAAGGTGTGACTTGCGAGCCGTTACCGAGGAGCTGTGCGACGTGCGTAAGGTTCTCGACGCGCATGTCATCGAGTTAGTCGAGGCAAAGTTGAATTTGGCCGAGTCACAAGGCTCGCAGCTCGTATTGCGCCGAGAGTTGGCTCGCACCAAAGGCAAGCTCACGGAATATGCAGCGCGCTGCACGCGCATGGAGAGTATGTACGCGACTATTATCGATGAATCTACCAGCATTACAGAAACTTAGCTATTTTAGTATCCATCGTGGAAACAATTGTTTTCGACTCTCATCGTGCGCCAGATTACGCACATCCCGTCGTGGAGGCGGTGTAGCCTTCGTTACACGTGCAGGTCGGTACGTTAGCATCGTTAAGCCCGCAAGTTCCGAAACCAGAACACGTCGTTCCCGCCGCGGCGTCGTATCCGGGGCATTTGATGACGCAATAATCTCCAAGGTCGGTGGTGTTAGTGTCGAAAATTCCAGCGCACGTGATGCGCAGCTGCGCCGGATCTTGCTTGCACGCATCGCCCAGACTCGCGTCTGGATCGCCGCTGAGGTACCATTTGCCCTTACACACACTCGGCCGCATGCTTTCGTAAAGTTCGTCGAGGTACGCGACAGAATAATCGTTTTTGTATTGTCTGTAATAGTTGAACAGCTTGATTTGACGTTGTTCTTCCGCATTCACGTCCACAAACGTCCCGATACCAAAAGAATCGAAACGAATGGACTCGCCCACAACTGTGGCCGAAGGATCCACTGCTTCTTGAACGTAATAGTCGGCTCGCACCAAAATTTCCGTGAGCGACGCCAAGCACCAAGCGAGATCGCTAAATGTGGCATTGTTACCAGTCCGCGATAGACGGTTCGCCACAACTGCCTCGTAAACCTCTGGATAAACGTCAAAGTCGAGGCGATCTCGCGCAATCTCTCTACCGCTCGATTGCTGCAGTACTGTTCCGCCATCACTTCGACCAGTCGTATCTGTGACGATGGGTATGTCCACAGTTAAGTCTAGCGTCGCCGCCGTGAAACCGGAAAATGGGTCGTACGGATTGCCCGAAGTTCGAGTGGTGTAGACCGTTCCATCCATGTAATGCACAGCGGGATCATTCGACCACTTGAACCCTGAAAGAATTGGCTCCAAGTTTTTCCATCCTGCGCTTTCCAAGAGATCAACCTTGAAATTCAAACCGCATCTCGATGAAGAGCAAGACGGCGGCGGATACCCCTTTTGATCAGAGTCAATTTTATATCCAAGAAAGACTTGCGGTGTGTTGAGGTACTGTTCCACGATTGCTATGGTCTGCGCACGCGAGAGTTGCTGGTTCAGCCCGAGCTCTGGGAAATTTGTTCGGCTCCAGTTATACACTTGATCGCGAGAACCCCACACTGGCACTTCGCGGTTGTACCGCGGTCGACCGCCCATGAGAATGATGTCGTACGCCGATGTTTGATGCGCCTCCGCGTGCGCAGTCCCCAGGTTTGCCGCAGAATTTGCCGCTGACTCCACCATATACAATGAATACGTTATCGAAGCGCCGTATGCATTTTTACTCAGCAAATCACCCGTGAATTTTTCGGGTGCGCGCAAGTACGCGAGTCCATTCGTGGAATCGCCCGTCAACTTGTCTGTGAGGTGTAGATATCCGCTTATCCCTTCCCAGAGTAACCCGCTGTCGCCACCTGCGAACGCGAAATTGCACTCTCCGCGCATCAATTGCTCCGAATTGATCGCGAACGGATCGTAGACATTGCCAGATAAAATTGATTCGGCGAGCTCACCCGAGCACGAATTATTGTACACCGTCCAGCCCTCTGGTCCCTCTGTGAATTCAGATTTGACGATGAATGAAGAAGCCTCGGGCCGAGAGCAGTCGACAAACGACCAACCATCTTGACATGCACACGATCCGTCTATCTGACAGTAGCCATTAACGCAAGGGTTACATTTAATATCGCAAGACAACCCAGTCCAACCGACGTCGCATTTGCACGTACCGTCGGTGAGGCAAGCGCCGTGATCGTAATTGCATGGGAGACATTCCGTAAAATTTCGAATGTCACAAGTCGTGCCCAACCATCCTTTATTGCAAAGGCAAGTGCTGTCTGCTTGGCACGCACCGTTGTGGCACGGAGCACAGGGTACGAAACAATCTTCGCCAGAATATTGTACCCCTCCATCATCGGTACCGCACACACAAGTCCCGTCGCGCTTGCAGAATCCCCATGATCGAATCTGTACTCCGTGTGCGGTCGTTTTGATGACTTCGGAAACACTACCATCGTCATTTGTGGCGTACTCTTTGAAGCAATTGCAGGGTTTGTCACACTTTTCTCCGTACCAACCGGTTTCACATTCGCACTTGCCATTCAGTTGACACGTCCCGTGATCTGGATCACACGCGTCGCACGCAATGGAACATGTTGTTCCCGTGTAGGCGCCTGTTAATCCGGAATTCACACCGTGGATAAGCGTGTTGATGATCCAAATCATCGTGCGATCCGCGCCTGTCTGTGTGCGCGTGATCTCATAAACTCCACTGTTCGGATTGTACATGCCCGCTAGGAAGACGTTCATCAAACGCTGACGCTCATCTTTACTGTTTGTGTACCAGCGCTCCTGATCGGATGACTCTGTCGCTATTTTTAGATCGACTCGAGTGGCTCCGATTGCCTCTTTACGCGTCCGTAAGAAATGCGCCTTCAATGCGTCGTCGCAGTCCCAAGGATTGGCAGATTCCCAGTCGTCGCCGCAGTTTGTGGTCGACGCGAGTGAAGCCATGCATTCGCCCATCGTTACGTCAGTTTTATAGTCCAATTTTGAACAGATATCGTCCTCACGCATTGACTCGGGAATGTTGACAATGTCGTTTTGATACTGCAGAAGCTGCGCTTCGAGTGCAGCGCGAGTGGCTGACCCAACAGCGTCAGCGGCAGTGGTTACCCCGTACCGAAAGTACGCTTCATTTGGTCTAAAGGGTAACTTGGAATCAATTGTGCGGCTCGCGCAGTCGGTGCGATCAGCGCACACTGAATCTACGCCCCAGACGTAGTCTTCTACTTGAATCGCACTCATGTAATAAGGAGGAATGTACTCTCCCGAAGCTAGTTCGCCGTTGGTTGCGTAATGTGGATCGCGATCAAGACGCAGAGCAAATGAGTGATCTCTAAGCCGTCTCGTTCCGTCGCACAGGCAACTACCGTCGTACTGGCACGTGCCGTGAACACACGGCTCGCATGGCGTTAGGCATCGATACCCAGTCCAGCCATCGGCGCAGTCGCATTTACCCGTGGTCGAATTGCAGACGCCATTTCCCGAACACGGTGCGCACGGGATCTCGCAAGTGGACCCGGCCCAACCTTGCCAATATTCATCGTAAACTTTCGATGTTAATGACTGCGAGCTTGGGAATCCACTTCTCCCAACGCTCAAGGCGTCGCACACACAATAGCCGCCAGTGATGGGCATTTGCGCCCCAGTTGTAGTATTATCTGAAGCGCACACGGCGCCCGCGATGATCCCCCACTCGGTGTGTGACGTCAAGGCAGCGGTTTCCCGAATTATCGATCCATCCACTCGTTTCTCCACGTAAGGCATCGCGAGGAGGTATTCGCCACCTTGACATGTGCCATCAGCTACCATGGTGCCCGAACATCCGTATCCACCGACTCCGTTTGGATCAACGTTCGTCCAAGGCTGTCCGGTGCCCGCCACCATGGAGAAACCCGGAGCACACGTTGCGTTTATGTACTCACCATTCATGGAACACGGATGCTTGATTGCACACGTGTGGTATGCCGCATCGTAAAATACGGATGATGTACCGCCAATGTCAGCGGATTCGAACACGCCATTGGCGCCTCCGGTCCACCACGGGTACGGAGTCACCGCAGCCTTGCGGCCGACATCCGACGTCGAACGTGTCGCCGGTTGCCATATGTAACCGTAGTCGCAAACACACTCGCCGTCGTCCTGACAAGTCCCGAATACGCATGCGTCGCATGCTTTGTTGCAGTCACGTCCTCTACTGACACTACCATCTGTGAGACGATTGAATTGCGGTAAGCCTGTCCAACCCGGTTTGCACACGACTTCCGTTGTCCACGGAAGTCCAAAGTCGATATCGTCTCCGTCTTTCATGACGCATACGCCGTTTGTGGCGTTGTAAGAATACGGGCATACGTAGTTGCACATTGGGCCCGTAAAGCCCTCGTCACATTCACACGTTACCGTGGTGCCGAGTAAGCCAAGTCCGTTCAATGCGCCGTTCAAATTTCTCGTTCCTCGACTCAACGTGGTGTCATCACCACACTCAATGTTACAGTCGTTGCCAGCGTACCCTGCGTCACACACGCACGAGCCTGTCGGTCCACACGTCCCATGGACACATGGGACGCAAGCGATCGAGCAATCCCCACCAGTAAATCCCGTAGAGCACACACAGTTACCGTGCGTACCGTTGAATACGCAAGCGCCAAACGCGGAGCACGTGGCACATTGAACTTCGCAATAATCTCCAGTCCATCCGTCTTCGCAGTTGCAAAATGCAATTTCTCGTCCATCTGGACTCGTGTACTCGTGTATATCTGTCGTGTTGAATAACCCAGTCGAAGTGGCGCTTGGAAATCGATCGGTCACCGTTGCGAGTTCTTCGGACGTCAGGTACCTCACGGCCCCGTTCCCGTTACACGCCTGCAAACAATCTGCGCCTGTGTAACCAGGAAAGCACGAGCATGTTGCGTTTTCAGTACACTCACCAAAGCCGCAATCAGGACACAGTACGTTGCACGTCGCTCCCGCGCGCACAAGTTTCCCATCGGCGCCCGGAAGACATTCGCACAACGTCGTGATATTGGTAGTCTGATATGCATAGGCGGCTAGAGTACGCGCAGTAAGATCCCCTATAGTCGTATCGGCGACGATTTCCATCAATTTATCTTTGATACCTGCAGCAAACTCTGGTGGGGGGTAGCACTTTCCGTACGTACCACACGCAACAGTACATCCAATAGTACAGTCGGCACCGGTGTAGCCAGCGTCGCAAATGCAAATACCCTCACCTGATGCATCGGCACCGCAGGTACCTTTTTGCGGCAAAGGTTCCGTTGCGCAAGGGCACTCTTGTGTGCATGATGAACCGGAATATCCTGAAGAGCATGTACATTGCGCTTCCTTCAAAGTGTACTCTTTAGTCGCGGCGGCCCACGATGCCTCCGACGCCACGGTGAGCGAGCATGTACCAGTTTCAGCTGAGCATTCGCCACAAACGACGCTGCAATCTCTCCCAGTAAAGCCAACGTCACAGTCACATACATTCGTAGAAGAGTTGTAGGTACCGTGCGCGTTGCACTCGATCCCGCAGTTGCTACCTGAAAAACTATCGATGCACGTGCATGTCTGGGTCGGCACGTCGTACGTGCCGCGCTCCGAACACACGTGCGTTTCGCACGCATCGCCAGAGTATTCGTCTGGATTAGTGCACTCGCATTCAGAGGAGAACTCCGAGCGCACACCGTTATTGTTGCAAAACAATGGATCGGTGATGAGTTCGTCGTACAAAGCGTCGCCGACGCGAGAAGATTCTTGCACATCAACGTTCGCAGTCGCCGTGGCGGAATTACCGGAGGAATCCGTGAGTGTGAAGTTGAACGCGCGAATTCCTGCCGTGAATTTAAGATTATTGGAGACTTGATCTCCGCCTTCTTTATACTGCGATCCTATCACTTGTTCCACGATTCCTTCGTTGTGGTAACGAATGGTGCCAATAACTTTACAGTAGTTTGTCACGCTGTCGTAGTTTGAAAGCGATAATCTCTTTTGCGTGGAGTCCCATGCCGATGCGATGCTCGTTCCCGTGGTGTCTGCGGAAATGTATTCGGCCGCGCCGTCTGGAAGACTCCCAATATTTGCAACGGCGGCGCTTGCGAGGACGACGTCGTCATCGTCACCGCACGCGTATTCCACATCAGTCAACCTCACACCAATCATACGCTCTTTCTCCGTTAACACCACTGAGTACGTTTGTCCGGTTCGCGGTCCGTTCAAATCGAGCACAGGCGCCGCGTTTGTCCGACTCATCTTGATCGTCGCCAACGTCGGCGCGCTCATCCGCCCGGACGCATCCGTCACCGTCGCCGTCACTCCTCGTGGCGTCATCGCGATGTTCGCCCCGTTGTGCACGTACGTGAGCGTTTTCAGTGTGTTCAATATCGACGTCGTGCTGTACGATTCCACCTCATCCGACGCGTAATTTTCGCTCCTCACGCTCAACGTCCAAGTCGTCGCGTCGTACGTAACCGTCGTCCTTCCCTCATCCCCTGTTGGTACCGTCGCCGCCAGCACCTCCTTCGCGCCGTCCATCGCGTTCACTATTTTTACACTCGCGCTGACGATCGCGCTCGCCGGCGTGCCCTCCGTCACCGTCGTCGAAGACGTCGCCAGCGTGAGCGCCGCGGCGCCCTCCAGATACGTCACCCGCCGCGCGACGGCGCTCTCGAATGTCACCACGGGCGGCGCCACGGTCACCGCACTCGCGCGCATGGATGACCCGCAAAGTGTTACGACTATCACACCGAGTGTCAGCGCGAGCGCGCGCGTGAGCGAGCGCTGCGCGCGCGTTTTCGAACCCATCGTGGCCGCGGGCGTTTAAATCACCAGACGTTGGAAACGCGCGCGAGGCGTCGCTCAGAGGCAACGCGCGCGCTCGTACGCGCGGCAATGCGCCGAAAGAATATGTCTCCGCGAGTGTGCGTGCTCAGACGCGCATCGCGCGCTTTCGAGACGCTCGAGACCGTCGCGCGCCAAGCGTACGGAGTCGACGTGTGCGGCGCCTCGGCGAACGAAAAGTCGAAACGTGCGAAACGGCGAACGCTCCGTGAATTCTAATATCGAGTGACTAATTCATAACCGCTATCGCTATTTCAAGTACGTCTTCCCCGAGTAGCGCCCGTTGTGCGTGTTGTTCTTCGCGTCCAAGCCTCCGTCCGCCTTCAAGTCTCGTATCCACACCTGAATCGGCGCCGCTAACTCCTTCCCCAACCCGCTCGCCTCCGTCACCGCTCGCATGAACCGTACCCTGCGTTCGGCCCTGGCTAACGTTTTCCACGGCTCGCTCCGCGTCCCCAGCCACGCGTCGCTACCGTTGAACTCGTTGACGTAAAACTCGTACGCGTATCCCACGCTCTGTCGCAAATCGTACCGCACCACGTCGTGATACAGCGACATGCACGTCTCCATCTCCACGTCACACGTCGCCAACCGCGCCTTCACCTCGTCGTCCGTGCACGATTCGTAACACACCGCCGCCGCGTTTCGCACGCACGTCAAGTTTCCCGTCTCGCACGTCGCGCAAATCCCGCAGTACGCGCACTCGCTCGTCGACGCCGTCACGTCGTCCGCCTCGTACGCCGTGTTCGGGTCCCACACCTGCGTCGAGTACTCGATGTTCGACGGCGCGCAGAACCACCCGTACGGCCCGACCTCGCACGTCGCGGCGTCGTTCGGGCTGTACTTTGTCAGGTAAAAGCTCGCCTCCTCCGCCGCCGTCGTCGCGCGCGCCGTCGTCGCGCGCGCCGTCGCGAGCGCGACCGTCACCAGCACAACTGGCGCCGTCGTCGCCGTCGCGCGCCGCGCCTCGCGCGCGCGCATCCCGCGCCGCGCCGCGCGTCGGTGTCGCGCGGTTCGAATTCGCGCGCGCGCCGGCCGCGGCTCGGTCTCACGACCGGGACAGGTACCACACGGACCGCGAGACCGACGCGACGACGCGACGACGCGACGACGCGATCCCGCAGTGCGCGCGCGCGACGAGCGACCGCGCGGATCGCTCGCGCGAAGACGCGCGGACGTCGAACGCGCGCGTCGAATCGCGGCGACGGCGCGGCGCGCGACGCGAGGGACGCGCGACGAAAGGACGCGCGAAAGGGACGATCGAGACGCGTCGGGACGTCGTCGGCATCTTGCGGGACGGCGCGCGAGGGACGCGATGGAGTCGCTGGCGCGCGCGGTGATGACGTCGATACCGCCGAACGCGATCGATCGACAGCGCGTGTGCGAGGTGATCGGAAGGGCGGAGGCGGCGCGAGCGAGCGGACGACATCGAGACGCGGCGAAGATGTTGATCGACGTCGGAGGGGCGCTGACGCGGTTGGGACACGAGACGGCGGTGGCGGTGGCGGAGCAGGCGTTTCAGTGCGCGGTGCAACAGGCGAGGTTGAACGATGCGGACGTGCCGGAGTACATGAAGAACGCGACGGAAGGGTCGAACGCGGAGCTGGGGGAGGCGTACGCGAGCCTCGGGAACTGCGAGCGCGTGTTGGGCAAGTTGGCGGACGCGGAGGGGCATTATAAGGCGGCGGTGAAGGCGGTCGAGGATGATGGATTGGAGGCGTTTTCGAATAAGTTCGTTCTTCGAGTGATGGCGACGAGAATCCGAAAGGATTACCAGAAACATGAACAACTGTGCGACGCGTGGGAGGAGACGATTCGCAAGGCGGCGCGCGACGGCACGGAGAGTCAAACCGCGCTCTTGGCGTCGACTGGAATCTGTTTGCAAGAGCGCGCCGGTGGGATGTCGGAACAAAAGAAGTTCAGCGCAGCGGCAGAGCTGCGAGGTGGGAAGTTTTTGGAGACTGTGCTTCGCTTACAGGCACACGGCTTGCGCACCAAGCCCGACGTGTTGCTGCCAAACGTGTACGATTCCATCGCGGCTTTGTATATCCAAGGGCAAGACATTAAGAAGGCGCTTTCATTTTTGCACAGAGCTGTGGCGTCGACGGCGTGCACGGAGTGCTACGGCGATAAATTTATACCCGAGGGTGAAACGCGGGGGATCAAAGCCGAGGGCAAGTGGGACGATGTGTGCTGGCACCCGTCCCTTTTGGCGTCGAAGAAGGGTGCGGAACCAGGCGAGGTGGATGTCGTCCCGCGCGCACCTTGGGAGGTGAGCCCGGAGGAGAAGAAAATAATCGATCAAATTTTAGGCGTCGGCGATAAGTGGACGATGAAGAAGGGTAAGCCAGGTCCGGAGCCGACGAGAGGCGCAAACTCGCTCGGGCACATCCTGTACACGCTCGGCAACCATCTCATGCAGGCAGGAAAGTGGGAAGAAGCCGGTCGTCCCTTGAAGACCGCGGCTGCGATGTTACAAAACGATTTGGATATGCAAGGGAACTGTTTTCACTTGCTCGGCGTCGTTCACTTTCAGATCGCCAAGCTTCCCATCAATAGAGCGCGGGTGAAGGAGATTTTGCCGCGCGCGGCGAGCTCGTTTGCCTTGTCCGCAGATTGCAGAATCGTCGATGGCAAGTGTACAAAGAAAGGTGCAGCCGACTCAATTAACTCTCTTTTGTTCTTAGGTCGATGCATGTTCGAACTGGGCGAGTTTGAGCAAACGGAACAAGTCACCGCTCAAGCCATCAACCTCGGCCGCCAAGTGCTCGGCGACAGCGCTAAGGAAACCAACGAGGCGATCAAGGCGATGATGGAGTTTAAACGCCAGATGTCGACGATGGGACGATGACCGTAGCTTAGTAGTTAAATGTGGATATGTCAACAATCAATAATATGTCCATCTAGAAAAAATCGAGTCTAAAAATTCTGCGTCTCGTCACACGGTTTGGAAATCTTTCTTGGCGACGGGGTCGTCGCCGTCTCTGTTCGCCGTCAACGCGGAAAGCGGCATGTATTGCTTGGACGTTCTACGCAATGCGTTGAAAGCGAGGAAATGAATGCCAATTTGCAGCAAGTATTGCGCCATGATTTGTATTCCGACTTTCACGTCTTCGAACGCGTACAGCTCGAGCACAGCGGCGCCAGTCTCCAAACATCTCGTAGTGTTAGACTCGCACGAGAAAGCAATAGGATCGCCGCCGAATTCGTTCGACACTAGAGCGGAGTACGCATAGAATATTGGGTCTATGAAGCGAATCCAACGCGCCCCAGCTGGGATGGAATCGATGTTCAAGTAAATGCCACCAAAGAGCGTGAAAATTGTAATGCACGCTGGACCCAAGGCTAAAGCGGCGCCGATCGGCATCGCGCTCGCCATGAGCAATCCGAGCGCGGCGAGAGACATGGCCTCAGCGATGATGATGGCGACGAAAATCCAAAAGTTGTACTGCGTCTTACGCAATCCGACGATCCAATACACGAGCGTGCAAAAGATCAATCTAGGAATCAACTTTGGCAGCTCCGTGACGTACTTGGACATGTAATAGGACGACCATTTGTACGCACCTGACGCGCGCTCTCTGACGACGATCCCTTTTTCTCCCGCAAACACGTTGATCGCTGGAAGCGCAGCGGTGTAAGCGACGTTTAAGACGACGAAAAACAAGCAACCAATTCTATCTTGGACACCCTTTTGGTCGTGGCCGACGCCTCTGAAGAGCGCAGAAACGATGAGTGCGTAAATCATCTCGATAGCCACCGTCACGCCAACGCCGATGAAGTCGCGCCTTTGATTTATCAATCCTCTTCGAACGAGTAAGACAAACTGCCGTATCCACGACGCGTGCGTGGGATCGTACTCCCTGGCGGCGTGACGACGCGCGCGATGCTGTTCGAGCGCAGACGCCACTGCCTTTTCGCCGAGACGCCTCGCCGTAGCCTCAGTGGCGAAGAACTCTATTCTTTCCCTGCTCGACTTTTCTCGCTCGGGATTTCGCGCATCCAAGGAGGTGATGTCCATGAAGTAATCCGCGGGGTTGGTCAGATTCGGGCACTCGAAGCGCAGCGACGCAAAGTAACCGACCGCGTCCTTGGCCTCGCCGATGTACAGCAGCCGTCCTTCACTAATCAGCAACAACTGATCGAACATTCCGTAAATCGACGAGCGCGGCTGATGAATCGTACACACGACCGTCCGGCCGGCCGCCGCGAGCTGCTTGAGGGCGTAGACGACGCGCTGCGCCTGAAACGAATCCAACCCGCTCGTCGGCTCGTCCAAAAACAACGCCTCGGGATCGCCCACCATCTCGACGCCGATGTTCACGCGTTTTCTCTCCCCCCCGCTCACTCCTCGAGGCAATCCACCCGGCCGCCCCACCGGACTCGCGCGCACCTTCGCCAGCCCGAGCTCGGCGACGATTTCCGCCACGCTCGCCGCCACCTCCGCCTCCGTCAATCGCGCCCTCCGCAATCGACAGTGCAGCGTCAGCGTCTCCTCCACGCTCAAGAACGGAAACAGCAGTTCCTCCTGCATCACGTACGCCACCTTCTCTCGCATGAACGTCTCGTCTCGCCGCGCGTCGTCCACCGTAATCGTCCCGCGGAGCGCGCCCCCCAGCGGCGTCCGCCCCGCCAGCGCGTTCAACAGCGACGTCTTCCCGCTCCCGGTCGGTCCCATGAGCGCCAGCACTTCTCCCGGTCTCGCGCTTCCCGTGACGTCGCGCAGGATCGCCTTCGTCGCCGTCGTCGACGTCTTCGACGTCGCCGGCGTCGCTTTTTCGTCCCGCGTCGTCGCCACCTCGTACGTCAGCCTCTCGAACGCGAACGTCGCCCCCGCGCGCGCGCTCGCGCGGTTCGCGTCGTTCGGTTCGGTCGTCGGCGCGCGGTGCAGCGCCTCGCGCGCGTACGCCTCGCGCACGTCCTCCGCGCTCGGTCGTCCCATCGCGGCGGCGTGTGCGGGCGACCGACCGACCGGCCGACCGACCGACGCGCACTGTTTGCGCACACGACGCGCGTCGATGCGCGCCGCACTCGCGCGCGCGCGTCGATGCGCGCGTCGACGCGCGCGACGCGGGCGCG
>Ga0222716_10002523_pt1 | contig 14838 bp, 21 predicted proteins | sample C33_13DmetaG_FD_165044 | JGI IMG/M metagenome (GOLD analysis project Ga0222716, IMG submission 165044) | Estuarine water microbial communities from San Francisco Bay, California, United States - C33_13D | ecosystem: Environmental > Aquatic > Marine > Unclassified | place: USA: California... | reverse complement strand
ACAAAATCTTAAATGATGATAACCTCAAACAATACATTACAGTATACGAAAATAAAACTATGGACGATAGTGATAACATTGCAAAAGAGATTGTAAAGATATGGAAGTAAATCCGTTATTTGATAGGGGTGCATATCGTATTGTTGAGAATGATAAACTCAATATGGCAGGTGTAGAACTATTAGAAGACCCTTACAATGGGTTAGTATACACTTACGGAAAGGTTCAGTTTGTTGAAGGTAAAGCACATTTAAATTTTCAACGAAACATAGTTAGACCTGTAGAAGGTAAGGATATAGATGAACTAAATAAAGATGAAATATTACAAAAACTTATGGGCGATATATTAGTAGAGCTTATGCAACAACAGGTAAATAACGAAGATGAACAAAGAGATATTGAAAGAACAGATTAAAAGACACGAGGGAGAAGTCCTCGAAATTTACGAAGACTCATTAGGATACTTAACTTTTGGAGTTGGTCACTTGATTAAAGATAGTGATGATGAATATGGATTACCAGTTGGAACACCAGTTTCACAAGAAAGAGTAGACGATGTTTATGAATATGATTTTGATAAACACGTAGAAGAAACTATACACGTATTTGAATCAAAAGGTGGAGAGAATTTCTATGACCTTCCCGAAGACATTCAACACGTATTAGTCAATATGACATTCAACTTAGGTGGAACACGATTCGGTAAGTTCAACAATATGTGGAAAGGTGTAGTGTCTTGTGACTGGGAAAAGGTTGCAGTTGAAATGGAAGACTCTAAGTGGTTCGGACAGGTCGGAAGACGAAGTGTTGAACTACAAGAGATGGTAAGAAACTGTGAGTAAGATTAAAGCAATAAGATTAACCACTGGTGAAATCGTAATTGGATTTTACGAAAAAACTTGGAACGGGAATCATAGAATAATTGATGCTAAAGAATGTATTGCTAATGTTCAAGATGGTAAGATGGAAATTAGTCTTGCAGACTATATTCCATTTGCAAAAGAATATAACTTTACATTTAAAAAAGAACAAGTCGCAGTTGTATTCGAAGTTAAACCACAATTAGAAACAAACTATAAGGTTTCAACAGGAAACCAACGAGGTAGATAATGGGAAGAGAAACAATGTTAAAAGCACTGATGAGTCAGTATCAAGGTGAAATGGATGTCGCAATGGCAAACATCGAAGTTTATCAAAATCATCCTGCAGGTATTGGAGAACATTCTGATATTGCACAAGCAATGGATATGCAAATAGAAAAACTTGCTAGTTCAAAAGATAAGTATGATGCAGTATACGACATTTTACACAATAAAAAAAGTATAACCACATTGACAGAGTAGTATCTTTATAGTATAATTACTATATGGATTATTACACAAACGTCACTCGTACCCGAGACAAAATACTAGTAACTGGTTACCAAGGTAATCAAAAAAAGAAACTCACAGTTTCTTATAGACCAAAACACTTCGTCCCATCCAAAAAAGGAGACTCTCCTTATAAATCTTTAGACGGTAGACCACTCGAACTTGTTGAACTCAACTCAATGGGTGGTGCAAGAAAGTTTAGAGAGAAGTATAAAGATACCCACGGATTCGAAATACACGGGTACGATAGATATGTTTATACTTACATCGCAGACACATTCAAAGGTGACATTAAGTTTGATACCAAAAAGATTAAAACTGCAACACTTGATATTGAGTGTGAATGTGAAAATGGATTTCCCGACCCATTGTATGCTGCAGAGAAAGTCAATGCAATTGCAATCAAACCGTTCAGACATAATGCACATATATTCGGATTTGGTGAATGGGATGAAGCACCTAAAAATGTTGTGTATCATAATTGCAAAGATGAAGCAGACCTTCTAACGCAGTTCATCAAGTATTGGAGAAAGGAATCATTTGATGTTATTACAGGTTGGAATGTAAACAGTTTTGACATCACATATCTTTGTAATAGAATTGATAAACTTTTTGGAGAAGGAGAACACAAAAAACTTTCTCCTTGGAATATGTCTGATGTCAGAGAGTTTACTCAATATGGATATCAAAAGAATATGGTCTATACTCTTTATGGTGTCAATGTTCTTGATTACTTAGAACTCTACAAAAAACACACCTTTGTTAATCAATCATCATATAAGTTAGAAAACATTTCACAAGTAGAACTTGGTACAGGTAAGATTGATTATTCAGAATACGGTTCCCTTCACACTCTTTATAGACAGGACTACCATAAGTTCTTAGAATATAACTTGAAGGATGTAACTCTTATCGAAGACTTAGATGATAAACTTGGATTCATAGAACTAACCCAAACAATGGCATACAATGCTAAATGCAACTATACAGATGTATTTGGAATGGTTAAGTATTGGGAAACAATTATCTATAATTTCTTACGAGAACAAAACATACAAACACCACCACAACAATTATCTATCAATAAGACAAATTCAATTCAAGGTGCATATGTCAAAGAACCTTTAGTGGGAGGACACAACTGGGTTATGTCGTTTGATTTAAATTCATTGTATCCTCATCTAATTATGCAGTTCAACATATCACCCGAAAAAATGATACGAGGAGATAGACAGAATGTTAGTGTCAGTAAAATGCTAACCCAAGAATCTGATTTATCTTATGTTCATAAAACAGGTCACACCGTGACACCTAACGGAGTTATGTTCAAAAGAGATAGACAAGGATTCCTTCCCGAACTTATGGAAAAGTTTTACGAAGAACGTAAAGAGTGGAAGAAGAAGATGATTGCATATCAACAAGAACGAGAGACTTGCAAAGACACCAAACGAAAGAGGGAACTGGATACACTTATCAAACGTGCATACAACAATCAACAGGTTCGTAAGATTGCACTGAACTCTGCTTATGGTGCTCTTGCAAATCAATACTTTGCATTCTTTAGTGTTGACCTTGCAGAAGCAATTACACTAAGTGGACAGTTGGTGATTCAATGGGCAGAAAAGACCATTAATAATTATCTACAGGGTGTTCTGAAAACCGAAAAGGATTACGTAATTGCAATCGATACTGATTCAGTTTACATCACAATGGACGACCTAGTGCAACAAGTGTTTCCCGAAGACACTCCAAAAGAAAAGGTTATAGATTTCCTAACCAAAGCAGAGGTTCAGATAGAACAGGTTCTTGCAGAAGGATTTGATGAACTCAAAGATTATACCAATGCATTCCAACAGAAGATGGAGATGGGTAGAGAGGTTATTGCAGACAAGGGTATTTGGACTGCAAAGAAACGATACATCCTAAATGTATTTGACAACGAGGGTGTTAGATATGAAACTCCTAAACTCAAGATGATGGGTATTGAGACTGCAAAGTCTAGTACACCTTTATGGATTCGTAAGAAACTAGAAGAAGGATTACGAATTGTTATGAGAGGGGACGAACAAGAGTTGTGGGATTTCGTAGAGACCACACGAAAGGATTTTAGAAACCTTCCAGTAGAAGATATATCATCTCCTAGAGGTTGCAATAACTTACAACAATACGCAGACCCAACAATGATTTACAGTAAGGGAACTCCTATACACGTTAGAGGTTCTTTATTATACAACAACTTACTCAAAAAGAAAAACATAGACAAGCGATACGAACAGATAAAAAACAAAGATAAAATTCTCTTTACATATCTAACAGTACCAAACCCTATCAATGAAAACGTGATATCATATGTTGGGACACTTCCAAGAGAATTTGACCTGCATAGATTTGTTGATTATGATATGCAATTCGATAAAGCATTTATAGAACCACTTAAAACTATTGTTAACTTGATTGATTGGAATGTGGAACCAGTTGCAAGTTTAGATTCATTCTTTGGTTAATATGTACGATTCAAAGTTCTTCAAAACTCCGTCAGTTAAAATGTCTTATCAAGATGATGTTCTAATAGATGAGAAAGGTGAAACTGTTATGATGGGTTGGGAGAGACCTATTATGAAAATAGCATCAGAAGTCATCACTGCAAATGGTGGAGACATATTGAACATAGGTTTTGGTATGGGAATCGTAGACTCTTATATACAAGAAACCAATCCAACCTCACATACTATTATAGAATCCCATCCCGATGTTATTCAGTATATGAAAGATAATGGTTGGGAAGATAGATGCAATTGTGTTTATGGTCGATGGCAAGATTGTATAGAAACCATAGGACAATTTGATGGAATCTATTTGGACACTTGGAAAGATGAGAGAGTTTCATCTATACCTAAGTTATTAGAGACTTGTTTAAAAGACGGTGGAGTGTTTTCAATGTGGCATCAACAATGGGAGTTCAATCAACTCATCCCATACTTCCGAAACGGTTATGATGTGTCGTATAGAAAAATTGAAAACGATAACATAATACCCCAACAACAATTTACAGATGGAACCCAATACATATCTTCATCGCAAAGAAGTATCATAATACCTATTGTTAAAAAACACTAATAACTAAATATGTCTATGTATCAATATAATGTGACAGTAGTAAAGGTAGTAGACGGTGATACCCTCGATGTAGATATCGATTTGGGTTTTGGAATGTCTTATAAAAAACAAAGAGTTCGTATGATGGGAATCGATACGCCAGAAAGCCGTACTCGTGATAAGGTAGAAAAACTTTTTGGTAAAGCATCTAAGAAACACTTAAAGAATCTATTAGAAAGTGCAGAACGCATCTCTCTTATTTCACACGACAAAGGAAAGTTCGGAAGAATCCTAGGTGAAATCTATATCCATTTTAATGAAGGTCACCCTGTTTATGGAACAGAAATAAATGTCAATCAGAAAATGATTGATGATTGTCACGCAGTTCCTTACACTGGAGAAAACAAAGACTTAGTTGAACAACAACACTTAGATAATAGAACAGTTGTTATGGAGACTGGGTATGTTACTCAAGAACAGATAGATAAGGTATCCAAATGATGATTTTATCTGCACTAGATTGTTTCTATATCCTTATGATAGCAGTAATCTTTGGATTCATTATACACTTAGAAGTTAAAGTTAATCAACTTGTTTCTATGATGGAAGAACACATCAGAGTTGACGAAAGACTTTGTGAAATTTCAAAACAAATTAAAAAAACCCCTATACAAGACAAGTAACTTATAATATAATAGTAGTATATTATGAGGTACAGCAAATGTCATTTATTAAAGACTTAGTAAAATCCAGTGGAAACGAATACGCAGGTATTGTTTCTGATGGTGTGCAAGCTGGAGATGTTGATTCATTCGTAGATACGGGTAGTCACATTTTCAATGCACTTCTTAGTGGTTCACTATACGGTGGATTACCATCAAACAAAATTACTGCAATCGCAGGAGAATCAGCAACAGGTAAAACCTTCTTTGCACTAGGAATGTGTAAACAGTTCTTAGAAGATAACAAAGATGCAGCAATAATTTACTTTGAATCTGAATCTGCAATATCAAAGGATATGATTGAATCAAGAGGAATCGATTCTTCTAGATTTGTTATTGTTCCTGTTGTTACCGTGCAGGAGTTCAGAAATCAAGCAATCAGTATACTGGATAAGTATGCAGAGACCCCGAAGGACAAACGTCCACCTATGATGTTTTGTTTAGATTCACTTGGTATGTTATCAACAACCAAAGAAATCGAAGACACTGCAGATGGTAAAGAGACCAAAGATATGACTCGTGCTCAAATCACCAAAGGTGCATTCAGAGTATTGACATTGAAGTTGGGTAGGGTTGGAGTTCCGATGATAGTAACGAATCACACATATGATGTGATTGGTTCTATGTTCCCTCAAAAAGAAATGGGTGGAGGTAGTGGACTCAAGTACGCTGCATCATCTATCGTCTATCTCTCAAAGAGAAAGGAAAAGGAAGGTACAGAAATCGTTGGAAACATAATTCATTGTAAGAATGCAAAGAGTAGACTTACAGTTGAGAATAGAGTAGTTGATGTTAGATTATCATATGACAAAGGACTGGACAGGTACTATGGTCTATTAGATATGGCACTTGCATTTGGAGTGTTTGAGAAATCATCTACAAGAGTTAAACTTCCCAATGGTAAAACCGAGTTCGGAAAAACCATTAACAACAATCCCGAAAAATACTTCACACCCGAAGTAATGGATTTATTAGAGACACACGCACAGGAATATTTCAAATATGGAAGCAAGACTAGAACAGACGATACTGAAGAATCTGATACAGAGTGAGGAATTTGCACGAAAGTGTATCCCATTCATTAAATCAGATTACTTTACAGACCTCGAGGAAAAGGTAGTATTTCAAGAGATTACAAAATACTTTGAATCTTATACTAAAAATCCAACAGTAGAAGCATTACTTATCAATCTTGATAATGCAAGTAACCTTAGTGATACCGTTCTTAAGAACGCTAAGGGAATTGTTGCAAAAGTTAAATTAGATACCGAAGAGACACCACAAGATTGGTTGGTCGCAGAGACTGAACAGTGGTGTAAAGACCGTGCAGTTTATATTGCAGTGATGGATTCTATAGAAGTTCTAGATAAGAAGTCTCAAAGGTCAACGGGTGAAATACCCGAACTCCTTAAGGATGCACTTTCAGTTTCCTTTGATACCAATATTGGTCACGATGTCTTAGAAGATGCAGAAGCACGATTTGAGTTCTACAATATGGAAGAAGAGAAGATTCCATTTGACCTAGAATACTTTAACAAGATTACTAAAGGTGGTTTACCGAACAAGACTTTAAACATTTGTCTTGCAGGAACTGGTGTTGGTAAGTCATTGTTTATGTGCCATCAAGCTGCAAGTTGTCTTATGATGAACAAGAATGTATTATACATTACACTTGAAATGTCAGAAGAAAGGATTGCAGAGAGAATCGATGCAAACATTATGAATGTTCCTATGAAAGATATTCCCGAAATGAATAAGAAACTCTATGATAAGAAAATTGACAAGTTAAAGAGTAAGACAAAAGGCAAACTTATCGTCAAAGAGTATCCTACTGCATCTGCTCACGTTGGACACTTCAGACATCTATTACAAGAGTTGGACATTAAGAAAGACTTTCAACCCGATATAATATTTGTTGATTACTTAAATATATGTTCAAGTGCAAGAGTCAAGCCAGGAAGTGGTGCAAACTCTTATACACTTGTTAAGAGTATTGCAGAGGAACTTAGAGGACTTGCAGTAGAGTTTGATGTTCCATTAGTAAGTGCAACACAAACAACTCGTAGTGGTTACGGTTCTACTGATATTGGACTCGAAGACACTTCAGAATCATTTGGATTACCTGCAACTGCAGACTTAATGTTTGCATTGATTACATCCGATGAACTAGAAGAACTAGACCAACTCGTAGTCAAACAGTTAAAGAATAGATACAATGACCCAACCATATTCAAAAGGTTTATCATTGGTATTGATAGAAGTCGTATGAAACTCTATGATTGTGAACAAGATGCACAAGAAGAACTGGTCGATAGTGGTACAAATGTCAATGATGATGTACCAGTATTTGACAGAGGAAGAAACGATGGTCAACGAAGAGACTATAGTGGATTTAAGGTAGAATAAATGCACTAAATAGTAATAATATTATGAAGTCTTTAAAACCCAAAGAAGTATTGTCACTAATACAACAGAAAGTAGAATTGAAAGGATTATTACGTTCTGCTAAGAAAAGTGGTGAAACGTCAGTCATACCCGATATATCTAAAAAAATTGATAAAATCGAATCAAAACTGCACAAGTCACAATTACAAAAACCCTAAATAACAGTATAAATTTAGGAGACATTTATGACATTCGCAGAACAAATAGTAGATTTAGATGCAAGAATAGCACACGAACAAAAAGTTATTGACTGGTATAACAATGTTAATGGTGACTACGCTGGTTTAGGGGTAGATTCTTTGCCTGATTATACTAATGTTAACGGTAAGAATGGATATTGGGCTCAATGGAGACTAGACAATCCTTTATTAGATGGGTCAAACGGCACAGATGATGAAAATTTAGAACATTTTATGTGGGATGAACACGAAAATGATACTACGGATTGGACTTCAGTAAAAACAACAATGCAAGCATCCATAGACTCAATGACTGCAGATAGAAATCATCTACAGTCTAATATCGATAACGGAAATCCTGGCCCTTAACTCAAGAAAAAAAATACCATAAATAGTAGTAATACACACATAAATGTGATATAATACTACTATGGGCGCAAAGAATTTACACTTAGAACACTTAGAAGACGAGATTATCAATCAAGGGATTGATGGTGGTCGTGGTGCTATAAACTTCTTACGAGGTCTTAGAGATATGCTGAAGGGTAATTCTAAGAAGAGTGTTAATATGACCGTTAAATGGGATGGTGCTCCTGCAATCTTTTGTGGTAAACATCCCGAAACTAATCAATTCTTTGTTGCAAAGAAATCTCTATTCAACAAAGACCCCTTATTTTACACTTCAGAACAACAAATAAAAGATGCACCCGAACTAAGTGGTACACTAGAGTCTAAGTTCTTAGACTCGTTCAAGTATTTGTCTGCATTATCATTTTCAGATATCTTACAGGGTGACTTAATGTTCACTGATGATAAAACGATGGAAGAGATAGACGGAACACAATGTGTGACTTTTCAACCAAATACAATAATGTATGCAGTCGATATCAATTCAGAACTTGGTGGAAAGATTGCAAACGCAAAACTAGGAATAGTGTTTCACACTACTTACACTGGTGCAACAATTGATGACTTAAGTGCATCCTTCGGTGCAAAACTTCCAAGTGGAAGTAGTACAGATGTGTGGATGGATGATGCATCATATAAAGATGTCAGTGGTAAAGGTTCGATGACTGCAAAAGAAACACTTACACTTACACAAGAACTATCTAAAACGGGTAAAGCATTTCACGGTATCAAAAAGAAAGACTTAATCAAGTTTACTAAAATACAGGATACCATTGCAATGAAAGGTGCAGGTGCATCTTATAAAACATATTGCAACAGTTTAATAAGACAAGGAAAATTCAATCCAACATATAATGGATATATAAAACACTTTGAAGACTATTGGAAAGATAAAGTAGTTGCAAAGGTTAAGATGGAAAAGACCAAGAAAATTAAAACAGAAATTGGACAACAACTTCTTGCAGAACTTCGTGGTCTTAAAACCTTCATTACAAATCTAACATTGTTTATGGGATACATAGTATCTGCAAAACAATTGATTATAACCGTACTAAATAGAGTAAAGAGTATAGGAACTTTTAAGAAGACTGCAACAGGATTTGAAACAGTAAATCCCGAAGGATATGTTGCAATTGACAATGACGGTAAAGCCGTTAAACTTGTAGATAGAATGGAGTTCGCATTTAATAACTTTACTGCAATTAAAAACTGGGATAAGTAGATGAAATCTTTTATAGAAATATTCAAAGAAATGCAAGAAGCAGACTCTATGCAAACTCGTCTTAAGAAAAAGAAAGCATTCAGAAAAAACAAACATAAAATTCTTCAGAAACGTAAAAAGGCGATGAAGAGAAAAAACCTAGACCCTGTAAAACTTGCGAAACGTGCTAAGAAACAAGCAAGAGATATGGTTGCAAAGAAAATGTTAAAGGGTGCATCAAAATCAAAATTAGGTATGAGTGGTAAGGAAGCATTAGAAAAGAAATTAGATAAGAAAAAAGGTGCAATAGCAAAACTTGCTAAGAAACTTCTACCATTGATACGTAAAAAAGAAGCATCAAAAACTAAGAAAGTGAAGAAAGAAGATGACAAATAAGAATTTTACGAGTTGGTTATCAGAAGCAAAAGGTAAAGGTGCAGTATTTACTTTCGGTAGATTCAATCCACCTACAACAGGACACGAAAAACTTGTTAACAAACTAAATGGAGTTGCAAAAGGATATGGAGATGCACTCTTATTTTCGTCTCATTCAAATGATAAAGTCAAGAATCCGTTATCTCATAGAGAGAAGATTAAATACCTAAAAGCATTTTTTGGTAAGAAGGTAAAGGTTATAGACACAGATGTTAAACAAGTGTTCCAAATCTTAGTGTTTCTTTTTGATAACAAGTATACTAAAATCAAAATGGTAGTAGGTTCAGATAGAGTCATTGAATTCACTACACTTCTAAACAAATACAACTCAGTTAAAGCACGACACGGTTTCTACAAGTTTGAGGAAATAGAGGTAATCTCTGCAGGTGAAAGAGACCCCGATTCAGATGATGTCAGTGGAATGTCTGCAAGTAAGATGAGAGAGTTTGCAGAGAAGGGTGACTTTGATTCATTTAAAGAAGGTGTCCCTTCTACTGGTGGAAGACTTGCACAGAAATTATACAAATCAATCCGTAAAGGAATGGGTATTGCAGAAGGAACACTACCGTCATATATGATGGAAGACTTAATACAAGAAGGGGTCTATGACCCTGGCACATTCAAAGCAGTTTTCCTAAGTGGTGGGCCAGGTAGTGGTAAATCTGCAGTTGTAAAGAAATTGGCTTTGACTGCACTTGGTTTAAAAATGGTCAACACTGATAAAGCATTTGAGAACGGACTAAAGAAAGCAGGAATGTCTCTTGACCTTAGAGGTGCAGACTTTGATAAAGTAGACCCTATCCGTGCAAAAGCAAAAAAGATTACAGGTAAAAACTTAGATGCATATATCGATGGAAGACTAGGTCTTATCTTTGACACTACAAGTGCAAAGTCAACTAAGATTAAGAACTATAAAAAAATGTTAGACACATTAGGATATGAATACAAAATGATATTTGTTAATGCAAGTCTAGACAATGCACAAAAAAGAAATGACTTAAGGTCTAGAAAACTACCAGCCGAAATTGTTAAACAAGATTGGGACGCTGCACAAAAAAATGCAAAGGAATATAAATCAATTTTTGGTAGAGACTTTGTAGAGATTAGGAATGATGATGACCTTGCAAGTCTTGATAAAAAGGCAAATTCATTATACAGTAAACTATTAGGTTGGTCTACTTCATTTCCTAAAAACAAAATTGCAACAAACTGGAAATCTTACGAACTGCTGAAGAAGGATACTACTGGGTATTCATCTATGAGAAGTAAAGATACGGTGAAAAAACCACCAACAGATAAACCAAGTCCGTTTGGGTCAATGGAAAGATATAAATAGTACTATGTTAGATTTAATACGAAATAAGATAAAAAGTTTAAAGGAAGATGCAGTCTCAGATGCGAAAGCAAAACACGTAGATGAAATAGAGAGACTAAAAACTAGACAGGAAAGAGAACTAGAACAATTAAAGTCAAGACAACAACGACAAACAGATACTGCAAAATCTAGTGTAGATGCAGAAAAAGAAAGAGAGAAACAAAGAAAGTCAGTATCATCTGAAGAGACATCGGTAAAACAAGATAAAGATGTCAAAGATAAAGAAGGTACTCAACCTGCAAAATATTATGCAGGAGATATGTCTAAGTCTACAAAAGACAAAAGAGATGCACACTTCAAAGCGAAGAAAACTGGCCCTGCACCTGGCGACCACGATGCAGAAACTAAACCATCTAAACATACTACAAAATTTAAAAAGATGTTTGGTGAAGATAGTTTAGAAGAAGACAAAGGTCTCCAAGCAAAAGCAGACAAGTCGGGTATATCAAAGGGTATCTTACAGAAAGTTTACAATAGAGGACTTGCTGCATTTAAAACTGGTCATAGACCTGGCGCAACTGCACCTCAATGGGCAATGGCGAGAGTTAATTCATTCATCACTAAAGGTTCGGGAACTTGGGGTGGTGCAGATAAAGACCTTGCAAAACAAGCTGGTGGTAAATCAGAGTCAATCGAAGAATCAGTTGATATCAAAAAAACCATATCAAAAATTAAAGGTCTTAGTAAAAAACAAATAGAAGCATTATCATCAATGAACACTTCACAACTGCAGGTGATAGTACAACAGTTAAGTGGTTTGGTTATGGGTGAACAGGACGAATGTTGGGACGGATACACACAAAAAGGTATGAAAAAGAAAGGGGACAAAATGGTTCCTAATTGTGTTCCTGAAGAAATGGAAGAAGGATATGCAGAGAGACTAAGAGACAAAACTAAGTCTCAACAGAAAGCACATCAAAAGGCAATGATGAAGTCTGCAAAAAAATCTATCAAAGACTATGATGCAAAGAATAAGAACAAGAACGAAGAGTCTGAAGTAGAAGAAGATAGAGACTATAAAAAAGAGTACGAAAACTACCAAGGTAAACCTGAACAAATTAAAAGACGTGCAAAAAGAAATGAAGCACGAAGAAGTCTAAAGGACAGAAAGGACATAAAGGGAAAGGACGTACATCATAAGGATAATAACCCTATGAACAATGACAAGTCAAATCTTTCCGTAGTCAGTAAAAACTTTAATAGAAAAGAACCTAGACTTAGGGAACTAAAAAGAAAAGGAGCATTACCAAAATGTTAAAAGAATATTTAAAAGAATATCACGAAATAGGAACAGATTCCTATAGAAACTATCTTCAGAGAACAACTCCTGAACAATCTATAGAAGAGTATGTCAAAGAATCACAAAAGAATCTGAAAAGTGAAAAACAAAAACACTTCAGTCAAGTGTTTCAAAATCCGTTAAAGGGATTCCCCTACAACGAAGAGATTGAAGTAAAGAAAATTGAAGAGAAGTTCAAACCTTACGTAATGAAAGGTTATGAAAGAATAACAGACTTGTATATCCAGTTCAGAGGAAATGGAGAAGAGAAAGACTTTGCAAAAGCCAAGAAAATGGTTATGGATTACTCTAAGAAAAATAAACTGGATATCAAAGACAACCCAAGAAACAAAGTATTCGGAACACCTCAAGAAGGTTCAAGTGCATATAAAATAAGTCTTTTTGCAAAGTTCACTAAAGATAAAGACCACGACCTTACACCATTATACAAACAATTATCTACACTGAAGACTGCAGAAGACCACGGTAGTGGTTATGCAGAACCAATTAAAAAATGAAGACACTAAAAGAACAAGCACTAGATACCGTTATTCTTGACCTACAAGAAACTAATACAAATTTCATTGACAACCCGTTCAGATTGGGTTCATATATGTATTTTGCTACAATCAAAGAAGTGCGTAACTTAGTTGCAGAACAAAAATATAGACTAACAGAAATTGATAAGAATATCTTAGAAACAGATTTAGGTGAGTATGAAGTTTATGAAGGGGATTTAGTTCCACTTGATTGTCCTATGATGGATATAGTTGAAGAAGACGGTAAGAAAGAACCTGAATTGAATAAACCAAAAGCTGGTGGTTCAAAGAAATACTATGTTTATGTTCGTGACCCTCAAACAAAAAATGTTAAGAAAGTTTCTTGGGGAGATACTACAGGACTTAAAGTTAAGATAGATGACCCCAAGGCGAGAAAATCTTTTGCTGCAAGACATAATTGTTCTTCTGCAACTGATAAGACTAAAGCATCATATTGGGCGTGCAGACTTCCACATTACGCCAAACAACTCGGATTATCGGGTGGTGGGAACTTTTTTTGGTAGACCTATATAATTAGGAAGGAAATATATTATGAAAGAATTATATCACACTTATGCGAAAGATGGTAAGTATGCAGAGGTCTTTAAGACCCCCCAAGGTTGGGAAGTAGACTTATACACTGGTGACACATTAATAGAGACTAGACAAGTACATAATCACTCAGAAAGTTATGCAGAAGATGTTGCAGATAACTGGGTTCACAATATATTAAAAATAGAGAAGGATGGTTCCTTCTATGGGTATAATCAAAAAGATGATAACTATTATCCTGGCTTAGATGACTAACCCATATACAGAGAAAGTTTTAGAACAACACGGAACAGGTAAAAAGTTCATTTTAAGAACCTTTGATGAGACCGTTGACGAAAAGGATTTAGTATGGCATCGTGATGAAAAATCACGAACAGTTCATATTTTAGATGGGGTTGGATGGAAATTGCAAATGGAAGATGAACTTCCAATGGAGTTATGTGTTGGTCAAGACCACTTCATAATGAAAGGTAGTTACCATAGAATCATAAAGGGTGAGAGGAACTTGACTATTCGCATAGAAGAGTAAGTATCAAACATAAATATATTATAAATAATAGTACTATGAGTTATAAATCAGAAAACTGGAAAGACAAATTAGACCAAGTGCGTGGACACATTGCACTAAAAGAAGGTTCTGTAGCACAAACTGCAGATGAAATCATCAATCAACAGATTGAAGAGGAACTTAACAATTCATTTAACGAAGTAATAGAAGAAAATATTCTATTAGAAGCATCCGCTGGTGCAATGATTGATAAGTTATTCAATCTTAAAGGTGATAAAGATTCACAATACGGTGTTGCAAAGATGTTATCTATGACTGGTGTCAAAGTTGTCCAATCAATGCAGAAACAAAATCCACAAGGATTTTCAAAGTTGGTCGCTCAATTAGGTAAAGAGAAGAAGATTACACTACCTACCAATAACAAACTGATGGCAATGTTCAAAGATGCAGGTGTTAAACCTCTTAAAGATGAAATTGACCTAACCAAAGAAGAAACCCTTTCAGTAGAGAAATCTGTAGAAAAATTGACAGAAAGAAATATGTTAGGTAGACTTGCAAAACAATTACAACTAAACGAAGAAGGTAAACAAAAAATGTTTGACTACTTTGAAAACGGGAAAATATCAAATGATTAATCAACTCTCAAAAGACCTACTTGCAGATGTTAAAGCAATAATGGAAAAGAAACTAGACCCTGTCAACGACAAAGAAAACGACAAAAAATTCAAA